>MDTB01113431.1_pt1 | contig 10210 bp, 8 predicted proteins | sample 811161 | NCBI WGS metagenome assembly MDTB01 (sample SAMN05326650, study PRJNA326480) | marine metagenome | isolation source: seawater | place: Mediterranean Sea | collected 2009
CGGCTCTACCAGACTTTGTAAAACTTGCTGAGGCTTATGGATGTGTTGGAATAAGAGCAAAAACTCCAGATGAATTAGATCAAAAAATCCAAGAGATGATAGATGTAAAAAAACCAGTTATATTTGATTGTTTAGTCGATAAAGAGGAGAATTGTTTCCCAATGATCCCATCAGGCAAACCTCACAATCAAATGTTGTTAGGTCCCAATGATCAAAAACAAAATAAAATTACAGGAAAAGGAAAAACTTTGGTTTAATGGCTAAATCTAAATCAGCTTATAGTGATCCAGGTAAAAAAGGAAAATTAGATACTCATATAATAGTTGTATGGGTAGATAATGAGGCAGGGGTTTTAGCTAGAGTAGCCGGACTATTCTCAGGTAGAGGATACAATATAGAGTCCTTAGCTGTTGCAGAAGTTGATCCCAAAAGGGGTATATCAAGAATAACTATTGTAACCACTGGAACACCCCAAGTAATCGAACAAATAAAATTACAATTAGGTAAATTAATACCAGTGCATAAAGTTGCAGATTTTATGAGGGGTGACAAAAAAATTATCTTTAAGGAAATGGCTTTATTAAAGCTAGTCGGGAATACTTCTAAAAGAAATAAAGCACTCAAAGTTTGCAAAAAATTTAATCCAGTAGTATTAGATAAAACTCAAAAATCAGTTGTACTTCAAATAACTGCATTAAGAAGGGACATAGATGCTGTAATGGGAGATTTAAAAAAATTTGGATTAGTAAGCGTGTCCAGAACTGGCGCAGTAGCTATGACAAGAGGATCGGAAATTTTTAAATAAAGGATAATTAAAATGAAAATGTTTTATGAAAAAGATACTAACGTAAATTTAATAAAAGAAAAAAAAATAGCTATATTTGGATATGGAAGCCAAGGCCATGCTCATGCACTAAATTTAAAAGACAGCGGAGTTAAAGAAGTAGTAGTAGCTTTAAGAGATGGATCTTCTAGCAAAGAAAAGGCGGAGTCAAAGGGTTTAAAGGTTATGAATTTGTCTGATGCTGCAGAATGGGCTGATGTAATAATGATCTTAACTCCAGATGAACTTCAAGCGACTATTTATAAAAATCATATTGAACAAAGAGTAAAAGAAGGAACTTCAATTGCATTTGCACATGGTTTAAACGTTCATTATGATTTAATTAAAGCTAGAAAAGATTTAGATGTTTTCATGGTTGCTCCCAAAGGACCAGGACATTTAGTGAGAAGTGAATATGAAAAAGGTGGTGGAGTTCCATGTTTGTTTGCTGTTCATCAAAATGGATCGGGTAAAGCTAGAGATTTAGCAATGTCTTATGCATCTGCAATAGGTGGTGGAAGATCTGGAATTATTGAAACAACATTTAAAGATGAAGTAGAGACTGATCTTTTTGGCGAACAAACTGTTTTATGTGGAGGATTAGTTGAATTAATTAAAAATGGTTACGAAACTTTAGTAGAAGCTGGCTACGAACCTGAAATGGCATACTTTGAAACTGTTCATGAAGTCAAACTTATCGTTGATTTAATTTACGAAGGTGGAATAGCAAATATGAATTATTCTATTTCAAACACTGCTGAATATGGAGAGTATATGTCGGGTCCTAGAATTATAAATAAAGATGAAACTAAGAAAAGAATGAAAGAAGTTTTAAATGATATTCAATCTGGAAAGTTTACTAAACAGTGGATGGATGAGTGTAAAAATGGGCAAAAAAACTTTCTGAAAATAAGGGAAAAATTAGCAGAGCACCCAGTTGAAAAAGTTGGAAAAAATCTTAGAGCAATGATGCCGTGGATTTCGAAAAAGAAATTGGTTGATAGCGATAAGAGTTAAAAAAATAACATATAAAACCCATTATTGATTATTTTGTTTTGCAATCTCTGCTAGAGATTGTATTATCCGACAAAAAAATAACTACAAATTAATGAGCGATAAAGACAAAGTTTTTATATTTGATACAACTATGCGTGATGGAGAACAATCTCCAGGCGCTTCAATGAGTGTTGAAGAAAAAATTCAAATTTCAAGAGTGTTTGATGAAATGGGAATAGATATAATCGAAGCAGGTTTTCCTATATCATCTCCTGGAGATTTTGAAGCTGTGTCTGAAATAAGTAAAGAAATAAAAAATTCTATACCTTGTGGTTTAGCTAGAGCTTTAAGAAAAGATATTGATGCGTGCAACGAATCTCTAAGACATTCAAAGAGATTTAGAATTCATACTTTTATTTCAACAAGCCCCGTTCATATGAAACACAAATTAGATATGACCAATGATCAAGTTTTAGATGCAATTAAAGACAGTGTTACTTATGCAAGAAAATTTACTAATGACGTAGAGTGGTCATGTGAAGATGGAACTAGAACAGATATTGATTTTATGTGCAAAACTATTGAATTAGCAATTAAGTGTGGAGCTACAACAATTAATATACCTGATACAGTTGGTTACTCAATCCCTGAAGAATTTTCAAAAACCATAATACATATTAAAAATAACGTGCCAAATATTGATAAGGCAATTATATCTGCTCATTGTCACAATGATCTTGGGCTTGCCGTGGCAAACGCTTTGGCTGGACTTTCAGCAGGTGTTAGACAAATTGAATGTACAATTAATGGAATTGGTGAGAGAGCAGGAAATGCAGCGCTAGAAGAGATTGTGATGGCTATAAAAACAAGAAATGATTTGATGCCTTATGAAACAGGGATTAAAACTGAGCTTATAAGTAAAGCATCTAAAATTGTATCTAATGCGACCGGTTTTCCTGTTCAATTTAATAAAGCAATTGTAGGAAAGAATGCTTTTGCACATGAATCAGGTATCCATCAAGATGGAATGCTTAAAAATAGAGAGACCTACGAAATCATGACACCAGAGAGCGTTGGAGTAAAAAAAACTTCGTTAGTCATGGGGAAACATTCTGGTAGACATGCGTTTAAAGATAAATTAAGCGATCTTGGATATCCAGATTTAACTGATGATGTGATCCAAAATGCGTTTGGAAAATTTAAGATATTAGCAGACAAAAAAAAACATGTTTACGATGAAGATATACTTGCCTTGGTTGATGATAGTTTAATTGTAGATAACAAAATTAGTGCAATTAATTTAAAATCTCTAAAAGTTTTTGCAGGAACAGGAGAACCACAAAAAGCAGAAATGACTTTAGATGTTTTTGGTGAAATTAAAAAAACTTCTCAAACCGGAGATGGACCAGTTGATGCTACTTTCAAATGTATTAAAGCATTGTATCCTCATGAAATGAAACTTTTGTTATATCAAGTCCATGCAGTGACTGAAGGGACTGATGCTCAAGCAACAGTAAGTGTTAAAATTGAGGAAAATGATAGAACGACTGTCGGTCAATCTGCAGATACTGATACTTTAGTTGCATCAGCAAATGCATATTTAAACGCGCTAAATAAAATGCTTATTAAACGAGAGAAGAAATCTATGAATGAAAGTATAAAACATCAAAAAGTGAAAGGAATATAAAATGTCAGTATTTGGAAAAATTACTAGTATATGGAGTCAAGATATGGCTATTGATCTTGGGACGGCTAATACTCTTGTCGTTTTAAAAGGACAAGGCGTAGTATTAAATGAACCATCAGTTGTTGCTGTTGTAGACAATAAAGGAAAAAAGTCAGTTTTAGCAGTTGGAGATGAAGCAAAAACAATGCTCGGAAGAACACCAGGAAATATCCAGGCTATTAGACCATTGAGAGATGGCGTTATCGCCGATTTCGTTGTAACGGAGGAAATGATTAAACATTTTATAAAAAAGGTACATAAAAGAAGCACATTTGCAAATCCTAGAATTTTAATTTGCGTACCTACCGGATCTACTCCTGTTGAGAGAAAAGCTATACAGGATAGTGCACTTGCCGCTGGAGCGAGAAGAGTTCAATTAATTGAGGAACCTATAGCAGCAGCAATTGGAGCAGGATTACCAATATCAGAAGCAACTGGCTCTATGGTTATCGATATCGGAGGTGGCACTACTGAAATTGCAGTGATGTCATTAGGGGGTGTAGTTTATTCAAATTCATTGAGAGTTGCAGGTGATGCAATGGACAATGCTTTAGCTAATTACATGAGGAAAGAATATAATCTTATGATAGGTGACAGCACAGCTGAAAAAATTAAAAAAGAAATTGGTACTGCAATCGCAACAAATAATAATACTTATGCAGTTAAAGGTAGAGACTTAAGATCCGGAACACCTAAAGAAGTTAATATAACCGAAGAGGACACAGTAGAAGCTTTAAATCCAATATTAAAAGAGATGATTAATGGCATTAAAGATGCACTAGAGAATACTCCCCCTGAATTATCAGCTGATTTAGTTGACATGGGACTCACTCTCACTGGTGGCGGAGCATTATTAAAAAATATTGATAAAAGATTATCAAAAGAGACTGGATTGCCCGTGCATATTGCTGAAGATCCATTAGCTTGTGTAGCGGTTGGAACTGGTAAAGCTTTAGAACAAGAGGAGATCTTTTCAACAGTGCTATCCGAATATTAAAAAAAAATGGAAACAAACAGAGATGATTTCATAATTGCGATCAGATCTGCATTTTTAAAAAAAGGAACTAAACAAAGATTTTCTCTTATAGTTTTATTATTTTTTTCAATATCAATTTTAATTTTAGGTAAATTTAATTTCAAAGGTGTAACTTTTCTTAAATCAAGTCTAAATGAAATTGTCTATAGAGCTTCTTTTATAATTTCTGTACCTGAAAATGTTATAAAAAATACTTATCATCTAACATTATCACATATAAATTTATATAAAGATCATCAGAAATTACAAAAAGAATTCAAAAATTTAAAAGCAGAAACATTAAGCAATAACTTTATTATATCTGAAAATAAAATGCTAAAGTCTAAAATTGAGGATGTTGTTGACGTGTCATCAGAAATTCTTGCTAAAGTATTAGTTGATAAACAAAGCCCATTTCTTAAATCTATTGTTGTTAATCGAGGTAGTAAAGATGGGGTAAAATTAGGAATGGCTGTTTTAGATGAAGAGTTCCTTATCGGTAAGGTTGTAGAGGTAAATTATCGAACCTCAAGAGTGTTATTATTATCTGATTTAAATAGTAAAGTACCAGTTTCTGTTGAGCCTAATAGCATACAATCAATTCTGACAGGCACTGGTGAAAAATTTGGAAAACTGCAGTATACGCAAATAGATAAATTCTCTTTTAAAAATGATGATCAAATTTATTCCTCTGGTTCAGGGGGCATCTTTAAAGCAGGAATACCAATCGGTAAAATATATTTTATAGATGATAACAATGAAACTTATATACTATTTCACTCTGACTTCACGCAGTTAAGATTGGTAAAAATAGTTTTTTACGAAAATTTTAATTGATTTTATGGGTCTATCAAAGTTACCAATTTCAAGAAAAATTTTGTCATTAGGTCCAATATTACTACTTTATATTTCAGTTTTGAATGAGTTTGACTTTAACTACATAAATTTTAATTATTTCTCTTTTAATTTTCCTTATATATTAATATTTTATTGGAGTTTAAAAGGAGAGGGTAGATTAAGTTATGTCTTAGTCTTTATAGCTGGACTAATTAATGATGTCGTTGTTGGATTACCAATAGGTATAAGTAGTTTGGGTTATTTATTAATTTGCGTATTTGCAGTATATTTAAGAAATATTACTTTAAGACCGAGCCTGATTAAAGATTGGTTTTTTTTTCTTTTTACTATTTTAGTCACAAGTTCTTTTTTCTATTCAATTGTAGTAATTTTCTTTAACGTCAAAGTTGACTATTATAATTTACTATTTAATGTTTTATATACATTCTTGTTCTATTATTTTTTTTCATATATTTTTGGTTACTATTTAAATTTACTTAGAAGGACAAATGATTAGTGGCGGTTCAGATGCTAGCTATAAAAAACAAAGTGTAGTCAATAGAAGAATGTTTATTCTTTCTGCCGCTAAATTATTAGTGTTTGGAGGAATAGTCACAAAGTTATTTTCACTTCAAATTAATGAAAATAAAAAATACTTAACTCTTTCAGATAAAAACCGATTAAGAGAGTGGAAACTCCCCCCTATCAGAGGAGATTTTAATGATTATTTTGGGAATACTATTGCTGGTAATCTAAAAGTTTACCAACTTCACATAATACCTGAGCAAGTAGAAAATTTTAATAATTTGATTATTAGAGTAAAAGATATCTTAAATTTAGATCAAAAAACTTTAAAGAGAATTATAAATAAAAAAAATTCCCAGAAACCTTGGGAAACATTAATCATTTCTGAAAATTTATCTTGGGATCAATTTGTTAAAATAAATTTTTATTTACATGAACTGTCAGGTGTCAAACCAGTTTTATCTGTAGCTAGAAGTTATCCTTATAATGAAAATTATACACATCTACTTGGTTACGTCGCACAAGCTAGTAAGAATGATCTTGTAAATAATGAGATTATAAAGAAAAAATTTGTTCCTGGCTTAAGAGTTGGAAAAATTGGTTTAGAGAAGTCTCTAGAAAATGATTTGATCGGTATGAATGGAGTTCAAAGATATGAAGTGAATGCATTTGGCAAAAGAATAAATCAAATTGATCATATTGAGGGTCAAAAAGGTAAATCTATCAAATTAACAGTTGATACAAAAATCCAACAAAAATGTAATGAACTTTTAAAAGATAAAGCAGGCTCTATAAGCGTGATGGACATATTTACCGGTGAAATTATTGCAATGCATTCATCTCCATCTTTTGATCCAAATTTATTTTTATATGGAATAAGTTATGAAAATTGGGAAAAAATTAAAAATAACCCAAAAAAACCACTCATAAATAGGTCCATTACCGGATTATATCCTCCAGGCTCTACAATAAAACCAATTGTTGCTCTCTCTGCACTTGAGAACAACATTATATCACCGAAATTCAAAGTAAATTGCTCTGGGAAAACAGAGATGTATGGACAAATTTATAATTGTTGGAAAAAAAAGGGTCATGGAGTTGTTGATCTAAGAGATGCTTTAAAAGTTTCATGTGACACATTTTTTTATGAAATGTCAAGAAGACTTGGAGTTGATCGACTTAATGTGACCGCAAAAAAATTTGGACTTGGTGAGAAAGTTTTTAATAACATTTTTAATGAGGAAAAAATAGGATTAGTTCCGTCTACAGAATGGAAAAAAAATACTTTAGGTATAGGCTGGGTTCTAGGTGAAACACTAATAACAGGAATCGGCCAAGGTTATATTCAAAGTACTCCGTTACAGTTATGTTTGATGACTGCCCAATTAGCTAATGGTGGTTTTAAAATAAATCCAAAAATAATTTCTAACAAAAATGACTTAACTTTTGATCAGATAAAATTAAAAATGGAGAAAAACCTAGAAAAAAAAATAAAAGGCCCTGAATTCGACGATGCGTTAATAGATTTAAAAAATTCTTCAATTGAAAATGATGATTTATTTCAACCCCTTTTTAGAAATCAAGAGAATGTAAAATTCGTTTTAGATGCTATGTTTGCATCTACAAATGAAATTAGAGGAACATCATATTCATCAAGAATTAATGACAAAAAATATCAGTTTGCGGGAAAAACTGGAACATCTCAGGTAAAAAGAATAACAGAAGCTGAAAGAGAACTAGATTTAGATACATCACAAATTCCTTATGAGGATAGAGATCACGCACTTTATATTGCATTTGGACCTTATAAAAATCCAAGATATGCATTGAGTATTTTAATTGAACATGGTGGTTCAGGAGGATCAGCTGCTGCACCAGTAGCGAAAAAATTATTTAAACTGATAATAGATAGACATGAAGAAAGAGAAAAAATTAAGTTAAACAAAAATAAATTAGAAATATAATGTTTCAAGAGACAGCTTTAAGTGGAAAAACTACTTTTTTTCAAAAACTAAGATCTTTAGATTATATTCTATTATTTTGCATATTATTACTTGGATTAGTAAGCTCCTTATCAATGTACTCGACAGAAGGTGGAGAAGTTTTATATCATACTAAAAGTCATGTAGTAAGATTTATAATATTTTTTTCTATGATGTTGATTTTCTCTTTTGTAAATTTGAAATTTTGGCACTCTACTGGCTATATTTTTTACTTTTTAGTTTTGTGTTTATTAATTTGGGCCTCTCTCTACGGTGTGAAAGCTTCTGGCTCTCAGAGATGGGTAGATCTATACTTTATAAACTTACAACCATCAGAACTAATGAAGGTTGCAATAATAATGTGTTTTGCTAAATTTTACCATCGAACGCAAATTCACTTAGTCAATAATTTTAAAAATTTAATAATTCCTTTAGTATTGCTAATCTTGCCAATTTTATTAGTTATCAGCCAACCAGATTTAGGTACGTCAATTTTAATCGGATTGAGTGGATTAGTCGTGTTATGGTTATCTGGTGTTAATGCAAAATACTTCATATATTCGTCGCTTATTTTATTAATATCCTTACCGTTTGTAATATCTTTTTTAAAACCTTATCAAAAACTTAGAGTATTGACTTTCTTTAATCCTGATAGAGATCCTCTTGGCTCAGGATACCAAATTATACAGTCAAAAATTGCAGTTGGTTCTGGAGGCTTGTCAGGAAAAGGATTTCTTAGAGGAACTCAAAGTTATTTAGATTTTTTACCTGAAAAACATACAGATTTTATATTCACTCTATTTTCAGAAGAACACGGTTTTATTGGATCAGTTCTCTTACTCTTATTGTATGCAATTATAATTTATAGGATTGCGAAAATTGGAGCTTTAGCAAGAAGTTTTTTCGGAAAATTATTTTGTTATGGCTATGCATCATCCATATTTATCTTTGTGACGGTAAACATGAGCATGGTTTTAGGACTACTTCCGATTGTAGGATCGCCTTTACCAATCATGTCTTATGGCGGTTCATCAATGTTAGCTACTATGATAGGGTTTAGTGTTGTGATGAGCACAAAAATTTATCAAAAGCAAATTATTGCATAATTTGTCGCGATAATTTTTTTTTTTCATGATGTAAGTTATTTAAATGTTAAATAATCAAGTTGCAATTATTGGAGCTGGTATCCAGGGTGTTTGTAATGCTTTATTTCTCCAGAAAAAAGGAATTGATGTAACTTTGTTTGATAAAGACGAGCCAGGTTGTTCAGCTTCTTATGGAAACGCTGGACATTTTTCACCTTATGCTTCACTGCAATTAAATAGGACCGATGTACTATCTGATGTACCCGCAATGTTATTAGGTAGTAGAGGACCATTAGCTTTAAAATGGAATTACTTTGTAAAAATGATCCCATGGATTTCAAAATATATAATGAATTGCACTGAAAAAAAAATGATGCATACGGCTAAATATATGCACCAAATTTTAGATATATCATTAAATGCGTACGATGAATTATTTGTGGACATTAATTTAGATGGTCTAGTTGAAAAAAAAGGGATTATGTATGTATGGGAGAAAAAGGGAATTGAAAGTAGAAAGATAGAAATTAATATTCGAGAAAAATTAGGTGTAAAACAAAAAATTTTAAATCCAAAAGAAGTTCATGATTTGGAACCAAATTTAAAACAATTTTATGACGGGGGTGTATTCTATGAATACGCTCGACATGCAAGAAATCCTAAAAAAATTATTGAAAAACTATTTGCAGATTTCTTAAATAAAGGTGGAAAATTTAAAAAAACAAATATTAATAATATTAATTTTAAAGATCAAAAACCTATTTTGATTACTGAGAATGACAAGTTGTTATTTGATAAAGTCGTAATTGCTTGTGGTGCTTTTTCAAAAAAGCTAACAGACAAATTAGATGAAAAAATTCCGTTAGATACTGAGAGAGGATACCATATTCATTTTAAAAATTATTCAAAATTATTATCAAGACCTGTTGTATGGGCTGATAGAGGATTTGGTATTACACCTATGGAGCAAGGATTAAGAGTTGTAGGGACAGTTGAATTTGGCGGCTTAGAAAATCCTTTGTCTAAATCAAGAATTAAAAATTTGATTTTAAATGCAAAAGATATGTTGAATGGTTTGCCAGAAAATGAAGACCATGAAGATGAATGGTTGGGATTTAGACCTACTTTACCTGATTTCCTTCCAGTAATTGGTAAATCAAAAAATTATAATAATGTTTATTATTCATTTGGTCATCATCATTTAGGATGGACATTAGGTGC
>MDTB01196443.1_pt1 | contig 10210 bp, 10 predicted proteins | sample 811161 | NCBI WGS metagenome assembly MDTB01 (sample SAMN05326650, study PRJNA326480) | marine metagenome | isolation source: seawater | place: Mediterranean Sea | collected 2009
GAACAGATTGATACAATACTACCGGTGAGTGTCCCAAAAATTATAACTTGGAAAATTATATTGAATATTTTCAAAACAGGGTTTCGTAAAAGTTATATCAGCTTTTAGTGTATATTATGTTTAGAAACTGTCAAATACGGATGATGGTTCAGCAACTAACTCTCCCAGCCAACCTACTTCTGGTTCTTCGATGATGCTCCATCCAGTAGGAGCGTAATTATAAACATTAGACCTAATACTAAAGATAAATGCCTTAAATGTTTTTGTTAGCTCTTTGTGCTCGGGTATCGGTGTTTTGGAACCCTTAAACTCCGATGTAAAGAGCCCAGTCATTTTTCTCGGTCTGTTGTCAGGGAAGTATTTGTAAACTCTAAAAATATATGCGTTTAAAATCACAACTGCGTTTTCAGCAGCTTCAATTTCAGCAAGGGTTCTAAGCTTGTCTTCTGCAACGGACTCTATAATACCGGGGTGTATCAGGTCGTATTGTTCAGAAAGCCCTCTCGAATATTTACCTGCTATTGAACTCAAACTGCTACTTGCAGTCAGAAAATCCATAGCTGAGTGCGCTGTCACAATACTTACGATCCATCCTGGGCAAAAATTTGTCAGCTTAAACCCCTTAATTCTAGCTAAATCCAATCTCTATATATATGCTTTTCTTAATTATAATAAAATAAAATACTTTTTAAATAATTTGATAATTGGGAACAAAAAAATTTTTCGACTTTGAAGCATGGCAATGTGAAAGATTCATAAAGCAACGCCATATTTAGCCTGCAACTATGGAGCAGTTCTTCTCCGTAGAATAATCACTTTCTTTGGTTCGAATGATGCAAACCAAATAGAGTTTAAATATTTTCCGCGAACCTTCGTAGAAAAAAACCACAATTGCGTCTGACTTTGGTTTATCAAAAACTGGTAAAGAATTTTTGGATGACGAGAGTACTCTAAGAATTTAAAGGCAAGATAACATAAACTACGATATAAGAAATGTACTGGAAGCACACTTATTCAATCTTTGGAAAGAAATGTATCCAGATCTGAGTAAAAGTTATAAAGGCCTAATACAACGCCGTTTACACTCAACAAGTTACAATTGATTATAAATGGCGTCTTATTTAGAAGATCTTAATTATGCTTCTATCTGAGCCCAACTATCCGCTATACCGCTTATAATTGACAGAACCTCTTCAAGTTTCTTTGAGTTTTTGGATTCAAGGTACTCCCTGAGAGTTTTATTACAGTAAGCATATAGCTCATTCAATTCATCGGCAATTTGCCCACCTTTTTCCATATCTAGTGAGCCAGATAGAATAACAATTCCCTGTAGAGCTTTTCCGTAAGCTATAAAGTCAGTTTTTGGATGACATTGAGTCAGTTTATCCAAATTTTTTTGAATGACATCAAAAACTATTTGAATTCTACCATGTGGTGTCTCAATTCCTTTTGCATAAATATTTTCTGCATTTTTATACGTTTGTACTGCATTGTCCAAGCTCATTACGATCTCCTATATTAAATCAACCTGTTTTAAATAACGACCTATTTAATATTTTGTTTAAGATGTTTATAAAATTTGCAAGACGGCATGAATATTGCTGAGTTGCTTTATCGATAATTGCTGATATCGTTAACATTAGTTTTAAGAAATATTATGTTTAATAATAAGAATATACTAATTACTGGTGGGACAGGCTCATTTGGAACCGAGTTTGTCAAACAGACACTTGCACAGTTCAAGCCGAAAAAACTAATTGTTTTCTCAAGAGATGAAATGAAACAGTGGGAGATGGCAAAAAATTACCCTAATCACAAAGCACTTCGTTTTTTTATTGGTGATGTCAGAGAAAAAGAACGACTTTATAGGGCTATGTCGGGAGTAGATTTTGTTGTTCATGCTGCTGCCACAAAAATTGTTCCAACTGCCGAATACAATCCTTTTGAGAGTGTAAGAACAAATGTTATAGGCGCTATGAATGTTATAGATGCATGTATTGACCAGAAAGTAAAAAAGGTGATTGCATTGTCAACGGATAAGGCATCCAGTCCAGTAAATTTGTATGGTGCCACGAAACTTTGCTCAGACAAATTATTTACGGCATCTAATTCTTATTCTGGAGAACATGGCACAAAGTTTTCTGTAGTGCGATACGGTAACGTAGTAGGTTCTCGAGGATCAGTTGTACCCTTCTTTAAAGAGCAAGCAAAAAGTGGAGAGCTTCCTATAACAGATTTTAGAATGACAAGATTTCTGATTACTCTTCCAGAAGCGGTAGAAACGGTATTCTATGCATTTGACAAAATGCAGGGAACTGAAATTTTTGTAAAGCAGATACCCTCTGTGAAAATTATGGAGATAGCTAAAGCTCTTGCTCCAAATGCGAAATTAAAAGAAATAGGGCTGCGGCCAGGAGAAAAGTTACATGAACAGCTTATAGGAGAGGACGAAGCTCAATATACCTATAAATTCGACGGTTATTATAAGATTTTGTCTCCTTTAAACAATTGGTGTAATGATAAAAAAAGAACGTCAGGAGGTAAAAGAGTTGATACTGGCTTCACTTATAAAAGCGATACTAATGACTTTTGGCTCAGCACAGAGCTTCTCGATAAATGGCTCAGTGACCAATAGCAATAAATACCTCAAATTTTCACTAAATTTTTAGAAAATAAGGTAACTTATTAAGTTAAACAATGGCAAAGAGACCAATAGGAAGAAAAAATTTAGAATTTTACTCTACACAGGATATTGGTGATCAAGAAATCAATGCAGTTATTGATGTTCTTAAATCAGATTTTTTATCAAATGGCCCCAAGATTGAGGAGTTTGAGGATAAAATAGCTGAGGTTTGTGAAGCAAAATATGCGTTAGCATTAAATAGTGCGACATCAGCTCTGCATACTGCATATATCTTGGCAGGTGTCTGTGAGACAAGTAAGGTGTGGACTACCCCACTTAGCTTTGTTGCCACGGCAAATACGGCAAGACAACTGGGGGCTAAAATGGATTTTGTTGATATTAACAGCGATACCTTAAATATTTGTCCTGAGTCACTTGAACATAAGTTAAAAAATGCTGAGGCTAGTAATGAGCTTCCCGATGTAGTGACTGTTGTTCACTTTGCTGGCAATCCGAGTGATATGAATTCGATACATAATTTGTCTAAAAAGTATGGATTTAAAGTTATTGAGGATGGGTCGCATGCATTTGGAGCAACCTATAATAACGCTCCAATTGGAGCAGATAATAGAAGTGTGGCTTGTGTGTTTAGCTTCCATCCGGTCAAGATGATCACAACAGGAGAGGGGGGTGCCCTTATCATAGGATGCGAGGAAAACTTTCAAACAGCAAAAAGAATACGATCCCATGGGATCAACTATCTCTCTGCAGATAATGATATTAAGAAAAATAAACCGTGGTATTATGAACAAAGAGAGCTTGGCTATAATTATAGAATGACTGAGATGCAAGCGGCAATGGGGATAGTGCAAATATCACGGTTGCCTTCATTCGTAAAAAAAAGGAATGCACTTTCTTTAGTCTATAAGGAAAAATTAGAGAACTTACCACTCAAGTTTCAAGTGATTTCAAAAAACTGTCTGTCCAGCTACCATCTTTTTACTGTGCAAATAACTGACAAAACTTACGATAGGGATGAGCTTTTCAGGTTTTTAAAAATCAATAAAATAGCTTCCCAGGTTCATTACATTCCTCTTTATCGCCAGCCATTTTATAGGTCTCAAGGATTTGGTGAAAATTATTGTAAGAATACAGAGGCGTATTTTCAGAGATGTCTTTCCATCCCTTTACATCAGAAATTAAAGGAAGAGGATATAGATTATGTGGTAAAAAAACTAACAGAATTTTTTAGCTGATTTATGCAATTCCTAAATCGGCATCAAATTCAGCCTCATTATAATTTAAAATCAAGCTATTTTTTTCGCGAGTTAACTTTCTAATTTTTTTCTTACTAGTGTGTTTGTTGTATCCACCGGTTTTAAGTAACTTTCCTGAATTAAGGCCTATATTTAATTTTTCATTAAGGTTACCAGCACCTTCAGCTATAAAATTCTTTACTTCCTCATCACCCATCTGCGTCATATTTAGACATAGATCTTGTCGCTCAGTTATAGAGTCTAAGTATTTGTTTTGATCAGTAATGAAACCATTTTTGATTGCATAATCATACATACCCGTTGCCGGTAGAGGAAGAAGATAACCTATACTAGGATATATCCGAGCCTCTAGACACATATTAAATGTCTCAGCAATGGTATCTGGGGTTTCTATAGGGTATCCAAATACAACGCTAATCATTGAGGTTATACCTACTTTGTCCAGCACGTCCACTTGATCAAGAAAATATTGTCCTTCAATTCGTTTATTCATCATTATAAGTATTTCACTATTTGCTGACTCAAGTGAAAACCCTAGGCTTTGACATCCAGACAACTTGAATTTTCTAGCAACTTCTAATCTTCTTTGATAATCATGCTTAGGATTGCCAAAAAGATCAACCCGAACTGCAGCACTCCAATTGAACTTTAATCCAGACGCTAATATAGCGTCTGCAAATCGTTCAGCTTGCGGCAGAGAGGCGAAGCTCAAATCATCCCAGAAGCTAATATAATTACAGTTATATAACTCAATATTCCTTTTTATTTCTGCTAGTATATTTTCTGGACTTCGATACCTGTATGGATCATTCCAAAAAACAAAGTGACAAAAAGTACATCGAAAAGCGCAACCTCTCGCCGTTACGACAGGCATTACTCTCACTTTTTGATCATCAATAGCTTTAGCTGCTGCATAAGATTTTTGAAAATACTTCTCCGTTTCAAATGCCTGCCAATTGATCATAGGGAAGTCATCCAACTTTTTAAGCCCACGTCTATTCTTGTTTACAACAACTTCTCCATTCTTCTTTTTGTATGCAAGACCCTCCAATTTATCCCAAGGTGCATCTTCTATTATTTTTTTTACAAGCTCTAAGCATGTGATTTCACCTTCTCCTAGAATCGCGACATCGGCAGATGAGTTTTCCAAAAACAACTTAGGAATACTTCCAGCAACTGAGTTTCCAATTATAACAATCGAATTCCTATTATACTTTTTTACGGTATTGGTAAGCCACTTCATCCATTTGTAGTGTGTAACAATACTGCCACTAAGGATAATGTCATAACGATTCCTATCAAGATAGTCTTCAATTTGACTATCTTCGAGTTCGTTTATATCCACGTCCAGAAAGTCAAAGTCTATGTTATGAGAATCGAGATACGTCATAACTGAGGCAATACCCACTGGAAGAAACTTTGTAGGTGACTTGAGCCTAAGGCTAGGGTTTATAAATAAAATTTTTTTCATCGTTTTGTTCGATTTTAAAGTGCAGTTATTATGCCATGTTTATATACTAGAATATTTTTTTAAACATAAACTAAAAATACACATAAGCATGTGAAAAATACTGGTACAGAAATTGCTGTTTCTATTATTCAATTATAGTTAATATTAAATCAACCAATTGGGATAGAAAATAGCACTAAAATGAAAAAGATTATCCTAGAAGACGTAAATAGTTCTGATGACCATAAAATATTCTTGTTTGAGATATTTCAAAAAAGAAAAAAAAATGACCGGATTAGTAGCTCTATGGAACTGAGCTATGAGGAACACTGTAAGTTCATAAATGAACATCCGTACCGATATTGGTTTTTGGTAAAAAAGACAGATAGGTATATAGGTACTCTTAATATTAGTAATGAAAATAGTATCGGAATACACTTGCTTCAAAGTCACCAAAACTATTTTGAACTGTTAATTAATCAAGTGCTTGAAACATATGAGCCTCTTCCCGCTGTTCCTTCAGTAAGACCCTCCAATTTCATAGTAAACATTTCTCCAAAAAATAATCAGCTAGAGACCATTTTGCAAAAAATGGGAGCTAATTGTATTCAAAAAACATTTAAACTGGTAAAAAACGAAAATGCGTAAAATTCAGATTGGTACTAAAGCTCTTGGTTCTGAGTATCCTCCCTTTGTAATTGCAGAGCTATCGGCAAATCATAATGGAGATATTAAATTAGCGAAGAAGCTTATGGAGACAGCAACTGACTGTGGTGCAGATGCTATTAAAATTCAAACCTACAGTGCAGACACGATGACAATAAAGTCAAACAAAACAGATTTTTTTATATCACACGGATTGTGGAAGGGAAGGTCTCTTTATGACCTTTATAAGAAGGCGCAAACGCCATTTGAGTGGCAGGAGGAATTGTTCAACTACGCGAGAAAAAAAAATATTACTTTATTCTCAACACCTTTTGACGAAAGTGCAGCTGAGCTTTTAACAAATGTTGGGACACCGGCCTTTAAAATATCTTCTTTTGAAAACACTGATATTGGGCTTTTGAAAAATGTAGCAGCACGGGGCAAACCCGTACTTGTTTCAAGTGGAATGGCAGATAAAATTGAAATAAAAAATGCGGTCGAAACTATACGGCAAAGCGGATGTGAGGATTTACTACTTTTTCACTGTATTAGCGCCTATCCAACGCCTCTCGCGTCTTCTAAACTAGGCATGATTAAAATGCTTAGTGATGAGTTTAACGTTTTGGTCGGGCTATCAGATCACACTCTTGGGAATGAAGCGGCTATTGCAGCAGTGATGCTGGGCGCGGTAGCTGTAGAAAAGCATTTCACTTTAGATAGATCAGCAGGAGGAGAAGACAGTAGTTTTTCAGTGGAGCCAAAGGAATTTAAAAAATTAGTAAAAACAACTAAGGAAGTTTGGAGAAGCATGAGAGATAAATCATGGACACGAACACCATCTGAAAATGAAAATAAACAATTTAGGAGATCAATTTATTTTGTGAAGTCAATGAAAAAGGGTGATCGCTTAAGCACGGACAACATACGAAAAATAAGGCCAGGTCATGGACTTCCCGCGGAGTTTTTTGAAAACATAATTGGTAGAAGTGTGAAAAGAGCTGTCTCAGCAGGAGATAGAGTGTCTTGGGATCTACTCGACTAGTTTAGAAATGGATATAATGAAAATACGTTTGGCAGAAAAACAAGATTGTTTAGACCTATGGAAGTGGAGAAATGACACCAAAACCATTCTTAATACACCTTCTCAATCTCCTGTTACATATTCCGAACATCTTAAATGGTTTAATAAAGCATTTAACGGTTCAAACAGTATTATCTTTATCGGGTATGACCAAAAAGAAAAAAAAAATTTTGGTATGATTAGGTTTGATACAAGAAATAAAAATCTAATTGAGGTATCAATCAATTTATGTCGAAGGTTTAGAGGCAAGCGTTTAAGTGAAAAGTTTTTAAACCGAACTATAAATGCTGTATCTCGCTCTAATCCGAAGAGTACGTTGAGTGCCAAAGTAATGATAAGCAATTTCGTGAGCAAAAAACTATTTATTAAATGTGGGTTTGTTGTTAAGTCAATCAAAAATAGAATAGTTCATTTTAATTATAAAACGCATTAAATAGGTTTTTACAAAATGCACTTTAACTTCAACAAAGATGTGAGATTGTCAATTGAATAATAGACGAAAAGAAAATCTCACAGCACACCAAAGCAATTTATCTACATTGTACAAAGCTGGTCCATTTTGGCAGAACGCACTAGGAAAAATAGAAAATGAATTTAACAAAAATGGTATTCAAAACTTTAGGAACAGCGATTTAAACCTTAAATTTTTTGTCCCTACCTATGGATGCCCTGGGAACAGTTTTTCAGAGGAAGAAATTCAAAATTTTACGAGAAATATTTCTAATTTGTCAGAGAAGCAAAAAAAGTATATATCCAATAGCTTTGATGGGTATAATCACGCTCTTTCTGATTACAGAACTTTTTATTCATGCAATTTTAAAAGTGATCGCTTAAATTTACTGAGCTTTTCCGAAAGTAATATTGGAAATCCTACAGAGCAGTTTGATTTTTACCAAAAAATCTACAGCCGGTCATCATTAAATTATCTTCTGGGACTTTCTTTTTTCCAGCAGGAAGTTCCCTACTTTATTCCAAGTAGAGTACTAGAAATTGGTGGTGGTTTTGGAACCTTGGGAGAAATATTAAAAAAGTGTGATATCCCAGCCTTTAAATATATTGATATTGATTTATTTCCCATGTTCAAAATTGCTTATGAATATGGAAAAAACGTGTTTAAGGATTTAAAAATTTTTGAATATGGAAGCTCATCAGATGCAAAACTGGAAATCGATAAGTTATCCGAATTGAATTATCTTCCAAATTGGGCCATTGAAAAGTTGCAAGGCAAAATTGACCTTTTCGTAAACTTTATATCCTTTCAGGAAATGGAACCAGAAATTGTAGAGAATTACGCATTCCATATACAGAGGCTAAAACCAGAGTTTTTGCTTTTAAGAAACTTGAAGGAGGGGAAACAAAAACAAGTTAATAGAAATCTAGGTGTAAAAAAACCAATTCTAAGAGGTGATTACTTTGCCTTTTTTAATGAGTATAAGTTAAGAGCCTCTAATACAGTTCCTTTTGGCTATAAGACGGTAGATGGTTTCCACTCAGAATTAATGATTTTAGAGCGAAAATGAAAAACATAGCCATTATACCAGCTCGCGGCGGATCCAAAAGGATACAAAAAAAAAATATCAAGTACTTTAATGGGCAGCCAATAATAGGATATGTTATCGAGAAAGCCTTGGGATGTAAAATTTTCGATAACGTATTCGTTTCGACGGACTGCATGGAAGTTGGAGAAGTAGCCAAACGCTTTGGCGCAGAAATTCCCTTTATAAGACCAACTGAAATATCTGATGATCAGACAAGTGTTGTTGAAGTCATCAGACACGCAATTAATCACTTTGATCAAATAACGAATACGCTATCTACTGTGTGCCTGATCTATCCAACAGCCCCATTGCTCGACGTTAAAGACCTTGGGGAGGGTTTCAAATTATTAGAAAATTCTGACTTTTCTATATCGGTGTCAGAGTTTCCTTTTCCCATCGAACGAGCTTTAAAATTTAACGGAGCAAATAATCTCATAGAAATGAGAGACAAAAAAAACTTTCTATTACGAAGCCAGGATCTCCCTCAGACTTTTCATGATGCAGGACAGTTTATTTTTGGGCATAAAAATTCATGGATAAAAAAAAATCCTATGATTGACGGTAAAAATAGCCCTGTTTTCATAGCAAGAGAAAGAGTTCAAGACATTGACAACGCAGCAGACTGGAAATACGCTGAAATGAAAAGTGCTATTTTAAAAAAACTTAATAGGAGAGAGAAGTAAATAAGTGGAAACAAACGATGCCTTGGCATGACTTTTGCTACTTACTAAACAAAGCTCCTTTTTTGTCGTTTTTTATTAATACTAGGTTAAAGGAAGAGATAAAATGGAAGTCGATTATCTAAGTGCTATTAATAAGCAGGGCTCCGGTTTAAATGTTACACAAATTGTAGACAGTTTGGTGCAAGCCGAAACTGCGCCTATTGAAAGCCGAATTCAAAGACAAATCGACGAAAAGAACTCAGCTATATCAGCCTATGGCCTCTTAGCTGGGGAACTTGGAAAGCTAAAAGATTTTGCATCCTCCTCAAAGGGATCAACCGCTTTTACAGTAAGCTCTAATAATACAGCTGTTGGTGTTTCAGTGACGGATCCTACCAAAGCGAAGGCGTTTAATGCAAATATTTCTGTTTCTTCACTAGCATCTTCACAAACACTAGAATTTTCGGGTTTTTCTTCTAAAACTGCCGCCATTAATACTGGATCAATAAATATAGATTTTGGAACCTGGGGTAGTAGTGGCTTTTCCTTAAATGCAGCAAAAGCGTCTCAGAATATACAAGTAAACTCAGCAAACAATAATCTAAGCTCTTTAGCGGATTCGTTAAATACTATATCGGGAGTAAATGCGGCTGTAACGGATAAAGGTGACGGTACTTTTTCGTTGATAGTAAACTCTGATACAGGAGCTAAAAATGCGCTTCGACTAACTGTTACCGAAGGAAGTGGTGATGCAGGTCTTGCTCAATTTGATACTACATCAACTAATTCCAGTAAACAGGTAGTAGCCGCGGCAGACGCTACAATCAATCTAAATGGGGTGAATATAACAAGATCTAGTAATGTGGTCTCAGATCTCTTTGACGGCTACGAATTTAGATTAAATTCTACGACGAGCACAGCTGCAACCGTGCAA
>MDTB01054000.1_pt1 | contig 10209 bp, 7 predicted proteins | sample 811161 | NCBI WGS metagenome assembly MDTB01 (sample SAMN05326650, study PRJNA326480) | marine metagenome | isolation source: seawater | place: Mediterranean Sea | collected 2009
ATGGCGGAACTGGTAGACGCGTTGGACTCAAAATCCAATAGTAGTAATACTGTGAGAGTTCGATTCTCTCTTTGCCCACCACAAAATTATGAATTTATCAAAAATAAATAGCTTAACTGAATTATTTTTTTATCAATTTGAAAAACAAAAAGATAAAAATAAAGTTTTTTTGTCATCTTTAAAAGAACCGAAAAAAAATTATAGTTGGAAAGAAACATTTGAGTCAATAAATAAACTTTCTGAAGAATTAAAAAAATATGTAAATAAAGGCGATAGATGCTTTCTAATTTCAGAAAATAGACCTGAATGGCTAATTTCAGATCTATCAATTATGTTATCTGAATCGATTACTGTACCAGCATATACAACTTATGCTGAAAGAGATTATGAATATATTATAAACGATTGTACACCAACAGTGATTTTTGTTTCAAACACTGAACAATTTAATAAAGTAAAAAATATAATTAAAAAAAAAGACTTTATTAAAAAAGTATTTTCTTTTGAAAATTTAGAAAATACAAATAAAAATGAATATCAAAATATAAATAATTTATTTTCAGAATTTAAAAATGAAAATAATACTCCTAAAAATATAATAAATAGAAAAGATCCCGCTTGTATTATTTATACTTCTGGAACACAAGGGAATCCAAAAGGAGTGATTTTAAGTCATGGAGGAATTATAAACAATTGTGAAGGTGCTATTGAAATTTTAAAACCATTAATTAAAAAAGATCAAACACGATTTTTAACTTGGTTGCCCTTATCTCACTCTTATGAGCATACAGTTCAATTCGTTCAAATTACTGTTTCAGCGAGAGTATTTTATGCAGAGAGCATTGAGAAGTTAATAAAAAATATGAACGATTGTAGTCCAGAAATAATGACTGCTGTTCCAAGATTTTATCAAAACCTTTATCAAAAAATAAATGCAAGTTTTAATAAAGCAACAGGAGTTAAAAAAATATTAGTTCAAAAAATGTTAAATCTTGGAATTAAGAAAATTAAAAAAAAACCATTAAATTTCATTGAAAAAATTCAGGATAGTATTTTAGATAAAATTGTAAGAAGAAAAATTAAAGCTCAATTTGGAGGTTCTTTAATAACCTTCGTTTCAGGGGGAGGAGCTCTTGATAAGGAAGTGGGTTTTTTCTTAAATGCAATAGGTTTGCCTACCTTACAGGGCTATGGTTTAACAGAAACATCACCGGTAGTTAGCTGCAATCCCATCAATGATATTAGAGTTGAAACGGTTGGACCTCCATTTAAGGGAAATGAAGTAAAAATTGCTGAGGATGGAGAAATCCTAGTTAAAGGTGAAAATGTTATGCTTGGTTACTGGAATAATAAAACTGAAACAGATAAAGTACTAAAAAATGGCTGGCTACATACTGGAGACATCGGAATTTTTGAAGAAGGATATTTAAAAATTACTGATAGGAAAAAGGATATTTTAATTACCCCAGGTGGAGATAATATTTCTCCAGTAAAAATAGAAAATGAATTAACCAATTCTGAAATTTTTAGCCAAGCAATTGTTTATGGTGATAATAAACCTTACTTAGTATCTCTAATTGTTTTATCCTTAGAACAAAAAAATTTAAAAAAAGAAAAAATTCAAGAAGAAATTGAAAAAATTAATAAAAATTTATCTAAAATTGAAAAAATAAAAAAATTTGTAACAATTAATGAGCAATTTACTATTGAAAATGGGATGTTGACACCAACTTTAAAATTAAAAAGATATAAAATAATTCAAAAATATAAAAATGAATTAGAAAAATTATATTAATTTTTTTTATTTTAAACGTACTATAAAGCGCATAAACTCTTATCTTTTTAAAGTTTCATAAAATTTTAATAAAATTTAATTTTTTAAAAAATTTTAGAAAAAATTATGATTAATTAAATATTTGACATAACTTGTTAAAAAAAATAAAAATAAGTTAATAACGAATCATTTTGATTCGTAAACTAACAGGGAGCTAAAGATGGCTAAACGTAGAAAAAAAGCTAAGAAAAAAGCTAAAAAAGCTAAAAAAGCTAAAAAAAGAAGAAGAAGATAGTTAGTATTCTTTTTAAAGAACGCTTCTCATAACTTTTTGTGTGGGAAGCGTTTTTTTTTTATTCAGTAATTTGATTTGGTTCTTCTGGAGTTTTTATTTCTTGTTTAGGTGTTTGGTTTTCTAAATTTCTTTTAAGAGCTTTATTTAATTTTTTTTGAGTATCTTCTAAAGACAAGTTCATAACTATTTGAAATTCAGATAAAATTCTTTCATAAGCTTTCTCAAAAAGTTGTCTTTCACTGTATGATTGATCCACCATTAAATCGTCACCCTTATTTAAGTCTCTAACTACTTCAGCTAAATCATAGATTTTACCAGAAGTAATTTTTTGTTCATATTCTTGTGCCCTTCTACTCCACATTGATCTTTTAATTTTTGGTTTACTTTTTAATATTGAAACAGATTTGTTCACTTGATTTATTGTAGCAAGAGGTCTTAAATTAGATTGTTTATTTATTGGAAGTAAACCTATCGCTTTATCTTTTTCAAATTTAATATCATAGCATTGAACTTCAATACCTCCTATAGTTTTTGAACTTATAGATAAGATCTGTCCTACTCCATGTTTTGGGTAAACTATATAATCTTTAGCTTTATATACTTTTTTTTCAGTCTCTTGTTTTTTAATTTTTTTTATTTCAGGTTTTATCTCGCTACTTTTAGTAATTCTTAAACTTTCATTTTTATTGTCTTCTTTTTTAACTAAATTTGAAGTTTTTTCTTTAATTATTTTTTTATTTTTCTTTATCTTTTTTTTATCTTTAGGTGATTTAACTTTCTTTAAAACTTTAACTGAGACAGTTTTTTTCTTAGTTTTTTTTACTTTTTTTTTTTTAAATGTTTTCTTTAAAATACTTTTCAAATTTATTTTCTTCATTTTTATACTTTTCGCTGTCTGTAGGTGGATCCTTTTTTTCTGATATATTTGGCCAAATTTCGGAATATTTTTTGTTTAACTCTATCCATTTTTCATTTCCACTTTCGGTGTCTGGTACTATAGCATCTACTGGACATTCTGGTTCGCAAACGCCACAATCTATACACTCATCAGGCTTAATTACAAGCATATTTTTTCCCTCATAAAAACAATCAACTGGACAGACTTCAACACAGTCCATTAATTTACATTTTATGCACTTTTCATTTACAATATAAGTCATCTTAAAATTTTTTTTTTACTTTCTCTTTAATTTCTCCAACTAATTTATCATCTATATATAATAATCCTGATATTCTTCTCATTAAATTTGATTCAAACATATCAGCTTTATTATCTGAATAAATTATGTTCCATAAAATTTCAATTATTTTAATTTTAAAACTATTATCTGAATTTTTTATAATTTTTGTGAAATCAATTAACTGATTTGAATTTTTCTCTAAATTTTCTGCATTTAATATGGTTTCATCAATTTTAGTGTCTTCAAGACCCAGCTCTAAAAGTGTTTTTTTAATAAGATTTTTTTCATTATTTGTGTAGTTTTCATCAATTTTTGCTGCATGTATTAGCAAAGCTGCAGTTCCTATAAATAATTCATTTTTATTATTTGAATTATTAATATCTTCTTTTAGACTTTTTTTTTTGAAAAAATTAAACATTATTTAAAACTAATATTTCTTAATACATTGAATGGATTATCATCTTTTTGGTTATGATTAATAAATTTTTTATTTTTTTTCTTTTCAATTTTGTATTTAAAATAAAAATCGTCATTTTTTTTAATAGTTTTATAATTCATTTTTTCAATTAATTTCAAAAAATTTTCTTTATTACAACCTAATAAATTTAACATTTCAGGCACTAGTTTAATTTCAGTCTTATTATTTGGGTTTAGATTAATTATTTTTACAAATAATCTCTCTAAAATATCAATTCTAACAAAAAATTTTTCAAAGTTTTCAAATCCACACAAAAGCATAAAGTTTTTATTTTTGATTTCTTTATTTTCAATAAAATTTAATCCAAAAGTAGGTGGTTTGAGACTAAAAAATTTTTGATGATAATTTTTCCACAATAAAATTCTTAATGAAACTGCTTCAGGTTTTAGTAGTTTAAAAAGAAATACGTGATATCTTCCAAATTTAACTCCTAATTCTCTTAATATTTTTCTTTCGTTTTGACCCATTTTTTTTAGATAATCAGATACTAATTCTCTTTTTAAAACACCATTATTTTCATATAATTGATATGCTAAAGCTCTTACAGAGGAGTTTTTTTCTTTCAAACTTCTAAGATCTATCAAACTTTTTAAAACATTATTTATTTTATTTTCAACCCATTTTTTTAAAAAGATATGAAGTTTTTTTTGATCTTGATTTTCAATTATATCATCAATAATTAATAAAATTTCTGGTTCTAAGTAATCTTTTCCTGTAAATAATTTAGCTATTGGAAAATTTTTCCAATAAATCTTAAAATCATCTTTTAAATCTAATAGGCCTGTATTTATAATTTCAGCAATTCTTTTATTTAATTCTGGACCAATATTTTGTCTTGCGGCTTTTTTTAATGATTTTATATCCGTATCTAAGGCACCTACTTTCAAATCTAGTTCTAGTTTTAAGCCTTTCAATTTTCCAATAAATTGTCCATCAATCATTACTTTTTCATTATCAATTATTTTTGTTTCAAAACTCATATCTTGTTTTAGACCTCTTGCTAATACACTAGCTCTTTTATCAATAAAAGTTTTTGTAAGTTCTTCATGTAATCTATCTGACAGTTTATCTTCTAATATTTTTGTTCTTTCAACCCAATAATCTTGATTTTCAACCCAATTCACCTTGTTAGATACATAGGACCAAGTTCTAACATTCGCAATCCTGTTTGATATTGAGTCTACATTTCCATCCAATTTATCAAGCAGGGAAAGTTGTTGTTTCATAAAATTGTTTGAAATTTTTCCCTTTTTTTCATTAAGAAAGCTAAAAACTTTACTAATTACTTCTATATGATTTCCATAAGTTTTTTTTACAAAATCAGGTATTTGACAGCATTCCCAAAGTAAACTTAATTTATCTTTATTATTAGATATATTATGTGCATTTAAATCTTTTAAAAAATATTTTAAAACTTTTTCGTCTTCACATTCATTTATTCTTCTTAACCAAACTTTATTGGGTTTTTCATCTAAAGATTTAAGTAAACTTGTTGTATTATTAAAATTAAGATTAGAATTTCTCCAAAATAAAGTATTAATATCGTTAAATCTATGATTTTCCAGTAATTCTACTTCTTCTGCAGTAATTTCATTACAGTCACCTGTTATACCAAAACTACCATCATTTAAATACCTTCCTGCTCTACCAGCAATTTGTCCAATTTCTGATAAATTTAATCTTCTTAATTTTTTTCCATCAAATTTTTTTAAATTTGAAAAAAAAATATGTTCTAGATCCATATTTATTCCCATACCGATTGCATCTGTAGCAACTAAAAAATCAACATCACCAGATTGATACAATGATACTTGTGAGTTTCTAGTTTTTGGACTTAAAGAACCCATAACTATTGCTGCACCACCTTTTTGTCTTCTAATTAGTTCTGCTATTGCATAGACCTCTTCTGTAGAAAAAGCTATAATAGCACTTTTTCTATCTATTCTTGAAATTTTCTTATGACCACAATATGTAAGCTTAGAAAATCTTTCCTTATTTATAAATTCAGTATCTTCATCTAAATTTTTAATGATATTTTTGATTGTATTAGATCCCATGAACATTGTTAATTTTTCACCACGTAAATTTATTAAACGATCAGTAAAAATATGACCTCTTTCAGCGTCAGCACACATTTGTATTTCATCAACAGCAACAAATTCTAAACTTTTATTAATAGGCATAGACTCGACAGTGCATAGATAATATTTTGCATTCGCTGGTATAATTTTTTCTTCACCTGTTATTAATGCAACTTGATTAATAGGGATTTTTTTAGTTACTTTATCATAAACTTCTCTAGCTAATAATCTTAGAGGAAAACCAATCATTCCCGATTCAAAAGAAAGCATAGTTTCTATAGCTTGAAACGTTTTTCCGGTATTTGTAGGTCCAAGAACAGCAGTGATTTTATTTTTTATCATTTCTACTTTTAGTATCCTAAATTATATCTCTACCACATATAGTTATTCATGAAGAACAAAAATAGTCTAAAACATGACCGAATCGTATGGGAAAAAGTTCTCATTTACTAATTATATTTAGGTTAGAGTAACATAAATAAAAATAATTCAATAATAAAATTTTGAATATAAGTTATGGCCAAAAAATTATGGGCGGCTTCCAATAATAGAAAAATAAATTCTAACCTTAATAATTATGAGAAGTATATTTCAAAAAAATTTAGTCAAAAATTTAATAAAAATTATAATAAAATCTTAAATTGGAGCATTAAAAATCCAAGTAAGTTTTGGGAGTCAATTTGGGATTATAGTAGAGTAAAAGGAATTAAAGGCAAAATTAACCTAAAAAAATCAAAAACATTTTATAAAAACTACTTTCTTTCTGATTATAAATTAAATTTTGCTGAAAATTTATTATCTAAAAATGATAATTCTAAAGCAATAGCCTTTGTTAGTGAGAATGGTTATAAAGAAGAAAGGTCTTGGAAAGAATTAAACATTAATTCAAATAAAATCATTAGTTTTTTAAAATCAAATAAAATAAAGAGTGGTGATAGAGTTGCTGCTTATCTTCCAAACATAATAGAAACTGTAGAGTATTTTATTGGTACAGCTGCTATAGGAGCAATTTGGTCATCTTGTTCTCCAGACTTTGGTGTTAAAGGCGTGATTGAAAGATTTACTCAAATTAATCCTAAGATTTTAATTATTACGGATAGATACTATTATAATGGAAAAGAAATCAATGTAATTGAAAGACTTCCTGAAATTGTAAATAAAATTAAATCTATAAAAAGAGTTGTAGTTTTAAGTTATCCTGGAAAAAATCTTACAAAATTTAAAAAAAATAAATCAATTAAATATTTTTATTCAAAAGATATAAAAAATATAAAAAAAATAAATCATACATTTAAGAAATTTAGTTTTAATCACCCATTAGCTATACTTTATTCAAGTGGAACAACAGGTAAACCTAAGTGTATTTGCCATAGATCAGGTGGTGTACTTCTTCAGCATTTAAAAGAGCATCAACTGCATTGTGAAATAAAGCCTGGAAATAATATTTTTTACTTTACAACCTGTGGATGGATGATGTGGAATTGGTTAGTAAGTTCTCTTGCCTCAAAAGCATCTATTTTCCTTTTTGATGGTTTTCCAATGTATAAAAAAAATGACTTACTATTTAGATTGGCAAGTAGAGAAAAAATAAATCTATTAGGTGTTAGTGCAAAATATATTGATAGTCTTAAAAAACTAAATCTTAAAATTAAAAATAAAATAAATCTTAAAAACTTAAAAGTAATTTGTTCTACAGGCTCACCTTTGTCCAAAGATGGTTTTGAATATGTTTATAATAATGTTAAAAAAAACGTTCATCTAGCATCTATATCTGGTGGAACAGATATTGTGTCATGTTTTGTTTTAGGAAATGTATATCAGCCAGTTTATTCAGGAGAAATACAAGGAAATGGTCTAGGTTTAGATGTAAAAGTTTTTAGTGAAAAAGGAAAATCTAAAATTAACAAAAAAGGTGAATTAGTGTGCGTATCACCCTTCCCTAGTGCGCCTTTAAAATTTTGGAAAGATAAAAATAATACAAAATTTGAAAAAGCTTACTTTAAAAGGTTTAAAAATATTTGGCATCATGGAGATTACGCTCTTAAAACAAAAAGAGGTGGCTATATAATTTATGGCAGATCTGATGCAACATTAAACCCAGGTGGTGTAAGACTAGGAACAGCAGAAATTTATTCGGAAGTTGAAAAGTTTAGAGAAATTAGAGAGTCTATAGTGGTAGGACAGTCTTGGGATAATGATATTAGAATAATTTTATTTGTAATTCTAAATGATAAGTATGAACTAAATGAAGACTTAAAACTTAAAATGAAAAAACAAATCAGATTTAATGCTTCACCTAGGCATGTTCCATCTAAAATAATCCAAGTAAGCGATATTCCTAGAACTAAAAACAATAAAATAGTAGAATTGGCTGTAAAAAATATAATAGAGGGTAATCAAATTAAAAATAAAGAAGCCTTGGCAAACCCTAAAATTCTAGATGAATTTAAAAATATAAAAGAATTAAAGTATTAATGATTAAAGATATTATAAAAAATTTAAAACCTTCTTCTACTCTTCTTATTAATGAAGTGTCTAATAAAATGGAAGAAGAAGGAAAAAAAGTATTTAAATTTGGTTTTGGTCAATCTCCATTTAAAGTACCTGAGGATGTAGTGGCTGAACTTAAAAATCATGCACATCAAAATAGCTATTTACCAATGCAAGGATTAAAAGAGTTAAGAGATTCTATTGCAAAATATATATCTACAAAAAAAAAAATTGAATATAAGTCTGAGAATATAATTGTAGGTCCTGGATCAAAAGAACTTATGTTCTTACTTCATATACTTTTTGATGGTGAAATAATTTTACCTGCTCCAAGCTGGGTGTCTTACGCTCCACAAGCAATTATTGGTAGAAATAAAACAAAATGGTTAGAATGTTCTCGAGAAAATAATTGGTTTCCTACAGCCACTGAATTAGAAAAATTATTAAAAGAAAATAGGGATCAAAAATATTTATTAATTTTAAACTCACCTAATAATCCTTCAGGACAAATTTGTAAAAATTTAGATGAATTAGCTGCTTTATCAAAAAAATATAATTTATATTTTTTATCTGATGAAATTTATTCTGAATTATCATTTGAGGATAACTATCAATCAATTTCTACTTACGCTCCAGATAAAACAATAATTAGTACTGGATTAAGTAAATGGTGTGGAGCTGGTGGATGGAGACTAGGTTATTTTATAATTCCAGATAGCTTATCAAATATCACAAATCAGCTTAAAGTTTTGGCAAGTGAAACATTTTCATCTGTTAGTGCTCCAATACAATATGCTGCAATAGTAGCTCATAAAAATAATCATGAAGAATATATAACTAAGTCTAAAAATATACTGAAAGCTATAGGAAATTATGTCTATGAAAATTTAAAAACTAATGAAGTACTTATCAATAAACCACAAGGTGGATTTTATTTAATGCCAGAATTTATTGGAAAAAAATTTAGTAGTTCAAAAGAAATGTGTAAAGATTTACTAGAAAAAACTGGAGTTGCTTTATTACCGGGATCTGATTTTGGCTTTAATAAAAGAAAAATGTTAGCAAGATTAAGCTTTACTGATTTTAATGGTCAAAATTTTATGAACGAAACTCAAAATGGCCAAATTATTGATAAGAAACTAATTTCAAAACTTGCACCTAATATCTTTGAAGGTGTTAATAGGCTAAAAAAATGGTCTGAATCTATATAAAATACGATCTATACATACCCTATTATTTACTGCTAGAATTAAAATATAAAAATAACGAGTAGAGGAGAATAAAATGAAAAAAATGATAACATCTCTATCAAGCGCTCTCTTAATTTTTGTAGCATCTTTATCTTTTACGAATGTTGCAAAATCTGCAGAGTTCTTCACGATAGGAACGGGGGGACCAACAGGAGTTTATTTCCAAACTGGGAATGCCATTTGTAAAATGTTGCATAAATCTGCAATTAGTGCTGAACACGGAAGAAAAAAAGGTACGGCTAAAGCATACAGATGTACAGCACCGTCTACTGGTGGTTCAAATTATAATATAGGACAAATAAAAGAAGGTGAATTTCAATTTGGTGTAGCTCAATCTGATTGGCAATATCACGCAGTAAATGGTTCAAGCAAATGGGAAGGAAAAAAGTTCGGTAATTTAAGAGCAGTATTTTCTGTTCATAACGAACCTTTTCAAATCTGGGCTAGAAAAAAGGCAAAGATTAAAAATTTTGCTGGATTAAAAGGAAAAGTTGTTAATATTGGTAATCCAGGTTCTGGTCAAAGAGGAACTATGGAAGAACTAATGAAAGCAATGGGTGTTGATAATAGTTTTTTTAAATCAACTACTGAACTTACTTCATCAGAGCAAGTAAAGGCTTTGTGTGATGGTAAAATTGATGCTTTTGGTTATTCTGTAGG
>MDTB01090037.1_pt1 | contig 10209 bp, 18 predicted proteins | sample 811161 | NCBI WGS metagenome assembly MDTB01 (sample SAMN05326650, study PRJNA326480) | marine metagenome | isolation source: seawater | place: Mediterranean Sea | collected 2009
AAACGTAAATCCAGACCTAGACCTAGATCCAGACCCAGACCAAGACCTAGACCCAGACCATTTTTGTTTCTTGCTTCTAATCACTGTGTTGCACCAGACCTAGACCAAGCCCTAGTCCTAGACCTAGATCCAGACCAAAACGTAGATCCAGACCTAGACCAAGCCCTAGTCCTAAACCTAGACCCAGACCTAGACCAAGACCAAAACCCAGACCAAGACCAAGACCAAGACCTAGATCCAGACAAAGACTTAGACCATTTTTGTTTTCTGCTTCTAATCATTATTTCAGAATGCCAAAGCTTTCAACAGTAGCAAGACGAACATACCAAGTTCCATTTGGAAGTGGTTGTGCATCGGTCCATTCCTTTTCAGTGAATGAACCAGTTTCATAAACAATCTTGGCATCATCCAGTTTGACTTGAACATCGTCAACACCAACAAGTTTGCCAGTATAAATGTAGTTCATACCGAACAATGTTACATTCTGCCCTAGTAGAGACTCAAGACCTTCAGTAGCAGCAGTTTCAGTTACGATTTTCATATCAGTTCTCCTTTGTTAAACATACTAGCAGATTACGCTGCTAACTCTTCACGAATTTCCATTAGATAATCTTTAGCAACTTCTCGTGCTGAATTAAAACCATTGACATATGCAATGAAATCATCAACATCAAGAACATTATACGAATCCCACACATCATATACATTAAACTGTGTCTTTTTATTCCAAGTGACAATCATACCTAGACTATCATCACTTGCAACAACTACATCATTCATAGATACATCTTTATATGTTTTCATTGTATATTATCCTTTTCATACATAGAAAACAGATAGTACCACATAAGATACTATCTGTCAAGGTCAAAGAGAACTCACTACAAGAAATTTTTGTCTAGTTGTTCATAGTCAACTTCACTTGACAATCTTTCATGTAGTTCGTTAAGGTTGGCAATCTTTTCTCTTACTTCAGGACAAGTCTCATATAGATTGTACCTAATGAAAGACTCAAGATACCTTGCAATATATACTTCTGGTAGTGATGCTTTGTGTGCTTCTTCAAGTACACGGTTGAAGAATACATCAAAATCATTCTGCATCTCTGTAAACTCATAAGAAATTACAGAGTCATTTGAGAATGAACGCCACCCATCATTATCCAGATCATATACTGGAGTTACACCATCCTTAACAATACCAATACCTTTAGGTAATTGGTCTTTGGGAATTAGATGAACACTGCGTGTACAACGCATTACACGTTCTTCCCCGTTCTTTTTGGTAAACTTAACAAATACATCTTGACGATCTAGTATTTGCTTGAGTTTATCAATATTTACCATTCAGTTCTCCTTTTTCATTTTGCTGCTATACACAGCAGAGAATGCACCTTGATGCACTCACTGATATGTATAGGATGGGGATTTCTCCCCATCCAGTTTAGTTAAGCTGCTAGTTCTTCTAGAACTTCTTGCTTAACTTCAGAAGCAGTTTCAATCATTTGATCTTCTGCTGCTTCTTCTGCCTCAGATGATTCTTCAACCACCTGAGAAGGGAACGATTCATACTTGCGAATACGAGATACTTCGCCGTGATCACGCTGATCAAAGTCAACAGAAAAACTATTGTCTTCCATTGCTTTAATGTAAAGTGGCATATCAGAGTCTTCTTCAAGATATGCAGACTTACCATTTACATATGAGTATTTTGAGATTTGATCCTCAATACCCAGATCAACGAGTTCCTGATACTTAACAGAGAGCCAACCATGTCCAGCATCAGAGAAGAATCGCTTAGTCACTTTTTCCATAATATTTCCCTTTTTTCAGTCTATGATTATATCATATCAAAGTTTTCACTGGATGTCAAACACTTTTTAGATAGTTGCTATGAACAAAAAGTAGATTGACAATCCAGCAATCATCACCAATACTTCAGACATCTTCACTCCCTTTCTTGATGATGATTAAATTTAACATAGGGTGCTAAAAAAATCAAGCACTTTTTTACTTCATCAGGATTTTTTTCAACTCAGACATAGATACACCAAACATACTGCACATTTGCTTCATTGTAACATTCCAATTGTTATCAAAGAAGTCACGGATTTCATCTTTACGTTGTTCAGTCATCTTCATTTCCTTCATCCATTTTGTTTTTGATATATTCTTGTAGTTCTTTATATACTTCGTTCAGTTCATCTGTAAGAAGTTCTAATAATGCTTCATTCTCTTCATTACGTAATGGTTGATTATTTTGAAGATAATCAACCATCTTAGAACAAGTATAATACTTGTATGAAAGTTCAGTTGCTTTCACTTACTTTGCTTTCTTCAAGAGTTGATATGTTAGATATACTTCTGGTTTTGATACTCCTTTCCAAACAATTGGATTAATAAGAGTTGATATACTTGATACCAATATGATGAAACAAAAAAAGGAAATAAGACCACCAAAAAAAGTTTTAAAAAGTTGAAAAGGAGATGGTTCATCGTACATTCCATCTTCTTTAATATTTTTAATTGATGAAAGAAACCACCTGATAATTACAACAGAGAAAACAACACCAACAACAGATTGAATCAATTCATTTGTTGCTACAAGTGATGATGTTTCTAGAATTGTGGTGGTGATTTGTTCACCGTGTTGTTCCTTTACCTTTACTAGTTCTGAAACAATAGATTGTAATGCTGTGACTTCACTCATTTACCTTGTCCTTTATATGCTTTATAATTACGTTTCTTTGATTTATTCATTGAAGAAAACTTTACATTAGTAGAACGAGAACCCATAGAAGTTTTCTTATACTTTCGTTTAATTTCTGCTTTGTTTAGATTAGGTCGTGCCATTATATGCTCCTATTAGAATGGTACTTCATCTTGTGTTGTTTCTTGTACTGGTTCTGGTTCATTAATACCAGCATCAATCTTTGTATAAAGATCAAGAAATGCTTCTTTGGTATCATCATCAAAACGAGCAATACATAGTTTGATTGCTTTCATTTTATCATTGAAGATAGCAAATGTTTGTGCAATATGACACAATCGTCGTGTAGAAATTAGTTCATCAACACCTCCATCGACAAATGTTTTACGAATTGCTTCTGACCAAACAACAAGTTTATCAGCAAACTCTGTATCTGTTTTACCATACTTTTCCATATGCTTGAGAACAATTTTCTTCTCAGTTGCAGCAGTTGGATATTGTTGCTCCAAAGTAATAGTAAAACGCTCTAGAAATGCTTCATCAATGATAGTTGCAGCAATAAACCGACCATCATCAGAACCCTTGCCTTTTGTATTTGCAGTTGACATCACATTGAATCCAGAGACTGGATGTACAACTTCACCTGTCTTTTTGATAAGAACTGGTTTACCTTCAAGAACTGATTGCAAACACATAATACGATTAGAACCACGGTCAATTTCATCAAGAAGCAACAACGCACCTGATTTCATTGCACGAATAACTGGTCCTTCTGCAAATACAGTTTCACCATTCACAAGTCTAAATCCACCAATCAAGTCATCCTCATCAGTTTCAGGAGTGATTTGAACACGAATGTATTTCTTCTTGAGTTTAGCACAAGCTTGTTCTACCATAGTTGTTTTACCATTACCAGATAGACCAGTAATGAAAACAGGATAGAACATACCAGACTTGATAATGCTTTCAACATCTTTATGATTGCCCCAACGAACATAATAAGGATCATTCTGAGGAATGAAAACATCCTCAGAGATAGGTGCAATCATTTTAGGTTGAACTTGTTCAACAGACTTAACTGAATCAGTTGTTTTCACTACATTATCTTTCTTGAATGGTATAACAACCATTGAAAAATCATAAACACCACGAGATACACGAGGAAGTTTACGAACAAGATTATCAACTTCAGTTGCAGATACCTTGATTGTACCTGCTAAATCTTTTAGATCTTTCAAACGAAACTCGTGAGAGTTAGGATAGCTCTCCTTAATCTTCTCAACAAGATTCTTTTGTGCTACAGATAGTTCCATTATATTTTCTCCATCATTTATATCATCATAATATGATATATGATACGCTTTGTCAAGCAATACTTTCTGCAAATTTAGTAGCCAATACACGACTAGTTTTCTTTGAACTAGAGAAGTTTTTGAATGCCTTAATAACTTCAGACTTTTTATTTACATCCTTGATTTCCAGTTCTTCATCTTCTACATCTAGGGATGAATTATCCTGTGTGATAACAATCATTCTATCATAACCCCAAATAGAATCAAACGAATAACTGTTTTCTTTTCTGAAAATTTTCAGAATATTATCCCTAGACACTTTACTATTACTACGATACACACACTCATCAATTAGTCGTTTCTGATTTCTTTTCTCAATCAAATTATAATTCATACAAGAATCAAACAATTTCTTTGATTTCATATCTTCAAGAACATCATCTGTAAAATTGTATGGACTATACTTCATATACTTACCATCAACTTTCATAATTTTTGGGTTATATTGTCCATTAATAACAATATGATTAGCACCACCATCAGTAAGAGTTACAAATGATAGTTTCTGCACTCCGTGTTTTCTACGAAAATCACGAAGAACATCATACATAACAACCAATGCTTCGTTTAGTGGAGTATCACCAAGTGCTTCTGCACCAGAATTACGATACCAGTTACCATAGTAATTATCTCCAGTTGTAAGTGATTGTTGAACCAAAACACCAAATGCTTGATTATATACTTCTTTTTTCATAGAAGAAGAAAGAAGTTCCATAACACGAATATGACTATGTTCTGCAAAATCCATTCCTGGTCTCGTATAATACGATGTTAAATCACAATCATATTTTGAACCAGTAAATCCATAAACAACAAATGGAATCGCTGCTTTCTTACAAAACATAGAAAGGATAAGTGTTTGTTTGATAACATTTTTTAGAACTACTTGCATAGAACCAGAGTAATCAACAAGCATTACCATACCGTGATTCTTTGATTCAGCAAGTTTAGTTGTGCTAAGAAAAATATCATCATTGAACTTATACTGATGAAGTTTCTGTAAATCAAGAGAACCTGTTTTTGATACAGATGCCCTTGAATACATATATGCAGACTTACGAAGATCAAACTCCTTCACCATATTTGCAACGATGTCTTTGTTATCATTCATAAACTTTACAGTATCTTCGTGCTTTGCTCCATACATAGTTCTTTGTTTGTTTAGTTTATCATAGTTCCACAACATTTCTTTCTTCTGCTGCTCACTGAAACCTTGACAAATTTTTTCAAGTTTACCGTATCTATCACGGTTTAGAAGCTCTTTTCGTTTCTTGTCACTAAATACTTTATCAGTTTCAGACTCAAGAGACTGAGCATTTTCACTCAAATCCTGTGTTGAATCTTCTGTATCCTGATTATTAAACTCTTCATCATTGATTTCATTAGATTTTAAATTTTCAGTATCCTGATTATTAAACTCACCATCTTGTTTTGTTGAATTATCCGACTTCTGCTTATCATAAGATGCAAATTGCCCTTCACTTTGACCGTGTTTCTCTTCTTTGTCACTGTCAAAACGAATACCAATTTCATCTGATTCAAGTTCTTGTTCTGCATCATCAGACACAGTTCTGATCTTAGCAAGTTTATCTTTCATAAACTCATAGATTAGTTCAGATGCTTCAACAACATCATCCCAAGTTTCAGCAGCATATGCCTTGTCAATATAAAACTGTTCCTCTGAAGTAAAATCTACTTCCAGAAGATTACGAAGTTTTGCTTTGATGTTAAGACGATCAACGAAGTTATAATCAATGATTTTGATGTGCTCTTTGCTATCAAGACCAAAGAAATCTTTATCTTGAAGATACACATAACCACGATTAAAAGATGCAACAAGTCCTGGATATTTGTCTTGAATCAATCGTTCAATACGAATATCTTCTACAACATTAAAGATTGTTTTGGGACATTTGCTATCTTGAATATCTTCTTCCCATCCTTCTGGTGGGGTATATAATGCGTGACCAACTTCGTGGCCAATAAGCAAATCATAAACTTCACTATCATTCCACATAGGAAGACCAAGCAATCTTTGTTTTACATCAAAGAATGCTGTTTCATAAGAACCGTGACGAACTTCAATGTTTTCATTCGCCAACAAACGAGCTAGAATACTTTTTTTCTCAGACATATAAATCTCCTATCATTTATATATAATAATAACATATGATAGGATGAAAGTCAAACACAAAAAACCCTGGTATTTCTACCAGGGTTTGATGTGTCTAAGATGTGCTTGGTAGTGTTAGTAGAACTTTTCTACCATTACGAGACTTTTTAACAAGACCTCGTCTTTCCAGATCACTAACATACATAGATACGAAAGGTGCAGACCTATCCATAAACTTCTGTACATCTGAAAGTGAGACTTCACCCTTACTTTCAACCAAAGTAACGACTGGATCGTTATTTGCTTGTTTTTGTTGCTTAACGGGAATAATCTTTTTCCCATCCATTACATTATCAACCTTCAGAATTTCTTCTGTTTTCTTGATAATATTGTCTAGTTGACTCTTATGATTGAACATCGTAAGAATGTTAGAAACACCAAAAACCAACAAACCATTCATTAGACAAGTGAGTGCAACCACAGCAGAAATTGGCACCATCATCTCTACTGTTTTGGCATCTAGAAAAGGAATAGCATAAGCGATTCTTTTACCAGCACCATTTGTCTCTTGAGGAACCCCAAGACTAGTAATCTCCTTGAGCAAATCTGATTCACGCTGCATCAATGCTCTACAGTTCTTACCACACCCACCTTTTTTTGACTCTTGTTGACGAAGTTGTTTGACTTCAGTATATGCTTTTTCAAGCATAGACTTCTTTTCAACATGACTTTGTACCTTTGTAACTTTATCATCAATAGATGATGATATCCTTGCCAAAGATACTGGTGCAGACCAGCAAACAGCAGCAATAAAACCTACAAAGCATAAAACTGAAACAAAGTACTTTCCAGTTTTTATTGCCATAGAAGCTGCTGTCAACGAAATTGCAGAACAAACTGCAAGAACGATGATCGTGATTACTGGGCCAGTGTTGCCAAACCCAACATACTCGACATTCAAATAGGTATCAGCCGCATATCCTGCCAAGCCAGCCAAAATACATAGTACACAGAACAAAAGGTGTAAAACCTTGTTCATATAGTTCTCCTTGAATCGTTGAAGAATGATAATAATCTACCAAGTCATCAGCGACATGTCAAGGATAATATGTAAAAAAAGGTGGGACAAAATATCCCACCTTTCATCTAGTTCTTACAACAAGTAACTCTTGCAATCTTCTCCCAATCAGATTTTCCACGACGAATAGCACCAAGTTTGATTGCCATACGAAGAGAAAGCTCTCTTAGTTTATTTATATTAGACTTTAGGAAGTGTGTAACATCTTCCCTTTCACTTTCATTGAGAGCAGAAAGAAGACCATTCTCAATAACTTGTTGAATACGAACAACATAATCTTCCTTGGATTTCATACCAAGATCGATATAATGTGCTCGTGAAATCAATGCTTTGAGGTGTGGAGCCAATTTATGTGACTTTGCAATCAGAGCATCGAAATCTAAGTTAGTAATGAAGATAACCGAACCTTCAAAGTCAAAAGACTTAGGAATGTTTTCGTTATCCTCATCCTTAAAGTTTGTGCGTGACAACCAAGATACTGTTCGTTTCTCAGTTGTATCACACACAGTTTTCAACAGGTTAAGTGATGTATCATCAAAGAAAATTGTATCTGCATCATCAAATACTAGAACATCACCCTTGTTTCTATGCTTGTAAAGCATAGTGAACAAACCTGTTGGACGAACATAACCTTTTACAATGGAATAAAAGAGTTCGTTAGAACTTTCTTTTAACCTTCTCTCTACTGTAAAAGATTTACCTAGTCCTGGCGGACCAGATACAATCAAAGCACGAGAGTTGCCATTTAAACACTCTTGTGTGAGAATATCAAGAATGTCAAATCTTTCAGCAATACGTTCTTTGATTTGAGAGACAGTTTCTTTTGTCATATTTTCTCCATTCGTCACTGTGAGAATATAATATTATATGACATTCAAGATGTCAATCACTATTTTACTTATCCTTTAGTTTCATTTCATCAGCATATTTTGCCATCATAGCAAGATAGTGAATTGCTTTATACAAATCTATATCATTATATCCACTTTTCTTACCGTAACGATGGATATACTTAATAGCATTACCCTTGAGATAATCAAGGGTTTCTGCATTTGACATAATATATTCTACAACTTGAACACCACCAGAATAATGATTCTGATATGTAGAGTCAATATGATTCTTTGCTTCTTTCATAAACTCTTTTTCATTGTATTTGTAATCTGTCATATTTTCCTTCCTGCTCCTTGTTTTAAATCATTTTTACTAACTGGCTGTATAGGTCCTTTATTGTAAGCAGGAACCATTGCATAATTTTCATTACAGAACTTAGACTTACTCATATCAGTTTCTTTTGTACCATTAGCTGGAATGGTATTTGATAGTGGTGCAAAAGATGCTGTTGAATAATCAGGAATAGAGTTAGGTGATCCTAACTCTTTCTTTCGTTTCTTAATTTGTTCTGGAAGTAGACCACGTTTCTTTAACCATTTATGGTGATTCATCACATACCTCATAATATTCTTATATTATATTTCAGAATAAGTTAATTGTCAATCAATATCTAACTTTATTTGATTAACATCATATTCATCGTATACAAAACCACGGTTGATTAATTGCTCTTCATATCTTTTCAAGCTTATACCACTTGCTTCTAGTTTACGACGAAACTGTTTCATAATAGATTTGGTATCTACAGTACCACAAGTAAAAATATCAAAGGTTGCTAGACCATATTCTGGCCAGGTGTGACAAGTAGCGTGGGATTCAGCAAGAATAATGGCATATGTAAAACCACATTCTTCACCAAATCCCCTGCTATTACTACTAAGAACAGTAGCACCACATTCTTCACAAGCATCTTTCATATATGTGTTTAGAATATTTTGCTCATTATCACATCCAGCAACAAGATGATGGATATCTTTCTCGTGAAAGTACCAATCAAATATTATATGCTGTCCAACATTCTTTTGCATTTCCCATTGATCTCTATATGTAATTCTAGATTGCGTTGCAGCAACTCTAGCTAGTTGTATTTCAGGTTTGACGTCATCTTTCCATAGAATCATTGTACATCATTTCCAATGTCTTCAGAGTCCACTCGTAATAACGCATATTTCTCGTTGAATCTGAACCATCAGGCCAGGGCAAATCCACTTTATCCCTCAACCATTTTTGTGCATCTTCAAGTTTCTCAAATCGCTCAACTGGAAAACAGGTCTTATTGAAATAGACAGAATATGCACCCATATTGAATAGGGCTGCAATATGTGTATCCTTGTAGATTTCTGACCAATAACGTTGTGGTTGTCTCATTTCTAAGCCCATCCTTCCAAAGTACCATAACTATTCGTGTTCAAAATGCCAAAATTTAGGTTTTAGTGTGATAACATTTACATCAACACCTACCTTTTTTAGATCATTACGAAATTCAATTACTGATTCTTTACTACTTGAAGATATTGATAATGTATTACCATTGCTAATTACAGCAATATGCGGTGTACCACTTGTAGGTAACACCGCATTTTGAACTGTAGTACAATCAATACCCATATCTTTTAACAAGGAACGAAGTTTCTCGTAGGGATATTGATCCATTTTTCTATACCTCTGGTTGTGTTAAACAAAACTTTACTGATTCTTCTTGTGCCTTCTTACGAAGTTCTGTCCAAGTCATCATAGAACAACCATTAAAGTTAATAATATCTGCTTCATCTAGTTCATTTTCTTTAGCAAGCTTAGAGGCATATGCATTAGCCAAAGTAATAGTTGGAAGTGCACCTTCGTTAACATATGCATCATATACATAATGTGGACTTTCATATAGATTACTATAAGCTTGCATATAAGCAACTCTATATTCAGAACAAGAATACTCTGGACTTCTAAACTTAGTGATAACTACAGCAGCATCTTTAGACATTTATTTCTCCTTCATAAACACAGTATTATTATAGTCTATATGATATATGTTGTCAAGGATTAATTTTGTGAAGTAAATACACTTT
>MDTB01238140.1_pt1 | contig 10209 bp, 10 predicted proteins | sample 811161 | NCBI WGS metagenome assembly MDTB01 (sample SAMN05326650, study PRJNA326480) | marine metagenome | isolation source: seawater | place: Mediterranean Sea | collected 2009
CCTGTTCTGCTTTTATTTTAGCTTTCATAATTTTTCTATTCTTTAATTTTTCATTATTTTTTCTTTTTAAATTACTATTTTTCCTACTTCTTTTTCCACTAGAAGGTATATTATATTGTTTTTTATTACTTTTTTTCATAATATTATAATATATTATATAACTAGATTTTATTATTAGAATTTATTATTTGATTTTTTATTATTATTTTTTATTATTTTTATTATTATTATTTTTTTATTATTTTTTTTTTTTTTTACTAAAAAAGATTTTGTTAAATTTAAAAACTTAAACTTAAACTAAAAAATAAAAAATTTTAAAATTAGCAATTGATTAATTAGATAATTATAGTTAATAAATTTTATATATATTAAAAGTAACAAGTAAAAATATTAATTTAAAAATGGATACTAAATTTTGGGGACCTCCCGGTTGGAAATTACTGCATCAAATCGCATATACATATCCTCATAAACCAAATAAGCAACATAAAAATAAATTTAAAACATTTTATAATAGCATTGATAAAATTCTACCTTGTAAATATTGTCGTATTAGTCTATGCAAATACTATAAACAATTACCAATAGATTCATATTTAGAATCAAAAGAATTATTAACTGAATGGATTTATTTAATACATAATAAAGTAAATGGAAAACTTAGAAAACAAGGGCATTTAAATACACCTAATCCGAGTAAATTAGAAGTAGATAAACAATATAAAAATATGGAAAAATGTCCAATGGTAGGATGGAATTTTATTCATACAATTGCTTTTAATTTTCCAAAAAAAGAAATTGATATTACCAAGGGAAAAAGAAAATGCTATTTTAACTTTTTTAATGCTTTAGCTGAAATATCTCCTTGTAAAGATTTTAAAAACATCTTTAAAATACAATGTAATAAATTGCCTCTTAGCAAACATTTAGTTAATAGAAAAGTATTAACAAATTGGTTATATAAAATACATTGTAAATTAGAGAAAACACTTTTACTAAAAAATTATAAAAATTACTGTCGTAAATATAACTCCCATCGTGCTAAATCCTGTAAGAAAGGAACTTGTAATAATGATATACATAAATCAAAATCAAAGAAAACTATGAAGAAAAAACTGGTAAAAAATTAAAATAAATAATTAATATAACATAATTTAGTTTAAAACTTTAAAAAGTAGAAGCATCTAGAAATCTAGTCCCTAAATTTTTCCTGACCGCAGTAATTTTAAAAACTAATTGAATTACTGTTGCATTACTTGTATCATTATCGTTTCCAAATTCAAACGTAGTTCCATCTGGGGTTTTTAAATGAATAGTCATTCTAGTAATTGATTTACGTGGATTAAATTCTTTTTTTATAGGTTCTCCTCCATTAAATCCTACTAAATTATAATATTTATATCCATTTTGTGAACTATAATCCCTAAATATTGATAAAGTATCCATTATATTTGTATTTGTGCCTTCAAATTGTGTTCCTAATTCATTAATATTTAAAAGTAGATAGGGAAAATTTGTGCTTTCATCAGTTGCACCAGTGACACCACTAGAATTTTTAATAATAGCTTCTATCAATTCAATACTAACAACATTTTGAAATCCAGAAGATATGGAACCGGTTCCTCCATTTTCTTTAGCCGCAAAATCAACTACAAAATTATTAGCTTTAGCATATTTATCTTTATCTCTATCCTTACTATCTATAACAACATAATAAGAATGTTCGACTTCCTCAGGTTCCATCATTTTTTGTATTTGCTTTTTTTCATTAGGTTGAAAAGAATTAGAAACTGGTTCTAATTGCTGTTGTAAATAACTAGTATCTTCTTCTTCTGGTGTTTTAAGTAAAACTTGATTCTTAAGAGCATGATCATATCTTTCTAGATATTTATTTTCTTTGATTTTTTTCAATCCAGGATCTAATACCTTGTTCTTATCTAATCCACGCATTTTACGATTAGGACCATTTTCTATTTTTTTTATTTTGTTATCAATAGTTGTTATAATGTAATTAATAGTATTAGTATCTAAATTATTTTTATTAGATAATACAATTCTTTTAATGCCTTGTAGATTAATATTTAATGATGGAAAAAACGTTGGATATTTACTATTAAAATGATTGTAAATTTTTTCACTTATTAATTGTATTTTTCTATTTAAATCTATTTCCTTTTGAGACATATTACTACTTTAAATCTTTTTTTATAATTACTTGATACTTTTATATTGATATTTTTACATAATAAAAATTTTTAATTTTAATTTTAAATTTTTTAAAAAAAAATAAATGAAATAAGAAAAAAGATAATATTTAAAAATAATATTTAAAAATAATATTTAAAAATAATATTTAATTAATACTATTTGTATTATTTAATTAATACTATTTCTATTATTTAAAATTACAATATAACACAAAGACAACATACTTCAATTTTATCATTTTGTTTATTTTCTTCATTTTGTTTATTTTCATTATTTTGATTATTTTGATTATTTCCATTTTCCAATTCATTTAATTCTTGTATTCTAGAACTATTACCTCTTGTAAAACTATTTAGACTACTATTTGATTTTTTTTTAGAATAAACATTAATAATTTCACACGGATTTTGGTTACATGATGGACAAGTAAATACTATCTTTCTTCGACTAGTAATCCAATTAGATAAACATTCAAAATGAAATTTATGACCGCAATTAGTTTTAGCTATACATTTTACTAAATCTTCTAAACAAATAGGACACTCTTCATATAAAGAGGTATTTGATAATCTATTAGATAATGTATTATTCATATCTAGAGAATTATTCATATTTAATGAATTATCCATATCTAATGAATTAGTAATGTCTAATGACATTATAGTTATAATATTTCATTAGATTTTTTAGTTGAATAACTTTTAATTTTTAAAGATTTTTTTAATTAATTAAAATATCATAAAATAGTAACATTAAAAGTATATTGAATATTTAAAATGGAACATACACCTAAAATATACTCCTATGATAATGGAATGCAAATTTTATCGTTACAAGATGATAATAGCAAGTCCATATCAATATATTTTTATATTAAAGTAGGTTCTAAAGACGAACCACCTCATTTAAATGGTATATCACATTTTATAGAACACATGGTATGGAAAGGGACTCCTACTTATAAAAACCCATTAACTATTACCAGATATTTAGATTGCTTGGGGGCTTCTTATAATGCGTTTGTTAATAAATATTTAACTGCTTATCATTATAAATTCACTTCAAATTTACAATCATTAGATAAAATTTGTAAAATTAACAAAGAAATGCTATTTCAAGCTATTATAAGAGAAAAAGATATAACTATTGAAAGAAATGTTATTTTAGAAGAATTAAAAAGTGACTTAAATGATCCAGATAAATATTTTGATGACCAATTAGAAAAAAAAATTTTTAAAGATCATCCCTTAGGTATGTCGATAGGGGGAGAAATAGATAATATTAGAAAAATTAAAAGATCAGATTTAATTAAGTATTATCGTGAGAAATATACAAAAGATAATATATTTATAGCTATTGTTGGAAAATTACCTTCTGGATACTTAAAAATTCTTAAAAAGCACTTTATTTTATCAAATAATAAACAAATTCCAAATAGCATTCGAAAAATAGATATTAGACCTTTTGAATTACAATTAACTTCAAAAAATATTAAAATAGTTTCTGCTTCAGAAAAAGTTCCTCAAAAACATTTAGCAATCTGTATATTTACACCCGGTTTATATGGAAATAAACGCCTACACCATAAATTAATAGCTTCTATATTATCAGGTAGTATGGCATCTAGATTATTTATTAAATTACGGGATGATTTAGGTTTAGTATATCAAATCAATGCCGATACTATGAATTATCATGAATTAGGATATTTTATTATCCAATCCAAAATGAAACCTCAAAATATTAAACCAGCTACAAAAGCAATTATGGAGGAAATTGAAAAAATAAAAAAAAAAGGTTTTACAAAAAAAGAATTAGATATTACTAAAAACTATATTATTTCTAACCTAGTCATGAATATGGAAGATACTGAATTTAAAACTGAATTTTATGCAGAACAATTATTTAATTATAGTAAGATAAAAACAATAAACCAATATAAAAATGAAATAAATTCAATTGAATTAAAAGATATTAATAAAGAAGCTAAATTATTATTTAACAAAGATATTTATACTTTTCATACATAAAAAAAAGTAAAGTTATATAATATATAACATAATATATCTTTTAAATGAGAAAAATTAAATTAAACTTAATGAAGATAGGGATAGAGATGGTTCTTAATCCCAGGATAATGAGGTTCGTAACACTCAAGCAATACCATTTGGGAATTTCTAAGTTTTGCGTCCAAAAACATGTTAATCAAAATACCTAAGTTTGGTGAGTTGTAAATACCACTCAGCTTTTTCCATATTTCTCCTTTTAGCTTAAATTTTTCAACACGGTTGTAATTTGGTTTGTTTCCTGTCATTTTTTTCCTAATCTTAATTTGAAAAGGATTAGCACTTAATTGCAATTTTGTTTCTTCTCTATCTCAATTGAGGTAGAGGTTGAGTTTGTTTGGTTCTGGATAATTAGAACGGTTTCGATGGTGTAGGTGCAAATTACTTTTAAAACAAAAATGATTCAATTTTTGTTTAAAATAATAAAAAAAAACTAAAATGAAGAACCTTTAGAATATTACAATATATAAGTAATTTTATGTAACATAATAGTATTTAGCATTCAGTATCTAGCATTTAATAAATTATAACAATATTTTAATTACTATTACCATTAGTGTTATTATTGGGAATATTGGAATTATTGGGATTATTGGTATTATTGGGATTGTTATTCTGAGTATTTGAATTATTATTTACAAAATTTTTGATTCTATCATTTGCGGTATCATTGAATTTTTTAGAAGCTAATTCGTCCGAAGTTAAACTAGTAGGACAGGTATCTGTATCATCATCTGGTGTTCCAAACAAAAATTTATCCCAATAGAAATAATCCCTATCATAATTGTTAAAATATACATAATTAATAATATATAATATTAACACAAAATACACTACAAATGTGATTATATAAAAGATAGTTGGGGTAATGATATTATAATTAATTAAAAACATAACAAATATAAGCACAATATTAACAAGTAATATAGTAATATATAAGTTAATATAATAAATATGCTTACTTCTTTCATATTTGTTTAAATCAATATTTCTTTCGTGGGTAGAATTACCCATTTTACTATTTCTATATTTTTCTTTTAAAAAAAGTAATTCTTTCTTTTGTTCCTCCATCTTTTCTTTATTATATTTAATTTTCTTATATAGTCTATTTTGTTCATCGCTATTATTGATATACAATTGATTTAAATGACCCCATATTTTTTCTCGTTTTTCTAAAACATTCATGTCATTATTAACAATATCACCATGTTTTTTACAATTATCATTTTCTAAAGAGGAGCATAATTGTTGATGTTTATCAATCGTTTTTTTAAAATTTTTCATATCTTCTTTATTAGTAGAAAAATTTGTTTCTATTAAATTATTAAAATCTGTATCAGCCATACTAATTTAATTAATATATTAGAATTTAATTCTAATAAAAAACATTAAAATAATAAAAAATAAAAAAATATTAAGACTTATAACTTTTATATACTATTTAATATTATTTTATTAGTATATTAATTAATTATATTAATTAGTATATTAATTAGTATATATATTAATAAATAGATAAATTAAATAATTATAGTTTTATAGTATTTTTATTATTTTTATTTATTATTTTTTTTATTATTATTATTATTATTTAAATTATTCCTTTTTTTATTTTTATATATATTATTTAAATTTTGTAAATTATTACTTACACTAGTTCTATTTTCATTATTATATTTATTATTGTTATTATTATTATTATTTAAATTTTCATTATTACCATAGACTTGTCTAACAAATTCTTTAGGATATACTAAACTATAAATACCGACTACAATTACCATAAAAACTAAGACATTAACAAATATTAAAAAATCATGAGTCTTTTTAATATTTTTATTATATAATTCAGTATCTCTAATACTATCTTCGTTTTTCATAGTATCTACTTCTTCGTTTTTAACTAATTTATATAATTTATCAATTTCCATTTCATTATTTTTTAAAGTCTTTTCTTGGGATTTAATCTCTTTTAATAATTTATGAATAGTCGTAAAATCTGTATCCACCATATTATTCATTTTGTTATTAATATCAGATAAATGATTATACAATAAACGGAATTCTGAGCTTTCATCACTTATACTAAATTCAGCTTTACCACCAGTTTGACCCCCAGCTTGATAATCACTTTTAATATTTTTCAATTCTGTATTAAATTTACTATTGATTTCTTCATAATATTTATTAATTTTTTCTAAATTATCGGACCGGACATTTTCATATTTTAATTCTGAAACTTTTACTCCTTTGCAAGAACTCATAACTATTAATATTTATATTAGAGAAAAATATTAAAAAATAATTAAAATAAAATAATCAAAATTATCTGAATAATCAAAATTATCTGAATAATCAAAATTATCTGAATAATTAAAATTATCGGAATAATCAAAATTATCTGAATAATGAAAATTATTTAAATTATCTAATTTTATTTATTTTATTCATATATTCAGGATCAAATTGTAATTCAAAATTAGGTATTTTTTTTATTAAAGATAAATTCGCAGTTTTATTAAAAATATTATTACTTTCCGGAGAAACTATATTCATTTTAATAATTTTCCAAGACATACCACATTTATTATTATATTTCCATAAACCACCACAAGTTATGATAGTTTTAATAGAACAATTCTTTAATTTTATATCATTTATATCTCCATCATATTTTTCATTATTTAAAGTAATATTTTTTAAATATATATCAGCTTTATTTTTTATATAAAAATAATTATTTTTTATATTATTATCATCATCATCACTATTATCATCTTGATTTACCTTTACATTTTTACAAAATAAATCTTCACCTTTTTTATTGATTAAAATAGTATCAACACTATTATCTACATTATCATAATCTTCATTGCTAATCTCGTTATCATTATAACTATTACTTTTTTCAAAATTGTTATAATTATTATCTAATTCTAAATAATTTTTATAAGAATTAATATAATTTATAGCATTCATATCAATATTATTCATTACTTGTAAAAATAAATTAATTTCGCTATCCTCTTTATATCCTATAAATGTTTGTTCTATCCATATCTTAGAATTATTATTTAAAATTTTATAACTATTTTTATTAACTTTCATCCAAGGAGTTTCAAAAGTCAAACCATTTAAATAAATTGTAGGTGATTTATAAATTATATTTATAAATTTCTTCCTTTTTACTTCTTTATGTTCATAATATATAAAATCAGCATTAAAACTATCTAACATAATAATTAAAAAACCTTTATTAAAAATAATTCTATTATTTTTAAATATATCTTGTTTATCATTTTCATTTTCTGTTTTATCTTTATTATTATCCATATTTATACTTTATATATTATAATAATTATAATTTTAAGTTTATTATTTTATCTATATTTTAATTAAATAGGATTTTATTTAATTCATTTAAATTATAAATTCCCAATTTAAATAAATTATATTCAAAAAAAAAATATTATATTATAATAAAAACAATGAATTTAGATACTCGTGAATTGTGCAAAAGAGTTATTAAATATGTTCTCGAAGGTCTTATGGTCGCATTCGCTGCTTTAGTTTTACCTCAAAAAACAATGAAGGTTGAAGATGTTTTAGGGCTAGCTTTGGTTGCGGCAGCCACATTTGCTGTATTAGATATGTATGCTCCTAATACAGCAACTACAGCAAGGCAAGGTGCTGGCTTTGGTATTGGTGCCAATCTTGTAGGATTCCCTGCACGTCCTTAATAATATTATTTTATAATAGCATATAATTCTTTACTTTTAATTTTAATTCTAATTTTAATTTTTTATAATTTTAATTTTATTTAAATATTAGTGCGTATGTTATAAGTTTTTAAATTCTAGAATTATTCTAAAAAAGTGATATTATAATTATGGCTGATACCAACATTGCTGTTTTAGTTGACGCTAAAAATGAATATACCACTCAATTGATAAATCTTGTTAAACCTAGTATATATCAAGGTATTATGTCTATTTATGAAGAAGCTAAAGATATTTGTGATCAAGACAATAACCCTAATAATATATTAATAACATTTCAAGAACAGCTTACCCAAATACCTAAATGGTCTTCTGACTTAATTCAAAAGCAATATCAAAAACTAGTAGATGATAGTCAATGTGATTGGATTGAAGATTTAATTACTGCTGTTTTTATTAGTCATACTAAAGTATTAACTATTGGACATAAAAAGAAAAAAAACAATAAGGTAAATTTAAAATTGCCTAAAGCTTCTTTCTTTGTTCATCTATGTTATATTGAATCGGCACGAGAATTTTGGAAAAATCCCTATTTATTCAGTGAAAGAGTATCTCAATATGAACATCAAAAAAGCATGCGTGATGCCGAGAACATTATATCCATTGCTATTCAAGAAACTATTAGAAAACAACTACCTGTGAAACATATTTTAAGAGAATATTTAGGCGAATCTTATCAGAGTGAAGGAGAAGATGAAGATGATGATGAAAGTAATAACAAAGTCAAACAATCCATCACTAAAAAAGAAAAGAAAAATTTAAAAAAATTAGTGGATAAAGAATTAGAAAATGATAAAATGGATCAAGAGACATCAGAAGAAGATAAAAAAGAAAAGACAAATATTACTAAAGAAAAAGATAATACTACAGATAAGAAAGAAGAAATGACTTCTGTTGAAAAGACAGAAGATAAAACAGATAAAACTATGGTTGGTGGTAGTGAGAATACCTTTAAAATAACTAATATTGACGACACCAGTGATATTGAAGATTTCTTAAATGATAGCGATAATGGAGAAGACAATGAACCAGATAATGAAGATGATGAATTAGGACTAGATGATTTAGATTTAGAAACAGTAAATATTAATACCAATAAGGATTCTAGCACTAGTAATGACTCTACCCCAGAAAATAGTTCAAATAGTGAGGATGAAGTTAATAGTGTCCCAGACCCATTGCCAGAAGAGAAACCTATAAAAAGCAAAGATAATAATAATAAAAACGAAGATACAGAAAAAGAAGAATCTGAAAATAATGCTCAGTTAAAAACATCTAATACTGAAGATAGTGGGTCTGTTAATGAAGAAAATAAAGATAATAAACATGAAGCCGAAAAATTAGCAAATGCTAAATCTAAAAGCAACAAAGACCAAAATAATAGTGACAATTCAAAATCTAAAGAGACTCAAGCGAAAGAGACTCAATCTAAAGAAGCTAGAGTTAAAGAAGGTGGATCTAAAGAAAGTGAAGCTAACCATTCTGAAATGAAAGAGAATGAACCTAAAACAGTTGAAACATCAAATAATATTCCTCAAAATATAAATCAAGAAATCAATGAAGGTAATCAGGTATCTAGCAATCAGGAAACTGAAGAAAATAATAGTGCTAAAGTAGATGGTGGCAATCAAGAAGGAGGAGGAGAAGGAGAAGAAGGAGAAAAAGAAGAAAAAGGAGAAGAACAGGATAATGACGAGGATGATGAAGAGGATGATGAAATAGATAATAATTCTGAAAGAAGAGAAAGAAGTAATTCTGAATCTTCGGTAGATAGTAATACTACTTATAATTCTGAATTTACAGTGACTGATATAGAAGATTTAGATTTAGAATTAGATGATGATAGTGATCTAGATAGTGAAATGAGTGATGTAGATTTAGAAAATATGTCAAGTAATCAAAATACAGAAAATGAATCCTCTAGTTTTTCATTTTTTAATTAATAGATTATCTTGCTAAATAATTTTTTATTAACTTTTTATTAACTTTTTATTAACTTTTTATTAACTTTTTATTAACTTTTTATTAACTTTTTATTAACTTGTTATTAATATTAGTTTAATACTTTTATTTAAATAGAAATGATAGAAATGATAGAAATGATAGAAATGATAGAAATGATAGAAAATATAGTAAATTAAAATATAAAATATAAA
>MDTB01108413.1_pt1 | contig 10208 bp, 10 predicted proteins | sample 811161 | NCBI WGS metagenome assembly MDTB01 (sample SAMN05326650, study PRJNA326480) | marine metagenome | isolation source: seawater | place: Mediterranean Sea | collected 2009
TCCTCCATCCTAAATTGGTTTACATCATAGTCTGTCTCAGAGCTTAATTGATCTTCACTTCTTTTTTCGGAACTATCATTATTTTCATCAATGTTATCATCTTTTTTTGTGTTCTCATTGTTTGCGGGGTTTTGACTATCTTTATCTTGCATGTTTTGTTGATCTTGTGAGTTCTCAAAAATATCCATATTTTCAAGAAGTTGAGAAAATTTTGAATTAAAGTTGTCTTGGTTTTCAACATTTTTCTCTAAATAAGTTATATGTTTATTGAAATTTTTATCAAAGTCTTTCCTCCAGTAATTTAATATTTTTTGTGAATTTTGATTTAACTTAAATTTAAAAAATTTTTCTAAAATATATAACTCAAAGGCATCGTGTATACTTTCCACATCCTTGTTATTTGTTTCTTTGTATTTTTTATTACCAATTTTTTTGATAATAATTATCCTCAAGATTTTTTTTAATACCATTTAGCATTTTTGTACCAAGTATTTCGCATCTCATTATTTCTGATAGTTCATAAATTTTTTTTAAAGCAGGATTTCTTGGATGATTTTTATGAAATATGATTTGATCAGAAAATCTTAGCTTTAAAGCTTTTGAGTCTGTACTTGCTCTTAGTTTTATATAATCATTTTTATTTTTTAAATCTTTTATTTCGGAAAAATCTAAATTCGTAATATTTGAAGTTTTATTATTTGTTTTATTGTTTTTTTAATTGGTCAGATATAACTCTATAAGTTGAAGTTAAAGCTTGTTTAATCTGCTCCTCTAAAATTTCTCTTTTTTTTTCCACAAACTTTAAGAATTAATAATTGATTCTGGTAAATCCTCGCCAAAACATCTTTGATAGTACTCAGAAATAATACCTTTTTCTGAGTCATCACATTTATTTAAAAATGTTACTCTAAATGCGTAACCAATATTTTTGAATATTTCAGCATTATCTGCCCAATGTAAAACTGTTCTAGGGCTCATCACAGTTGATATATCACCAGCTATAAAACCTTTCCTCGTTAAGGTTGCCACTTTAATCATATTAGAAATTTTTTCTTTACCATCAGAATTATTATAAACCTTGTTTTTTGCTAAAATAATTTCCATTTCCTTTTCAAGACTTAAATAATTTAATGTTGTAACAATGTTCCATCTATCCATTTGACCTTGGTTAATTTGTTGCGTGCCGTGGTATAAACCAGAAGTATCTCCTAAACCGACAGTGTTTGAAGTTGCAAAAAGCCTGAAGTATTTATTTTGTCTAATAACTTTATTCTTATCAAGCAGTGTAAAGCTTCCCTCTGATTCTAGAATTCTTTGAATAACAAACATGACATCTGGTCTTCCAGCATCATATTCATCAAAAACTAAAGCTACTGGATTTTGAATTGACCAAGGCAGAATACCTTCTTGAAACTCTGTAACTTGTTTCCCATCTTTAATTTTTATTGCGTCTTTTCCTATTAGATCAATTCTGCTTATATGACTATCTAAGTTTACTCTTATACATGGCCAATTTAATCTGGCTGCTATTTGCTCTATGTGAGTTGACTTTCCAGTACCGTGATAACCTTGAACTAAAACTCTTTTGTTAAAAGAGAAGCCAGACAATATTGCAATGGTAGTATCTTTATCAAACTTATAATTTTTATCAACTTCTGGAACAAACTCATTTTTTTTCTCAAAGGCTTCAACTTCTAAATCACTATCTATACCAAATGTCTGTTTTACTGAGACCTTGATGTTTGGTACGATATTTAATTCATTATTCATTTTTTCAAAGTTCTTTTTAATTGCGTATATGCTAAAGTTATTACTTTAAGTTTTTCCTCGAATTTTTTATTCCCTGAATTCATATCAGGATGAAATTTTTTAACAAGTTTTTTAAATTTAGATCTTATATTTTCCCAATTTGTACTTATATCTAAGCCTAGAATTTCAAATGCTTTTAAATCTTTATCAGAAAAATTGAAAGGAGTGTGTTCACTTCGATTTTTACTTACACCATTTTTGCTTAGATCTTCTTTCAAAGCATTATTCCATAAAATTTTAAAAAAATTATCTTGAGCACTAAAATTTTGGGTAGGTTTATGCCAAGTCATATCGGCTTTAATAAATTCAATAATTTCAGTGTCATTCATGTTTTCAAAATAATTCCAATTCTTATTAAATTCTTTAATATGTTCTAAACAAAGAAGTCTATATTTTTTTGTATTATCTTTTTCAACCGGAGCTTTATATTCCCCTATATTGTTACAATTATTCCAATCGCAAATAGTTTTCATTGGCATAATATTATATAATTTTTTATGGAAATAAATAATTTAATAAAAAAAGTTAAAAAGAAAATTTGTGATAAAATTGTTTGTGAAAAAGTTTCAATAGAGGATAAAACATTTTTACATCAAAGACATAAAAATTTTGATCCTAAAAAATTTCATTTGAAAATTACTATTGAGTCATCGGAACTCAAGTCCAAAAATAAAATTGAAGCCAACAGATATATATATACTGTTTTAAAAGAAGAATTAAAGATTAATATTCATTCAATCCAATTACTTATCAATTAAAGAACTTAAAAATTTTTTTATTTTAATTTGGGAATATCTATTATTCAATACTGGTTTAGCGATCCTTTTTAACAAAATTAAATTTATATATTCACTATTATTTTTTTTATCTTTAATCATAAAATCAGAAATTTTATTTATACTTTTTTTTCTAAAATATATTTTAATATTATCGTATTTCAGCTCTCGTATATGGTTTTCAATTAATTTAAGTTCATTTTTTGGAAGTAAATTTTCTTTATTACTGAATTGTGATGCTGTAAGAATACCAAGTAAGACAGCTTCTCCATGATTTAATTTATTTGTATAACCCAATGCAGACTCAAATGCATGAGCAAAAGTGTGTCCATAATTTAAAGATTTTCTCAAATTATTTTCTTTCTCATCTTTTTCAACAATAGTTTTTTTAATTTTGCAGCTATTTATTATTGCTTTTTCTAATATTTTTGGTTTTAAATTTAAAACTTTTTTAAAGTTATTTTTCAAAAAAATGAAAAATTTTTTATTACTGATCAACGAATGTTTAAGGATTTCTGCGTATCCACAAATCATTTCTCTTTTTGGAAGAGATTTAAGAAAGTTAATGTCAACTATAACAATATTTGGTTGGCAAAAAGTTCCAATCATATTTTTTCCAAGAAAATTATTTACTCCGGTTTTACCTCCAATTGACGAGTCTACCTGGCTCAATAATGTTGATGGAATATTTATAAATTTTAAACCTCTTTTATAGACACTTGCAGCAAAAGCACATATGTCTCCCGCTATACCACCACCTATAGATATTACGCAATCATTTCTATTAAAATTATTTTTTCCTAAAATAACTAAAATTTTTTTCACTGTGTTTAAATTTTTTAATTTTTCGTTAAAATTTAGCCCAAGAAATATATTTTCTTTATCTTTTAATTTACTTTTAAACTTTGCTATAATTTTTTTTGGGATATTTTTGTCATATATAACAATTAACTTTTTCGAATTAATTTTATTTTGAACTAGAATTTTTTTAATTTTAAAACAATTATTTGAGCCAAAATAAATTGGATATGTTTTATCTTTAGTTTTAACAAATAGTTTCATTCTTTTTACATTTTTGTATAATTTTATCCACTATTTCGACTTTATTTAAGTTTTCGCAAACTATTTTATAGTCTGAAAAATTATAAACTTTATTTCTTTCACTAATTAATTTTTTAATATCTGTATGTTTCATATTTTTCACAACTGGTCTTTTGTCATTACTTTTAATTCTTCTTATTAAAGTGTGCGCATTCCAATGAAGCCAAAACGTTGAGGATTTTTGTTTTATTATTTTTCTTAATTCTTTGTTCATAAACGCCCCACCACCAATTGATATTATTTTGTTATTATCGTTAAGAGATTGTTTAGTAACCTCAAATTCTAACTCTCTAAAGTGTGCTTCTCCTTGATGTTCAAAAATTTGACTAATTTTTTTATTTTGCATTTTTTCTATTTTCATATCCACATCAATCAATGCAACATTCAATTTTTTAGCCATCAAACCACCGATAGTAGACTTACCAGAACCCATCATACCTAATAACACTATATTTTTTTTAATTTCCATATTTTTCTCTATTGAAAAAACACAAATTTGTCTTAATTTGAAATTATTTAAAGTACATGCAATTTTATAAAAAAACAAGCATTGGTAAATCATTTAACTACACCAGATTAATAGTTAAAATAATTTTATTTATATTTACAATTTCAATATTAATATTATTTGTAGGTAAAATTAATTTTCCTGCACCAAACAAACTAATTAAACAAGAGATACCTAGAGAAAATTTAAAAATTGTTAAATAAACTTTCCATAAATATTGTAATAATTTTAATATCACTTTTTTATTCATATACTTACGCAAACGAACCAGTTGATATTTGGAGTATTGAAAAAAAAAAAGTAGAAAAAAACCCCATAATTTACAATAAAGAAAATAAAATAGATACGTCCGAAACAATTGTTCTAGAGGATAATTTAGTAAGCAATATTCAGGAAGAAAAAATTTTAAATAAAAGAAAAATTGTTGGTTTGTACGATCCTGAGGAGAATGGGTTTACTCTAGAAATGTGGAATAATACAGATCCAAAAATAATTTTTGAATTAACAAAAAAAATTAATAAGATGAATCTTTCAGAGGACGCCAAAAATATATATACAAAACTTATTTTAACTAATTCATATCCTCCTACTAAAAAGTCAGATGAAAAAATTTTTTTAAATATTAAATCTGATTGGTTAATTAAATATAAAGATATTGATTTAATTAAAGAATATTTAAAAAAAAATATTGATATAGAGCCTAACGAGCGACTTACTAAATTTGTATTAGATGAATTATTTTCAATAAATGAGAATAAACAAGCATGTGAATTTTTAAATGAGCTTAATACAAATTTTAAAGACGATTATTTAAAAAAATTTTCTATTTATTGTCTTATTCATTTGAAAAAAAATGAGCAAGCATCTCTTAAATATGATTTAGAAAAAGAACTTGGTTATAATGATCCTTTTTTTGAAAAAAAGTTTCAATACCTATTAGGTTACATTCCAAACTCACCTGCTACTTCTGAGAAAGATTTATTAAATCTACATTTGTCACATGTAACAAACAAAGAATACAAATATTCACCAAATGACAAAACGCCCAAAAAATATTGGAAATATTTGTCATCTAATAATTTATTGGAAAGTGTAAATGCTATAGATATTGAAGATGAGAGTCAGATTTCCCTTCTAGAAAAAGCTACACATGATGGAAATTACGAGGAACTAGATCTACTTAACTTATATAAAAGATTTCAATTTTCAGTTGATCAACTATTAAATATAGATCTTGAAATACAAAGAATTTCAAAAATACAATCCAGAGCTCTATTGTATCAAGGAATACTTTTAAACAAAGAGCCTAACACAGTGCTAAAGCTATCAAAACTTTTAAAAGAGAGTTTTGAAATCGGAAATATTCCAAATGCATTCAATGGTGAACTTAAAAGTATATTAAGAAACTTAAAATTAGAAGAATTGTCTTCAGAACACACTAAATTTTACTCAAAAATTTTGGAGGAGGAAAATTTTAACAAAAATATTAAATTTAATAACAAAATTTTACATCAATCAAAGTTAGTAAAATATTTTAGTAAAGAAAATATATCAAACAAAAAAATGGAAAAAGATTTGAATAATTACTTAAAAAAAATAAAAAAAAGTAAAAAAAATTATTTAATTACTAAAGATGTTATATTGATCGAAGCTATGGTTTCTGATGGTATTGAAATTAAAGAGGAATACCAAAAATTGTATGACAAAAAAGAAAGCACAATACCCACAGATATTCAAGTTTTGATTAATGATCAAGAAATAGGAATGGCAATATTACGATTGATAGAGATCATAGGGCAAGATAATATCAAAGACTTAGGATCAGAAACTCTTTACTTCTTAATTAATGCACTTAATCAAATGAATATTGACCCAATCAGAAATGAGATTTTGTACAGTGTTTTACCTTTAAGGGCTTAAGTTTTTATCATTTATGTATTAAAACTTTGAGATGACAATAAAAAAGATTTTAATAGAACCAAATAAAATATTAAGACAGGTTTCACAACCAGTAATAGAGGTAAATAAAGAAACACAAAGGCTCTTAGATGACATGTTGGAAACAATGTATTCTGCAAATGGAATTGGTTTGGCTGCAATCCAAATAGGTGTACCAAAAAATTTGATAGTAATTGATCTGCTTACTAAAGAAAAAAAGAAAGATCCGATGTATTTTATAAATCCTAAAATAATAAAAAAGAGTTCAAAACTTTCTAAATATGATGAAGGATGTTTATCAATACCAAATTTGTTTGCTGAAGTGCAAAGACCTAGTGAGTGTGAAGTTAAATATTTGGACTACAACGGCGAAAATAAAATCCTAAAAGCTGATGGATTATTAGCAACATGTATCCAACACGAAATAGACCACTTGAAAGGAATATTATTTATTGATTATTTATCTAAAATTAAGAGAGATATAATATTAAAAAAATTATCAAAACAAAAACTTGAGCAGAAAAGATTGGTTATATAAACAATTATGAAAAAAATTGTTTTTATGGGCACACCTTTATTTGCAGTTCCAATTTTAAAATCAATTCTTAGCAAAGGTTACAACATACCTTTAGTTTATACCAAGCCTCCAAGCAAAAGCAAAAGAGGCCACAAAGTAAGCAAATCACCAATTCATACATTTTGTGAAGAAAATGATTTAAAAGTTAGAACACCAGAAAATTTTAATAACTTAGATGATGAAAAAAACATTTTAGAAAAATTAGAGGCGGATATAGCAATAGTAGTAGCATATGGGCAAATATTACCAAAAAGTATTTTACATATTTGCAAAAAAGGATTTATAAATATTCATGCATCTTTATTACCCAAATTAAGAGGTGCTGCACCAATTCAACGCTCAATTATGAATCTAGATAACGAAACAGGTATAAGTATTATGCAAATTAATGAAAAACTAGACCAAGGAAAAGTTTACAGTCAGTATAAAATTAACATAAATAGAGAGGATAATGCCGAGGATTTATCACTTAAGTTATCTAATCTTGCTGCTGAAAAAATTGTTGACGATATCGAGGATATCTTTGAAAACAAAAAAAAATGTTTCGAACAAGATCATTCTAAAGCGACATACGCAAATAAAATAGATAAAGAGGAAGGAAGAATAGATTGGAATGATAAAGCTGAAAATATCATTGGAAAAATAAATGGTTTATATCCTGTGCCGGGAGCTTGGTTTTATTTTGATGGTGCTAGATATAAAATATTAAAAGCAAGTATTTCAAAAAATAATGGTACCCCTGGCAATGTAATTGATGACAATATTGAAGTATCTTGTGGGACAAATTCTATAAAAATTTTAAAAATCCAAAAAGAAGGAAAGAAAGTTCAAAATATTAATGATTTCATTTTAGGTACAAAAATAAAAAAAGATGTAAATTTAATCAATGCATAGATACCAAATATTAATGGAATATGTAGGAACTAACTTTTATGGATGGCAGTATCAAAAAAAACAAATTACAGTTCAAGGCACTGTTGAAAAAATTTTAAAAAAAATTCTTGGAGAAAAAGTAAAATTATATGGCTCGGGCAGAACAGACTCAAATGTCCATGCTATTGAACAATCAGCTCATTTTGATGTTAAAAATAAAATTTATAATATTAAAAAATTTTTCAATACATTAAATTTTTTTTTAAATAAAAAACTTATAACCATTGTTAAAATTAATAAAAGACCTTTAACATTTCATGCGAGATATTCAGCAAAAAAAAGAGTATACAAATATTTAATATATAATCGTGAAAGTTTACCTTCAATTGATAGGGATAGAGGGTGGTACGTTAAAAAAAAATTAGATTATAAACTGATAAAAAAAGCATCACACTTTTTAAAAGGAACACATGACCTATCTGTTTTTAGAGCCTCAAACTGTTCAGCATCCAGCCCTATAAGAACTATCGACTCTTTAACAATAAAAAAGAATAATGATGTTATTGAAATAAAGATAAAATCAAGATCTTTTTTAAAACAACAAGTGAGATCAATTGTTGGGTGTCTAAAATATGTTGGGGAAAAAAAATGGACAACTAATAAATTTAAAAAAGTTCTTAAATCTAAAAATAGAAATTTATGTGCACCTCCAGCACCAGGTACAGGGCTCTACTTAGAAAGAGTTATTTACTGACTTTAGTAATTCTGAATTTTTTATTTATTCTCCATCTAGACCCTTCACGAACTATATAACCACAGCATTTTTCAGACCCGCATTTACAAGGAAATTGTTTATAATCTTGATCAAAACCAAAACCATAATCGTAACTTAGTTCTTCTCCTTTTTTTATAAATTTTATTGATGTAACCCAGATTTCTAAACCTTTACCTTCAACTTCACAATTTGGGTTACATGAATGATTAATTAATCGAGCAGTATTCCATTTAAAATCACCATCTAAATCGTATCTGTTATTTAAATTAAATAAATATATGTCTTTATCATTATCAAATTTATCATTGTGCTCAGTTTGTTTTTTAGTGATTAATTTTCCAATATATTGAATTATTCTGGTTCCTGCTGCTATATCTTTTTTTGCATACAAACCTTTTTTATCTATTTTTGAGGCTTTTATACTGTAAAGTTTATTCATTAATTTTATTAGCTATTTTTAAAATAAAAGCGTAGTCAAATGCGATATCTTCAATTGCCCCATCTCTTCCAGACTTACCACCGTGGCCAGCTTCCATTTCAGTTTTAAGTAATAGCAAATTATTATCAGTCTTATATTCTCTTAGTTTAGCTGTAAATTTTAAGGGTTCATCAAACAATACTCTATTATCACTCAAACTTGTTGTTATTAAAATATTAGGGTAATCAGTTTTTTTAATATTATTATATGGCGCATAAGAAAATATGTAATCAAAATGTTTTTTGTTTTCTTTAGCATTACCAAATTCGTCAAATTCTCCAATTGTTAAAGGCAGTGAATGATCTAGATTAGTTGTAAGACTGTCTACAAAAGGCACAGCCATAATTGCACCTAAAAATAAATCTGGTTCTTCATTTACAACAACACCCATTAACAATCCACCTGCAGACCCGCCCATTCCAATAATTTTTTTTTTGCTTGTATATTTTTTTTCAACCAAGAATTTTGCACAAGCAATATAATCCTTAAAAGTGTTTTTTTTATTTAATAGCTTACCCTCTTTCCACCATTTCATTCCTCTCTCCTCTTTTCTCTTTTTTAATCTGTTAAACGCCCAAAGTATTGCCTCACCATCTATATTTTCTTTAAGCAAACCCTCTTTTAACATCAGGCCCAAGTTTTTTTTTGATTGTCTCCAGTTTGAGTCTGCACTTTTATAAATGATATGCCTAAGGTCATTTAATCTTCCTGGATATTGAGGTTTTCCATTATTATTCCAATTCTCTCTTGACTCTCCACCTTTCCAATTCTTAGTTGTAAATCCCAATATTTCAACTTTAACATTACATCTTTCCAATGTTCTAGATAAAATGTCAGCACATAATGCAGCAATAGTTATTGGTCTTCCCCTCATAGAACCAGAGTTATCAATCAATAAAGTAACTATTGTATCTTTAAATTCAAAATCTTTTTCTTTTTTAAATGAAAGAGAATTTTGTGGGTCAATTATAATTCTTGTGAGCTTTGAACTATCTAACAAGCCTTCTTCAAGATCATACTCCCATGATCTATTTTGTATTGCCAATAATTGTCTTTGTAATTTATTAGCTAATTTTGTGATCAAATCTTGAAAATTAACTAATTGTTGGTCAAGATTTTTCCTTAGTCTTACAATTTCTTCTTCTTTTTCTAAATTTTCTGCCTTAGCAATTTCATCAAATTTTGTAGTAAAAACTTTGTACTCAGTATGTTTTTTATTTAAATTTATTTTTTGTGTAACTCTTTCTAAACTTTCTCCAATCTCTTCAGTCTGATCTGGGTCTTCCTCCATCCTAAATTGGTTTACATCATAGTCTGTCTCAGAGCTTAATTGATCTTCACTTCTTTTTTCGGAACTATCATTATTTTCATCA
>MDTB01186291.1_pt1 | contig 10208 bp, 4 predicted proteins | sample 811161 | NCBI WGS metagenome assembly MDTB01 (sample SAMN05326650, study PRJNA326480) | marine metagenome | isolation source: seawater | place: Mediterranean Sea | collected 2009
CAGCATATTCACATTACCAAGGTTGCCGAGACGGCGTTCGAGCCCCTGCATCGCTCGCTCCGCCTCGGCAATAGTTGGTAGTTGGATATCTTCGGAAGGGATGGTCACACCAGCATCTGCTAGTTCTTCAGCTGTCTCTTCGGCCAGAGTGGTCTTCTGACTAATTTGGGAGTTGAGTTCATCTATTCTTGACCTCAGAGTCTCTCTCTCCTTGGATAGCTGGTCCAGCGCAGCCCTGAGACTTGCTCTCTCGCCTACAAGCTCGTCCCTCCTGTTCGTTAGGATTTGATGCTCTTCGTCGAATTGCTCTGATTTACCCTTGAGTTCGATTAACTCTGATTTTGCAGTAGATATTGATGACTCGAGTTGGGATATTGATTGTTTTGCGAAATTAATTTCTTCTTCTTGTTTAGAGATTCTTTTTTCAATGTCAGAGACCCTCTGATTCATTAGAACAATCTGACCTTTGTTGGTTAATATTGAAGATTCGCAAGATAGCTTGGTCCTCTCCGCTTCAGTCCTCTCTCTTTCAGCAGACCTGAGTATTTCCGAAAGATGGTCGGGGGTGTTGTCTTGAAGTGCCTCCGCCGCATCTGTTCTATTCTGAAGCGCTAACTCGAGCGCGACTCTGGCTTGTTCTGCCTCTGATATCTTCAGAGACTTGTTGTCTTCACATGTTTCGAAATCGGAACTAGCGGCCCCCATCCTATTTTCTATCTCTGAAAGTGATCTAGTAGCCCTATCCATATCGGCTTTCCAGTTCCTAAGTTTGACTGAGTGATCGCTACCATTGACATTGTTAATTCTATTTCTGAGATCTTGGAGATTGAGCATTGTTTCTCTTAACGCCGCGTCGACGGTGGAGTAGAGTAGGTTTGACTCCTGAACCAATCTCTCATGCTTGTCAACACTCGAGTGTCCTCCTGCGCTACCTCCGAAAGATGGGCGATTTCCACGAGATTTTGACCCCCCTGTCATTGCGCCTGAGCTCTCAATCAGTGAGCCATCCAGAGTCACCATTCTGACTCCTCCCATGTTATTTCTGGCCACTTCCATCGATTGGACGAGTAGTGTGTTCCTGCTGGCATAGATTACTGCTATCTCTACCTCTTGGTCATAGTCCAATAATTCTTGAGCAAATCCAATTATTCCGGGATTTCTGGCTACAAGAAGTGTTCTTCCTTGAGGCCTGGAAACTTTGAGCTTGTTCAGAGGGAGGAATGTAGCCCTTCCTCCGCTGTTATCTCTCAACCACTTGATACACTTCGCGGCGACCTCGTCATCTCTGACGACAATGCTCCTCAGACCATTTCCTAGTGCCGTTGCTAGTGCTTCCTCATGGGATGGATCCTTCGGAGACGTTAGTTCGCCCAGCGTACCCAAGATTCCAGAAATCTGACCACTCTCCCTAAGCCTTGTTAAGGCGGCGATAGTGACTGCTGAACCTGGAGCGGATGACCTGGCCTCTTGGCGCGCTTTTGCTTTGCTAAGCTCCCTTTCGGCATCCCTTAGCCTAATCTCTGCTCTGTCTCGGTCTGACCTCAATTCTGATTCTTGCTTTTGGAGACTCCTTAGATCGTCGGCTAATGAGGATCTGTCGGATTCGGGGCCGTTTTCATGGATATCATTGCCGATCAGTTCTAGATCGTCCTTGATCATAGTTGCCTCCTCGAACTTTTCCTCGAGATCCGCGAGGTTCTCCGATGCCAGTTGTGATGCTTGCTCGGCCCTATCTGACTCAAGTTGAGCCTGTGCGTACGCATCTTGAGCCTCAGAGACTCTTTCACTAGCCTTTCCTAGTGCCCTGTTTAGATCTCTTGCGAACTTATCTCCAGACTCTATTGCCTTTCTGGCTTCTGCCTCTTCATTGGCTGAGTCAATTAGTGACTGTTCTGCATCTTCCAGGGATGCCTTAGCGTTCTGGAGCATTTCATTGGCATCATTCTTCGCCCCCATAGCTCTTTCTAGCTCCTTTTTGAGAGTGGAAATTTCTTCGTTTGAATTTGAGATTATCTTTCTCTGATCTCCAATTCTATCAGAGCCCGTTTCTATCTCTATCTCGTGTTGTCTGATACTCTCCATAATTCTCTGAGCGTCTCCGGCGAGAGCTTTTCTTAATTCGGACTCAACTGAGACGAGTTCTGTGTCGAAAGAGTCTAGTTTCTTATTTCCATCTGCGAGTGAAGAACCCAAGGACCTAACTTTCTCTGAATAATTAGTCCTCTCATTGCCTAGAAGACTAACCTCATCTAGACGATTCCTGTATCTTGATTGGTATAGTGTCACTCGGGAATTGTCGAATTCCTCTTTAATTTCCTTGTACTTGAGGGCTTGCTCTCTCTCCTTTGAAAGTTGTTTGAGTTGTTTCTTCTTATCGTCTTCGAGAAGATCTATGGTCTCTATGCTACTCTCTACGTGTTTTCTCTGAGTTGTTGCTCTTCGGATTTCATCATCATATGCTGTGACGCCAGCAACGTCTTCCAAAACCGCTCTTCTCTTGTGTGGAGTCATTGTGGCTAAATTGGTAACGTCACCTTGGAGTACTATGTTGTAGCCGTCTCCTCTGAGTCCGGCTTCAGCGAGGACTCTTCGCATCTCAGTAGCGCTAGACGGCTTGTCGCCGATTCTGAAAGATGAGATTGGGTCGCCCTTTCTGTTCAGCCTAACGGATCTGGTGAAGGACACCTCATCTTCCTCAATCCTCAGCCTCCTCCTGCCGTCGTGCTCAGCCACATTGGCGAAAACAAGAGTTACTGACATGTGCTTAGCGGCCTTCCCCCTGCCCCCTCCATTAAAGATTAGCTCAGATACGTTTGAGGCCCTGAGTGCCTTGGTTGACTTGGGACCTAAAACGAACTGTATGGCGTCACCAGAGTTGGACTTGCCACTCCCGTTGGGACCGGTGATAGCGGTGAATCCCTTGTCAAAGGGGATTACCATGTCTCCGCCAAATGATTTGAAGTTCTCGACTTCTATTCTTTTGAGATGCATCCCCTCACCTTAGTATCGGGAAAAATTTCCTCCGACACCAGCTTGACCTCCCTGCCTTTACGCCTATGAATGTTGAGGCTCCCTAAAGTTCAGCATAACGGTTCTGAGGTATTACCCCATGCGCCGTTGAGAATCAATAATGGAGAAGATTCTAGGGTGGGTCCTCGTGGGTGTACTGTGACAGACGAGAATGGAGCGAGGAAACTCGAGCAGGTCGATGTGGCAGTGATAGGTTCTGGCATAGCGGGACTATTCCTAGGGGTTGAGTGTGCTAGATCTGGTCTTAAAGTCGCAGTTGTCACCAAGAAGGAGGTTTCGATGTCATCGACAAATTGGGCGCAGGGAGGGATAGCAGGAGTACTAGACCCCAATGATCTGGAAGGTTTGGAGTCACATGTTAGGGATACCCTGGATGCAGGCTGTGGACTATGCGATGAGGCGGTGGTTCGAAGTGTCATCACAGAGGCATCGGACAGAATTAGAGATTTGATCGGCCATGGGGTGCAGTTTGACCATAACTCATCTGGAGAATATGACATGGCAATCGAGGGAGGGCATAGCGGAGCCAGAATCTTTCACACCAGAGACAGAACGGGTGCCGAGATTGAACGTGCTTTGACAGAGGTGGCATCGGATGATTCTGCCACAAATCTAACGATATTAGAGAACTGGATGGCTGTCGATCTGATTCAGAAAGTCCACGGTGACCCAGCCCAAGGAGTATCCGGAGTATGGTGCCTGTCGCCGGAAGGAGTGGTTTGGACACTTCCGTCGAGAGTGGTAGTTCTGGCAACTGGAGGTGCGGGCATGATGCATAAAGCAACGACTAATCCTTCAATTGCCACTGGAGATGGAGTTGCGATGGCAAGTAGGTCGGGTGCAGATATTAGGGATATGGAATTCATACAGTTTCATCCGACAGCTCTACACTCGAATAATCCTAGGCCATTTCTGATAACAGAGGCGCTAAGAGGTCACGGAGCAGTACTCATGACAATTGAGGAGTATTCAACCTGGAATACGAATGGGAGTGCCAATGACCCTTCTAAGCACTCGTTCATGCTAAATTACTCTCCAATGGGAAGTCTTGGAACCAGGGATGTGGTAGCCAGAGCAATTGATTCCGAGATGAAGAGATTGGGGGACCCTCATGTACTTCTTGTTACCGAGCACTTGGATAAGAGCGACCTGGAAAACTCATTTCCTACGATTTCCAGAAGATTGCGAGAGGAGGGAATAGACATAGGGGTGGACCCGATTCCAGTCACTCCTGCCGCGCATTACATGGTAGGTGGAGTTGCAGTGGATGGACTGGGAAGAGTTGAGTATGAAGGAACTCCGATGCCTGGAGTTTATGCAATTGGAGAGGTAGCTTGCACGGGCCTTCATGGAGCCAACAGGCTGGCTTCAAACAGTCTTCTAGAGGCCGTGGTTTACTCGGGAAGAGCGTCCAGAGATATTATCCAGAAATTGAAAAGTGGCGAGCTTGGAGGCTTAATTGGTAGACTCCCAGAATGGAGATCAGAGGACCTCGGACTACTGATTGAGAATATCCCTCTTATCACGGACCTAGATGCCCTGAGGGCAACAATGACTCAGGACGTAGGATTGGTGAAGAGCGATTACAGACTAGAGCGAGCTGAGAGAAGGGTTGAGCATATTGAGAAAGAGGTGTCACGATATTGGAAGAGTTGCAAACCTACCCAAGAGCTGATTGAGCTACGTAACCTAGTCCTAGTTTCGAAATTGGTCGTTGATGCATCGAAGTCTAGGAGAAATAATGTCGGGCTTCACTTTAACATGAATCTTGTTTAATTATTCTCTTTGTGAGGACATTTCCACTCCCTTGATCAAGGCCATCAGCATCGAATTAAGAGGGGTCGGTATTCCAAGCCCCTCTCCCAAACTGATTATATATCCGCAAAGGGAGTCTATTTCCGTCTTCCTACTGGCCATCAAGTCCTGCAACATAGAGCATCTGTTTTCTGAAGTTGAGTCTACTACTTCGATTAGTAGATTTTCCATTTCTGAGCCAGAAATATTGATACCTGAAGCTCTAGCAATAGTCAGTGACTCTTCGAGAAGTTTCTGGGACTGCTCCCAAAGTTCACTCTCCAATAGTGATCCATTCCTAACTCCTGAGATAGCACATATAGGATTTATTGCAATATTGATGAGGAGCTTTTGCCAGATTGATCTGGTTATGTCCTCGGTCCAAATCGGCGAAAGCCCCGCGTTATCTAGTGTGGTTACTAGGAAAGTCATGATCTCATTGGGGTGCCCTCCGTCCAGAGCCCCCAATGTGATCGATCCCCTTCCAACCCAGTGTATCCCATCAGTACTTTTCCATGCCCCGTGAGTAGTCATCCCCCCTAGTGTCCTAGACCTCCCCAATCTGCTTGAAATCTGTTGAGCATGCCCCATTCCGTTTTGTATACTAATTGCAACCCCCTCATCAGATAGAATCTCATCAGCAATTTGAGAGAGGATAGATGTTGAGTATGCCTTGCCACAGATAATAGCAGCTTCGCAACTACCGACAAGGACTTCGGGTAAAGGTCCCGATTCGCTATCCACTAACATATACCTATCAGGAGGAATGGACTCAATGGAGCCCTCTGGAGTATGTACAACTAAGCCTTCTGAGGACAAAACCTGTGCAGTAGGGCCTCGTGAAACGGCCACGATTTCTACATCTGTATCGGCTAGTCCAGCTAGGATGACTCCTCCTATCGAGCCGATTCCAAGAACGGCAACCCTCATTGCCAACTCTCCCTGATATCTGAGTAAACAACTATTCTAGATTCCTCAGGAACGACCCAGACAACTGCCTCATACCCGGGCTCCATGATGCTCAGTGTGATGTTGGCATCTGAGTATGCCGATATTGAATCGGGAGCTTGGATATCCCACAATTCTCCCGGAGGACCTGAGGCAGAGACGAATATTGGAAGAGTTTCATTCTGAAGATTACTAATGTGGATGATACTCGAGTCTGAAAACGAAGACCCATTTCTTAGCCCATCAGGCGATACCCACAATTCTGGTCCGTTAGAAATCAAAAAGGAAGAGGCCATTGTATTGCTATCGCATACTACAAGCCAACCATCTACTTGAACCACTAATGTGCCGTTTCCTGTGTAATCATCAGGTAGTTCGATGAAGGAGTAGTCGCCCAATGTCCTATTCCAAGGAATGTTAGGGTCAACTTCTGGGAAGTCGGTTTGTGTTGGGCAGAAAGGGGCGGTTGACTCAACAAATCCTACAGAGTGTCCGGAGAATATCTGAGGTAGTTTGAGTGTACCTTGTATTGAGTTTACTGACGGGGACGTGTTCTCAATCGGAGTCCTCCACGAGCTGGTGTTTCCATCGTCCCAAGTAATTGTTAGGAGTGGTCCAAGGTGTCTCCCTAAATAGTCTGAAGGACCGCTTATTGAAGCCCCATTTACCCCTAAGAGGCAAATCTGATTATCTCCTTGAGTAATAAAGGAATCATTGAGTAAGGTCCATCTAGGGTTTGAGATTGAGACATTTCCTGAGGACTCATCATCTATAATGAAATAGGTACAAACTAATGGTTCTTGGAGAGTTCCCGTGAGCTCCCATATGGCACTAGTCTGGTAAGTTCCCGTGTCTGGGATTATTGTAATAACATGTTCGCCATAGTGCCCCGATATCTCCGAAAAAATTCTGATACTAGCAGTTCTATTATCTAGTAAAAATGAGTTTTCTGCTGATAAAATGAGATTTACGAGACCGTTTTCAAACTGTGTAACTTCATCGATTCTGCATGTCTGAGAATCATTATTACAGTCAGATTCGAGAACAATTCTTGTTTCTGGCCCTTCGACTCTGAATTGTAGCCAACCAGATACTGGCATTACTCCGTCTGGGGAAATCTGCAGTGAAATTATTGTTTCCTCTCCTACTGAATATGTGACCTCATCTGGCCATTCAGAGGTATCAATTCCATCATCCCACTCTGTAATTCCATAGGCACCATCTATGCCTGGAAATGCTACTACCAGTATGAAAATCATCAGCGCTAGTATTTGGTTTCTAGAAATATCATCCAAGCCCTTGGATTCATCTACAACAAATGGATCTAAGATTGGAGTGGGGCTGAACCTTCTCCAGACTGCGATAGCGACGATTACTAACCATGGAAACCATGGATCTGTAGAAAAAACGAGGACCATGAAAAATAATGTAGAAGCGAAAATCAGAGTCTGCTTCTCATCTGAAAGAAGTTCCTCAGGGCCCATTACCGCATGTAGAAGATGATCTCCTGGGAAGCCTGGGACTGGTAACAGCATTATCCAAGAGACCGTACAAAGGCCTAGACCTGCGATTGCCAGTGGATCTAGCCACTGGAGTTTTATTTCCAAATTTTCAATTGCGCCTAAAAATTGTAACGTCTCTAGAATTAGGTTCCCCCCGAAAACCAACGGAGGAGAGTTCAGAGGAGGGGGGCTAGTAGAGGTCAATGATACGCCTACTACGGTCATTATGACCCCTGATAGGAACAAAACCAATGGTGAAGTAACCTCAATCAGACCTAGAGCCTTTCTGTCAGGAATAGGGACCTGATCAGATCTCCTTTGAGAAATGAACCCCGCTAATCCGAAAGGCCAGATAGGTTCAGAAATAGGGAAGGCCAAGGGAGTCAATTGGCCGATAGAAACTCCAAATCTTGAGGCGACTCTTCTTCTTGCCTCGCTGGCAAGTAATATAGAGACAGCCAGCGGGATTGAGAATCTTACGCAGGAATCGGCAATGATGGAAATACCAAAACTCAGTTCTGGATTATTCCTCAACAATAGCCCAGTGCCTGCTACAGTCATGAACGAGAACATTGTTATCCAGATTACTACCTGTTGCCAGCGGGGCATTACGAATACGCCCGTTGGAAGTTCTGTGACGCTCATCACAGGAGGATTTCCTCTATCCAGAAGGCCTATCATACCTAACTTCTCAAGGTGTAAGTTCATATCCAGTAAGCATTCACTCTCCGACTTCCCATCAATCCCATTTACTCTCCAAGAGTATTCCCCCGACTCGACTTCTCCGAGGACAAAATGCCTGGATGAAATGACTTGGATCAAGTCTCTCTTACTCCAAGTCTCAGTATCAATTTCCAGCCTTTCAGGCTTCGTCTCTGAGGCTGTCACGACCAATGCAAGAGGAGGTATGATTTTACCCCTCGCTTCGGAAGTTCTTACGTCTACTTGTTCTTGAAGCGCTTGAGGCGGAATGTTTCCTCTCTTTCCATCTCTTCCAGTCTGAGCTGTATGAAAGTCTGCGCCTCCTTCATCTCAGGGATCACTTTGAACTCCAGAGCATTGACCCTGCGTTTTGTAGCCTCAATTTCCTCCAGTAGCCTCTTCAGTGTAGCCTCCATTTCGGCGGCTTTGACAACTTTCTCAATTAGGAGGGAGTAAGAGTCTGCTGCCTCATCGATGTAAGGGGACCCTCCTATCAGTCCCAAGCCTCTATCCTCTGTAGAAAGTTTGAGATTTTCACCGTCCACTTTGGGTACCACGACTCCCATAATATTCCTTCGGGATACACTGACTTCTGGCCTCTTTGTTGCCGCTATAGCAGCACTCTTGACAGAAAGCCCGCCCTCGATTGAAGACGCTAGACTGATTGCCTGAAGCGCATCCCTGTAGGTTCCGACAAGTTCTTCCCTGGCTGAAATCATTTCAGACAGTAGAGTTCTGAATTCGTGAAACAAGCCGTCTCTTTTCATTTTGAGTAGATTGTATCCACTACTAGTCTGCTTAATGCGACGCTTCAAATTGATCAACTCGGACCTGGTTGGCTTGATATCCAGAGCCATATTATAACCTCAGAATTACTCCTCTTCCTTTCCTGACTTCTCATCTGGGTGGTATTTATCTATCCACTTCTGGTCTAGCCTGACTAGGTACTTTGTATCGATGTTAGACAGTAGATTCCATGCTAGGTCGAGAGTTCCCTCACTGATCGACCTGTCCTCGTCCCTGCTCTGCCTTAGGAATTGATTCTCGAATATATCTGCGAATTTCAGTAATTGGAGATCACGCTCATTGAGGGCGTCTTCGCCGACGATCGCCACAAGTCCCCTGAGCTCCTTGCCTTGAGCATATGCGGCGTATAGTTGATCGGAGACGGACTTATGGTCCTCTCTGGTCTTACCATCTCCTATTCCAGCATTCATCAGTCTGCTCAAAGACGGCAGTACATTGATTGGAGGGTATATTCCCTTTTGATGGAGCTCTCTCGAAATAACAATCTGTCCCTCTGTTATGTATCCCGAAAGATCCGGGATTGGGTGAGTAATATCGTCACCGGGCATGGTCAGAATCGGGAATTGAGTTATGGATCCTTTCTTGCCCTTCACCAATCCAGCTCTCTCGTAAAGCATGGCTAAGTCGGTATACATGTAACCGGGATAACCTCTCCTTCCAGGTACTTCTTCTCTAGCAGCTCCAATTTGCCTCAGAGACTCACAGTAATTTGTCATGTCAGTGTATATCACTAGAACGTGATAATCGTGCTCAAATGCTAGATACTCTGCTGCAGTTAGAGCCAGTCTGGGAGTGATTAATCTCTCCACGGCTGGGTCGTCAGCTAGATTCACGAAGAGGGCGGAGTTCTCTAGAGCGCCTGTTCTCTCCAAATCATGTACGAAGAAGTTGTATTCCTCAGCGGTAATTCCCATTGCACAGAAGACCACTACGAAATCGTCATCGCTTCCGACCAGCTTGGCCTGACGGGCGATCTGCAAAGCAATATCATTGTGAGGGAGACCGCTGGCACTGAAAATGGGGAGCTTCTGTCCCCTGACCAGAGAGGTGCACGCATCAATTGCAGAGATACCGGTCTGGATAAATGACTCCGGACTCTGACGTGAGTATGGGTTAATGGCGGCACCTATGATATCAGCCATTTCGTCAGCAACGATGTCTGGTCCGCCGTCTCTAGGCCTTCCAGCACCATCCAAGATTCTGCCGATCAGGTCTTTACTGACCGGGAGTTTGAAAACATCTCCAAGAAATTTGACACCGGTCTGCCTATCAACAGATGCGGTGCCCTCGAAAACTTGTACAATTACCTGGTCATCGCTTGTATCCAAAACCTGTCCATTCTTGATTGATCCATCGCTCAGCATTAGCTGGACAATTTCACCGTATGAAACTGGTTCAGTCTTGTTTAGGAAAACCAATGGTCCC
>MDTB01236788.1_pt1 | contig 10208 bp, 10 predicted proteins | sample 811161 | NCBI WGS metagenome assembly MDTB01 (sample SAMN05326650, study PRJNA326480) | marine metagenome | isolation source: seawater | place: Mediterranean Sea | collected 2009
AACTTTAAATAAAAAAATAAACAGTATTATTGGCAAATTAATGATTGGGATGGAATATGTTTTTTTTAGACGAGGACCAATGACCATGGGGGCAAGTCAACTGTGTGGTTTTGCAAAAAGCGATAGCTCTAGAACTACTCCTAATCTTCAATTTCATGTTCAGCCAATAAGTACAGACAAATTAGGAGGATCTAATCTACACAATTTTGCAGCCTTTACTCCTACCGTTGCAAATATAAGACCAACTAGTAAAGGTGAAATAAATATAGTTAGTAAAGATAGTAGAGATAATCCTAAGATAAAAATGAATTATTTATCAAGCAATGAGGATAGAAAAGTAGCTGCTGCAGGTCTAAAATTAATTAGAAAAATTGTTTTAGAAAGTCATGAATTTAAAAAATATGCACCAGAAGAATTTAGACCAGGAATTGAGATACAGGATGATGAGGCATTAGTAAAAGCTGGTAGTAATTATACTCAGACAATTTTTCATCCTGTAGGAACTTGTAAAATGGGTAACGATGAAAGTTCAGTTGTATCAGATCAGTTAAAAGTTAACGGAATAGAAAATTTAAGGGTAATAGATGCTTCTATTATGCCTAATATTACTTCAGGAAATACAAATGCGCCAACAATTATGATTGCTGAAAAAGGTGCAGATATGATATTGAATGATCAATAATGTCTGAGCAGCTAATAATATTTTCCCAAATTGTTTTCATAGATTTAGTTCTAGCTGGTGACAATGCAATAATTATTGGAATGGTCGCTTCAAAATTTCCAGTAGAGCAAAGGAAAAAAATAATTTTTTGGGGAATAGGTGGTGCGATAGTTTTAAGAATTATTCTAACCCTACTAACAGCATATTTACTTCAGATCACTGGCCTAAGATTGATAGGTGGTCTATTATTGCTCTATATAGTTTACAAATTATATGTAGATGTAATTAAAGAGTCGTCAAAAGAAGAAAATATTAATGTTGATAGCTCTAGTCTTATTAAAGCTATATGGACTGTCTTACTCGCTGATTTTACAATGAGTTTGGATAATGTTTTAGGTGTTGCTGGTGCAGCGGGTGATCACTATTTTTTATTAATTTTTGGATTAGTGTTATCAATAATTCTGATGGCAACGGCTGCAACCTTAATATCTAAATGGATAAAAAAATATAGATGGATAGCCTGGTTGGGTTTAATTGCTATACTAGTAGTTGCTATTGAATTAATTTATACTGATCTTAAAATTTTAATATAAATGTATTTAAAAGAATATAATTTAAGAAATAAAACAGCAGTAGTTTCAGGAGCTGGAAAAGGTTTAGGTAGAGCTTGTGCGATTGCTCTAGCTGAAGCTGGTGCAAATTTAGTCATTATAAGTAGAACTAAGAAAGATTTAGATGAGGTATCTAAAATAATAAAAAGATATAAAACAAAATGTAAATCTTACACCTGTGACATTACAAATTATGATCAAATAAAATCTATAATAAACAAACAACCAAAAATTGATATTTTAGTCAACAACGCTGGAAACAACATTCCAGAACACTTTACAAAAGTTAAAACTAAAAATATGGAATATTTAGTGAAAATTAATACTATAGCTTCATTTAATCTTGCACAACTATGCACTCTTAAAATGATTAAAGCTAAAAATAGAAAAAAAATTGGTGGTACAATTGTTAATATGTCATCTCAAATGGGTCACGTTGGAGGACCAATTAGAAGTGTTTACAATATGAATAAATGGGGTTTGGAAGGTTTAACTAAAGGTATGGCTATAGATTTAGCTAAATATAATATTAGAGTAAATACTGTTTGCCCAACTTTTGTAGTCACACCCATGACAAAAAAATTTTTAAAAAATCAAAAATTTAAAAGAGAAACTTTAAGAAATATTCCTCTAGGAAGATTTGCAGAAATGTCAGAAGTCGCTTCTGCTGTTGTTTTTCTAGCATCAGATGCAGCTTCAATGATTACGGGAACCTCTTTATTAGTTGATGGCGGATGGACAGCAAAATAATTAAATATATTCTAATTATTCTATTATTTAGCTTCAAAGTTTATGCTATTGAATTTGAGGGTAAATTTATACAAGGTCATTTTATTTTAGGAAAAACAGAGACAGGATCAAAAATTATAATAGATAAGAAAGAAATAAAAGTTTCTAAAGATGGCTATTTTGTTTTTGGTATAGATAGAGATAGAAAATATGATTTAATTATTACAAAAATCTTAAATGATAAAAAAGATAAAATTATAAAAAAAGTTCTAAAAAGAAAATATAAGATTCAAAGAATTGATGGATTACCAGAAAATAAAGTAACGCCTCCAGAGTCAGTTTATAAAAGAATAAAAAAAGAAAATTTTAAAATTGGAGAGGCAAGAGCTATCAATTCAAATTTACCATTTTTTAAAAGTAAGTTTATTATGCCAGTCAAAGGAATAATAAGTGGTGTCTATGGAAGTCAACGAATTTTAAATGGCAAACCAAAATGGCCTCATTATGGAATAGACATAGCTGCTAAAAAAGGAACAAAAATAAAATCTTCTGGTACCGGTATTATTACTATGGCTGAAGATGATCTTTATTACACAGGAGGGACTATAATTATGGATCATGGCCATGGTATTTCCACAATTTATTCGCACCTAGAAAAAATATTTGTTAAAATTGGCGAAGAAGTAAAACAAGGTGAAATAATCGGAACAGTAGGTTCAACTGGAAGATCAACAGGTCCTCATTTGGATTTCAGAATAAATTGGTTCCAAACTAGACTTGATCCAATGACAGTATTAAATTAAATAATTATGAAGAAAAAAAATACATTAGAAAAAATTTCAGATAAATTAGTAAATGCATTTTTAAAAGATAAAATAATTACAGCAATACCTAAGAAATTTACCAAAAAATTAAGTGAAGCACAAAAAGTACGTAAAATGTGCGAAAGCAAAATCAAAGAACCAGTTATAGGCTTCAAAGCAGCTGGAACTTCTATTCCTGTAATTAAAAAATTAAAAGAAAAAGAGCCTTTTTATGCCTCTGTTTATAAAAGAAATTTTTTAGAAAGTGGTAAAAGAGTCAAAATTAATAATTCAACTTTAGGTATTGAACTTGAAGTATGTTATTTGATTAAAAAATCGTTTTTTTTATCAAAAAAATCCATAAATATTAAAAATATATCAAGATATATTTCTCACATGGCCCCTTGTATTGAAGTAGTTGGTTATAGACAAAAGAAAAAAGGTATAACATCTTTTGGCGATCTATGTAGTGATTTTGGTGCAAATGTAAAATTTTTAATAGGTAGAAAAAAGAAATATCAAAAAATTAATATTGAAAATTTAAAAACAAATATTTCAAATAAAAAAATAAATCAAAATATAAATGGTAACACAAATACTGTTTATAAAAATCCACTAAACTCGCTTAAATTTGTATTAAACAAAATTAGAAAAGACAAAATTAAACTTAATAAAAATTTTTATATTTTTACTGGTTCGACAGTTGGCGTGGTTCCTATACTAGGAAAAGGATTATACGTGGGTAAAATTGATAAATTAGGTTCAGTTAAAACTATTATTAGTTAATGGCTCTTCATTTTAGTAAAAATGAATTTCAAAAAAGAAAATCGGAATTATTAAAATCAATAAAAGAGCAAAAATTAGATGCTCTTTTGATGTTTAGACAAGAGTCAATGTATTGGCTTACTGGTTATGATACTTTTGGCTATGTTTTTTTTCAAACCTTGGTTTTAGATAAAAATGGAAATATAATTCTTTTAACTAGAGCTCCAGATTTAAGACAAGCCCAAAATACCTCTAACATTCAAGATATTCGAATTTGGGTTGATAAAGATGGTTCAAAACCAACAGATGATCTAAAATTAATTCTTAACGAACTTAATTTAAAAGGAAAACTAATTGGAGTTGAGTATGAAGCTTATGGTATGACAGGTCGTAATGCTTTAAATTTAAATTCTTCTCTAAAAGATTATTGTGATGTTGTAGATCAATCTGAATTAATTTCTAAATTAAGAGTCATTAAATCTAAAGAAGAGATTATTTATGTTAAGAAGGCAGCTGAATTAGCTGATAATGCTTTGGACCAAGCTTGGAAGTATGCAAAAGCTGGAAACAGTGAATCTAAAATTTTAGCTGAAATGCAAAAAGTTGTTTTAGAAGGTGGTGGGGACTATCCTGCTAATGAATATATCATCGGATCAGGAAATAATGCTTTATTATGCAGATATCAATCAGAAAAAAGGAAATTATCTAATCAAGATCAACTAAGCATTGAATGGGCTGGAACTTATAAACATTATCATTCAGCAATGTTTAGAACTATTATTATAGGCAAGCCCAATCAAAAACATATTAAAATGCATGAAGCTTGTGCAGAAGCTTTAAACAATTGTAGAAAAAAATTAATTCCAAAAAATACTCTAGGCGAAGTTTTTGATATCCATGCTAAAACATTTGATAATCTTGGTTATAAAAATTCTCGAATGAATGCTTGTGGTTATTCTTTAGGATCGACTTTTTCACCAAATTGGATGGATTGGCCAATGCTTTACACCCATAATCCTTATATTATTCAGCCTGGAAATATTTTCTTCTTACATATGATACTTATGGATTCTGAGAATGAATTAGCTATGAATTTAGGTGAAACATATCTTGTTACAGAAAATAGTAACGAAAGATTAGGTAAGCAAAAATTAGATTTAGTAATAATTTAAATTTTATTTTGATTGTCATATATAAGTTTTGTTTGTTTACTACTTATTCTTTTTGAATTTTAGATCCTGATCCTGAATATAATTTAATCTATATTTTAAAGCTAGTTCAGCTTTACTTAATTCAATTCCCATATCAGCAGCATGCTGTAAACTAGAAATATATTTGTGTTTAATTAAAGTATTAACTATTTCAATTGCTGTTTTGCCTGAGACTATAGAGACCATATCATTAATAGGTTTGTTACCAAGTTTTTTAAAAATGCAGTACCCCACTCTTAACAACTTTTTTTTTTTATCAACTGCTATTAAAAAATAACCTTTGGGATCCATTACCCAGTCATTTATTTTATGATATTTTGCTTTAATTCTTTTTTTAATCTTTTTATTAATCTTAAAAAAAGTGCCATTTATAATATTTTTTTTTTTCATTTAGGCTTAAGTATTATAGATTAAAATAAAATTTATAATTTCATTCTATAACATAGATATTTTTTTATATGTATATATTCTTTTAATTTGTTTCTTTATCTATCTGAGGCTGCTCTATACCGTTCATAAATTAATCTAGTTTTAACTCCTAAATTAAGTAATATTTGAGGAGGTAATAACGTTGGCTTGTCTCTAGACTCTATAATTTTAATTTCTGAACTATTTTTATTGCATGCTTTTATTGCTATTTGTTCGCCAAATAAGGTTCCTACGCCTATTCCTGATCCATTGTAGCAACCTGCTGCAAAAACATTTTCTTTAATCTGATCAAATATTTGTGAACTATTTCTAGTTCTAGAAACAATGCCTGACCAGCTAGACTCAATTATATCATCAGGTAATTCAGGAAATCTTTTTTTGATTCCTATGTAATGTTCAATAGTTCTCTTATTAAGCTCTTCTTTAGTCATTTTAAAAGGGTTAATAAATTCAGCCGTATTTCTAATTAAAATTTTTCGGTCTTTAGTCATTCTTATTGTTGCTCCCATAGGTCTAACAGGTAAAACACCCCACTCTTTAGGTTGACCGATAGATATAAACTCTTTATCAGACAATGATCTAGTCATACTTGCTGTTAATGTTAGTGGAAAGTTATAATTACTTTTGACTCCTAACGATCTTAAAAATCCATTAGTACAAAAAATTATTTTTTTTGTAAGTATTTTTGATTTCTCGAATTTACAAAAAATAATATCTTTATCTGTTTTCCACTCGATTAAAGGAGAGTTTTCATATAATTCAACATTACTTGGTAATGCATTAATCATTGCTCTAACAAGTTTTCCAGGATTAAGCAAAATACCCCCTTTAGTATAGAGCGCTATGTTGTAGAAATTTGTTCCTAATCTTTTTTTTAATTCTTTTTTAAAAAAAAATTCATGAGTGAAGTTTAATTTAGATAAAATCATTGAAAAATTTTTTAAAATACCCTTATCTTCTATTTTAGATGAAGCAAAATATTTTCCTGACTCATTCCAATCACAATCAACTTGATACTCTTTAACAAATTTTCTTATACTTTTTATACCTAAATTATAAATTTCAGTTTTTTTTTTATATTTATTTATTTCTTTATTTGAAGTAAAACCATCATTAAGGGTTGTATCTACTAAATAGCCTGAATTTCTACCGCTAGCGCCCTCTCCAGCTAATTGAGCATCAACTATTATAATTTTTTGATTAGGATTTAATTCTGCAAGTTTTCTTGCAGCAGATAATCCGGTATGACCAGCACCTATAATTAACCAATCACAATTTTCATTTTTGTCTAAAACTTTTATATTATTTCTTTGCTTTAATTGATTTATCCAACCGCATGTATTGTCATTTTTTAGATGCATTTAAATCATTTTTAAATATTCATAAAAAAATTTAGTTGCTACTACTATCAAAAATATTCCAAAATATTTACTAATTTTTTTTTTATCAATTTTATGAACAGTTGCAGCTCCTATCCGTGCCATAAACATTGTTATGGGTACAAATATTAAAAAGGTTGGTATATTCAAAAAACCAACGCTCATTGGTAAATTTGTCTTTAAAAAGTTTCCAGTTATCAGGAAACCAGTTGCACCAAATACAGCTATTAAAAAACCTATTGCAGCAGCACTTCCAATAGCTTTTTTTATCGAAAAGCCAAAAAATTTTAAAATAGGAACATTCATTATAGCTCCACCAATACCCATTGGTGCAGAGATAAACCCAACTAATAATCCAAAAAAAACTTTATATTGCCATTTAATCTTAATTGAAATTTTTGTCTCTTTTTCTTTCAAAAAAAATAAATATATCCCTAATAAAAAAATTATCAGAGAAAAGAAAAGAACTAAATATTGAGTTTTAAGAGTAGCAGCAAATAATGTTCCCGATGTAACACCAAACACTACAAAAATACCATAACTTTTAACAATGTTAAAATCGACCGCTTTGAACTTATGGTGAGTTATTACTGATATTATTGATGTTGGGATGATAATTGCAAAAGATGTGCCAACAGCAAGATGCATTATATAAGATTGATCTACTCCAAGTTTTCCAAATATATAAAATAAAAATGGGACTGTAATCAAACCGCCACCGATTCCAAAAAGACCCGCCACAAATCCAACTGGTATAGCTGTCAGAGCCATTATTGATAAAAAATAAACTATTTGATTTTGCTCAAGGTTTTCAATCATGATACAACTTGATTAGATTTCTCATTATTTTGAACTATTTTCATTATATGTTTAGCTTTTTGAAAATCAGAATCTCTGGCCATCATGTTGTCACTTAGATATCTTTTCCAATCTTTAGATCCTATTTGTCCATGATATAAACCTACGGTATGTCTCATTATATGATTAACTTTAGTTCCACATTTAACTTCTTTTTCTAGATATTCTAATAATCTTTTTGCAACTTCTTCTCTTGATGGTAAATTTTTTGAATTGAATATTTGTTTTTCTATTTCAACTAATGAATATGGATTTTGATATATCGATCTACCAATCATGACTCCATCACATACCTCTAAATGTTCTTTGATTTCATTAATTTTAGTGATTCCTCCATTAATAATAATTTCCAGTTCAGGATTTTCTTTTTTAACTTTATAAACCATAGGATAATTTAATTTTGGAATATTCAAATTTTGTTTTGGGGATAAACCTTTCAATATTGCTTTACGAGCATGTAAAATAAAAGTTTTACATCCAGCCTTTTTCATTTTTAAAATGAATTTATTTAAATAATCAAATTCTTCTGTATCATCAAAACCAATCCTTGTTTTTGCAGTAACAGGTATATTACAAGCATTAATCATTTCATTTATACATTCTGCAACCAGATCAGGTTCTTTCATTAAACATGCTCCAAACTTATTTTTTTGGACTTTTTTACTTGGACAGCCAAGATTAATATTTATTTCATCGTACCCTAAATCTTCAGCAATTTTAGATACCTCAGCTAATTCTTTTTTATCTGATCCTCCAACTTGAAGTGCCAAAGGTTTTTCTTCTTCACTATAAGATAATATTTTTTTTCTATCTCCGTGTAAGGCTGATTTGGTCGCAACCATCTCTGAATAAAGCATTACATTTTTACTCATTAACCTTAAAAAAAAACGATCATGTCTATCAGTACAATCCATCATGGGTGCTACTGAAATTTTTCTACTTAATATATTTCTTGACATGAGTTTATAATGAATTTTAGGTTACAATTTTTGGAAAAATACACAATACCTATGTATTTATTTTAGCTGTTTTCTTGTTCGTCTATATTTTCGTTGTTTTCAGCTTCTTGTTCTTTCAATTCATCAATTGAAACATCTTCGTTACTATTTGTCGTATCTTGTTGTTCATTGACAGAATCTTCTTGATTTGCCTCTATCTCATTTAATTGAATTTTTTCTGGTGTTTTTCTTGCTCTTTTAGATGGCAATATTGGTGTACCACTTTTAGAAATTTCACCCTTGTATAATTGCTCAAAATCATCACCAATGTCTTCCTCATCCTCAGCAGTATCATCTACTTGTTCAACATGTTTTCTTAATTTATGAACAGCACTATCTTCTAAATCTGAAACTTTTATATTTTCGTTTGCTATTTCTCTCAAGGCTATTACAGTATTTTTATCGTTGTCTCTATCTAAGGTAGGTTCTATACCAGCGTTTAATTGAGTAGCTCTTTCCTTGGCCACTAATACTAATTCATAAGGGCTATCAACTTTATCAATACAATCTTCTACGGTTACTCTTGCCATGGCGGTTGTTTATATTGGGGTTGTTAAAAAATCAAGAAATATTTATAAATAAACTGGCTCAATTTTTTTTCTAAAAAAAATCAACAATATAAGACTAATAGTAATATAAATACCGCTCATTAAAGCTATATAATTAATAGAATAACCTAAATCGATTAAAATACCAAAAGTTGCAGCACCAGTAGCAGTAGCAAACACCATCATGGCAGTGGTAATTGCCTTTATTCCACCAATATATTTTACTCCATATATTTCTGCCCAAGTTGAAGATCCTAATACGTTCGCAAAACCATTTGAAATACCTATTAGTCCTAATAATAGAAAAGAAAAAAATGGATCATTAAAAAAATATAAAACTATTACAGCTAATAAAAGTGGAATATTCATATACAATAATAATTTTCTGCTAGTAAATTTATCAATTAAGTATCCAGATAAAGATAAAGTTATTACTGATAAAATTGAATAAACCATAAAGGATTGAGCAAAAACAAATGGACCCCAATTTTTTGAAGAAACTATAAAGGATTGATATACAAAAACACCAGTAGCAATTGATGGCATTCCTAACATATTTAAAGCTATGATATAGAATCTAAAGTCCTTGATAACTTCAGATCTGGTCCATTGTTTTATAATAATTTTATTAACTTCTTTATCTTTAAATTCCTCTCTTGAATCTAGTTTGATCTTACTAATTAATAAAAAAGAAATTATAGGTAATATTAATAAAACTAATAAAGAAATAATGAACCATATTTCTCTCCAACTAATTACTGTTAATGAAAAAACAATCAAAACTGGTAAAACAAATTCTGCAGCAGATAAACCTAACCAAGTTATGCTTAAAGCTTTTCCTCTTGATCTTTCAAAAAATCTTGAAACTGTTGTTGTTGCAGTATGAGACATAAGACCTTGACCACTTAATCTAAGAAAAAAAATTCCAATAAAAAGAAAATGTATCATTGTGATATTTGAAAAAAAATAACAAGCGAAGGAAAGTAAAATTATTACACACATAGAAAACTTAAATACCTCCATGTCATCAATTTTTTTTCCAATCCAAACCAAAATCAAGCTGCTAAGTAAAGTGGCTGAAGCATAGATTGTGCCAAATTGTCCATGCGTAATTGATAAGTCTGCTCTAATACTTGAATTAAATATTCCAATAAAATAACTCTGTCCAAAACTTGAAAAAAATGTAAATATAAATCCAAATATAATTACTTTTAAA
>MDTB01110969.1_pt1 | contig 10207 bp, 8 predicted proteins | sample 811161 | NCBI WGS metagenome assembly MDTB01 (sample SAMN05326650, study PRJNA326480) | marine metagenome | isolation source: seawater | place: Mediterranean Sea | collected 2009
ATTTTATCAATTTTTTTTGCTTTATCATGCATATTGGGATCGGTAGTTAGTACACCTTCTACATCTGTATATATTTCACAAAAATCTGTTTTAAAAAATTTTGCAATAGCAACTGCTGATAGATCTGAACCACCTCTGCCTAAAGTGGTAATTCTATCATTTACCGTAATGCCTTGAAATCCAGCAACTACTGCTACCCCATCATTTGATATAAATTTCAAAATTTCTGTAGTTCTGATTTTAATTATTTGTGAAGAAGTATGATTGTTATTAGTTATAATCGGTATTTGCCAACCTAACCATGATCGTGCTTTTAATCCTAAATCAATTAATGCTCCTGATAAAAGTGAACTTGAGATCTGTTCTCCCGCTGAAAGTAATACATCATTTTCTTTTGCATCAAAGTTTTTACTAATTAAATTAGACTTTTTTGATAATTCATTAGTTGTTCCAGACATTGCTGAAACTATAACTATAATCTCATTTCCTTCATCTTTTCTTTTTTTTATAATATTGGCAACTTTCTTAATTTTTTCTATAGATCCTACAGATGTTCCGCCAAATTTGAGAGCTAGTCTTTTCATTAAAAAATTTATTTACTTTATCTATTATTTGATAATAAATACTCTTAAATATAAAATTACACAAGTAAATCTAATTGAGTATTATTTTGAAAACAGTAGATAAAGAAGAAATAGAAAAATTTTCTAAATTAGCCAAAGACTGGTGGAATCCAAATGGAAAATTTAAGCCGTTACATCTTATAAATCCAGAAAGGGTTAGTTTTATAAAAAAAAAGATATTAAGTCTTTTTAATATAGATCCAAATATTTCAGATCCCCTTAAAAATATTAGTATATTAGATATAGGCTGTGGTGGCGGGTTACTATGCGAACCTCTTAATAGATTGGGTGCAGAAGTAACTGGATTAGATGCTTCTAAAACTAATATTGAAGTAGCGAGGTTGCATGCTAAACAAATGAATTTAAATATTAATTATATTAACTCGTCTCCTGAAAACTATAAATTCAAAAAGAAATTCGATGTTATTTTAAATATGGAAATTGTTGAACATGTAGCTGATGTTGATTTTTTTATTCAGAGCTGTTCTGAAATGATTAAAAAAGATGGGCTAATGTTTGTTTCTACAATTAATAGGAATTTGAAATCATATTTTTTTGCAATCGTAGGGGCTGAATATATTTTAAGATGGTTGCCAATTGGGACTCATGATTGGAATAAGTTTCTAACACCAAATGAATTAGAAACTATCACAAGAAAAAAAAATTTTAAAAAAGATGATTTGATTGGAATGAAATTCAATCCAATTTCAAGAAAATGGTATTTAAGTTCAGACGCTTCGGTAAATTATATCTCTACTTTTTTAAAAAATTAATTTTCAGTATCTTTTACCCATGGCACAGTAGAAACTTCTATACCTTCATCTAGTAATTCTTCTGTTTCTTCTTTTGTGGCCTTGCCATAAATTCCCTTAGATGTTTTTTTATCATAATGTATTGCTCTAGCTTCTTGGGTAAAGTTATCTCCAACATCTTTACAATTTTTTTCTATATATTTTCTAAATTTAATAAGCTCTTTTTTTACAATCTTTTCAAATTTTGCATTATTTTCTATTTTATTTGATTTTTGCTTTAAATTTGGTGACATAATAGTTTTTTTCACGTCAGTAGAATTACAATAGATGCAGTTGATAAGTTTTTTTTTCTTTAATGAATCGTATTCATTTGAACTTGAAAACCAACTTTCAAATGTTTGTCCACATTTACATTCTAGGTTATATTTTATCATCTAAATATATTACTTAGTTTTTATAAAAAAAAAATATTTAATTTCTGTAGTCAGCATTAATATCAATATAGTCATGTGTAAAATCACAAGTATAAACAGTAAATGAACTGTTTCCAATACCTAAATCAACTTCAATATTAATTGCATCCCATTTCATATATTCTTTAACATCTTTTTCATTAAAATCTTCAGCAGCTTTATTTTTATCAACTACTAAGAAGTCGCCAATTTTAACTTTTATTTTATTAGCAATAATATTTTCACCTGTTTTTCCAATTGCCATAACAATTCTTCCCCAATTTGGATCTTCACCTGCAATAGCTGTTTTGAAAAGTGGAGAATTTGCAATTGAAAAGCCTATATTTTTTGCCATTGCTACTGATCTTGCCCCTACAACTTTTATTGTAATAAATTTTTTTGCACCCTCTCCATCAACAACTATTTGCTTGGCAAGATTTAAACAGAGTGTGTGTAGTGCTTTTTCGAATTCTTGTAATTTTGGATCTAACACATTATAAATTTTAGAATTATTTGCTTTACCTGTGGCAAAAACTGCGACCATATCATTAGTAGATGTATCTCCATCTACAGTAATTGCATTGAAAGTTGTTGTGGCAACTTTTTTTAACATAGCTTTTAAAAATACAGAGGGTATATTTGCATCAGTAAATATAAATGATAGCATTGTAGCCATATTAGGAGCAATCATGCCAGAACCTTTAGCTATTCCTGATATTTTAATTAATTTGTTTCCAATTTTACACTCCTCATAAGCTACTTTTGGTTTTGTATCGGTTGTCATTATTGAACTGGCTGCTTTAAACCAAACAAATTTATTTTGTTCAGTTTTCAATTTCTTTACCAACTCAGGAATGGTATTTTTTATTTTTGCATAGGGAAATTCTTCACCAATTACCCCCGTGGAAGCAAATATTAACTCTGTAACTTTTGTTATATCACTTACACCTTTAGGGGATTGGGATGATTTTAAAGTAAGAACTCTTGATAATGTATTTGCTATCTCTTTCAATCCTTTAGCTCCTTTTATTCCTGTAAAAGTATTAGCATTTTTTGTGTTTACTAGAAGAGCTTTTACAAAATGCCTTTTAATTTTTAAATTCCAATTAATACTAGCCGAAGTAACTTTTGAAACTGTATATATTGCAGAAAAGTTAGCTCCATCTGGAAAGTAAGCTAGAAACAAGTCATCACGTCCATCACCATACAAATCAGCTGATACAGATGAAATTTCCAACCCATCAATGGGTTTTAACTCTTGAAATTCACCCATTTTAGAGATTTTAATTCTTGGATTTAAAAAATTTTTTAAATTTACTGTCATATATGTTTAAAAATTATTAATAGTGTTTATATAGGTCTTAATTGAAATATTATAGTTTATAATACATTATAAATATAAATGTTAAACATTGGAACAATTATCGGTAAATTTGTAAAGAATTCAAGTCAAAGAGAGCTTGATAAGCTAAAATCTACTATAAAAAAAATTAATGATTTAGAACCTCATATTAAAAAAATACCAAGCGAAAGCTTTCCTGCTAAAACAGCCGAATTTAAAGAGAAAATTAAAAAAGGAATAAGCCTAAATGAACTTATACCTGAAACCTTTGCTTATACTAGGGAAGCCGCATCCAGAACTTTAGGAGAACGTCATTACGATGTTCAGTTACTGGGAGGGATTATTCTTCACCAAGGAAAAATTGCAGAAATGAAAACTGGTGAAGGGAAAACTTTAGTATCTACCTTACCAGTATATTTAAATGCACTTACAAATAATGGAGTTCATGTTGTAACTGTTAATGACTATTTAGCAAAAAGAGACTCGGATTGGATGGGAAAAATTTATAATTTTTTAGGTTTATCTGTTGGGTGTATTACGAATGATATGGAAGATGAGATAAGAAAAAAAAGTTATAACTGTGATGTAACATACGGTACAAATAATGAATTTGGATTTGATTATCTGAGAGACAATATGAAGTATAATATAAATGAAATGGTTCAGAGAAATCATTCTTATTGTATTGTAGATGAAGTGGATAGTATACTTATAGATGAAGCAAGAACACCTCTAGTGATTTCAGGAGCAACTGAAAATAAATCGGATCAGTATTTCGTTTCCAATAAGTTTGTAAGAAAACTAGAAAAACCTGATTATGAATTAGATGAAAAAAATAAAAATGTTATGTTGTCTGAAAAGGGGATAGATAAAATAGAAAAGTTATCACAAACTTACGGGGTGCTTAAAAATAATAATTTTTATGATCCGCAAAATATCAACTTAGTTCACCATATAAACCAGGCACTAAAAGCAAATTTATTATTTTTAAAAGATACAGATTATATTGTAAGAGATAATAAAGTACAAATAATAGACGAATTTACAGGAAGAGTTTTAGAAGGAAGAAGATTTTCAGACGGATTGCACCAAGCAATTGAAGCAAAAGAAAATGTAGAAATACAAAGTGAAAATCAAACCTTGGCCTCAATAACTTACCAAAATTATTTTAGACTCTATAAAAAACTATCTGGAATGACAGGTACTGCAATTACAGAAGCTGAAGAATTTTATGATATTTATAGACTCAAAACTGTATCCGTGCCCACTAATCAATCAATGATAAGAAATGATTTGAATGATCAAATATATAGAACAGAAAAAGAAAAAAATTTCGCAATTATAGAAAAAGTTAAAGATTGTTATGAAAAAAAACAACCTGTATTAGTGGGGACTACAAGCATAGAAAAATCTGAAAAAGTTTCTAAACTTCTGGAAAAACAAAAAATAGAGCATAAAGTTTTAAACGCTAAACACCATGAAAATGAAGCAAAAATAATTGCAGAAGCAGGAAAATTAGGAGCTGTAACTATAGCTACTAACATGGCAGGTAGAGGAACTGATATTCAGTTAGGAGGAAATAAAAGGAAAATTTCAACTGAAGAAAATAATGTAGAAAAAAAAATAAATCCAAATGAAAAAGAAGAAGTAATAAAAACCGGTGGGTTGTTCGTTTTAGGAACTGAAAGACATGAAAGCCGAAGAATTGATAATCAGTTAAGAGGTAGGTCTGGAAGACAGGGCGATCCTGGAAATTCAATTTTTTATATTAGTTTAGAAGATGATTTAATGAGGATATTTGGCGCTGAATCTATAGATGGAATAATGAAAAAATTTGGCTTGAAAGAAGGAGAATCTATTGATCATCCATGGATTAATAAAGCTTTGGAGAGAGCTCAAAAAAGAGTTGAGGGTAGAAATTTTGATATTAGAAAAACTTTACTTAAATTTGATGACGTAATGAATGATCAGAGACAAGTAATCTTTGAGCAAAGAAGAGAGATACTTAAATCAAATAATATAACTGAAATAATTGACTCTTTTTTAGAAGATTTAATAGAAGATTTTTTGAATGAAAAGAAAGTCTATACTAGAGAAAATCAACTTGATTCCTTTAAAATTAAGATGAAACCAATAGTTGGTAAATCAATTAAAGATGATGAGTTAGAAAAAATCTTAAATTTGAAAGATAAGGATTTTAAAAATACTATTAAGGAAAAATTTGATATTTTTAGAAAAAAAAGAACAGATTTATTGAATGAAAAAACAAATTTAGAATTAGAAAAAAGGATCTTTCTTCAAAATATTGATTTGCTTTGGCGATCACATTTACAATACTTGGAACATCTAAGACAAGTAGTTGGGTTAAGGGGATATGCACAAAAAGATCCGCTGGAAGAATTTAAGAGAGATGCTTTTAAATTATTTGAAGAACTATTAAGTAAAATTAAAATAGATTTTATTAAGTTTCTAAATAATCTAGAAGTTGTTCCTAGCGATCTACCTAAAAATCCTGATTTAAACGAAAAAAAGAAAAGTATGTTGAATAATCCAAATTGCTTACTGGTAATAAAAAAAAATCAAAAAATTTCAAGAAATGATAAGTGCCCACACACAGAAAAGAAATATAAACATTGTTGTGGCGCTTTGTAGAACTTTAAATTAATAAGTATGCAGCTATTAACGTTATAAAAATTACCAATAATATATTTTTATATTTTTTTATAATTCCTTTGACTGACATAATTAAACTAGTATTTTTAAATATATCAACTTGGTCACTAGAAAAAACATTAAAGGTTTTTTGTTTTCCAATCTTCAAGAACTTTTCTTTTCTTTGTTCGTAAACTTCATTTCGTGAATAATTTTTATAATAATTTAAATATTTTGATAATGCTGTTTGAACTGAAATAATAACTTCTTCTTTTTTTCTATGTGCTCCACCTATAGGCTCTTTTATTAACTCATCTATTATACCCATTTTTAAAAGTTCATTACTTGTCAATTTCATTGCTTTAGCAGCTTCTAATGATTTGCTAGGATCTCTCCATAATATAGATGCACATCCTTCGGGTGAGATAACTGAATATATAGCATGTTCGAGCATGAGAACTTTATTTGCTGAAGCTAAAGCAATTGCACCGCCTGATCCACCCTCTCCAATGATTATAGAAATAATTGGAACTTCTAGTGTCATACAACACTCTATTGATTGAGCTATAGCTTCTGCTTGACCTCTTTGCTCTGCTCCGATTCCTGGATACGCTCCTGGAGTATCAATAAAAGTAACAATGGGTATATTAAATTTATTTGCTAATTTCATTAGTCTTATACATTTTCTGTAACCTTCAGGTCTCATCATTCCAAAATTCCTTTTTAGACGAGTATCAAGGTCATCTCCTTTTTCTTGGCCCAGAACTAAAACAGATTTTTTTTGGAAAGTAGCAAATCCAGCTAAAATAGCATCATCATCTGAAAATTTTCTATCTCCAGACAAATTAATAAAATTTTCAAATAAGTTATCTATAAAGAATTTTGCTTTTGGTCTCTCTTCATGTCTTGCAACCTGTGTTTTTTGCCATTCATTTAAATTTTCATAAGATTTTTTTAATTTCCCATTAATTTCGGTTTCTATTCTGGATATATTTTTAGTATCAACCTCTGTGATCCCCTCTTTACCAAAAGGATCCTTAAGTTTTTCCATTTCTTCCTCTAAATCTTTAATTTCTCTCTCAAATTCTAAATAACTTTTCATCTATGATATATATATATAATATAAAGAAATATGGCAAAAAAATATATTTCAATAGGACGATTATCAATAGCTTCTAAATTATTTGATTTTGTTAATAAAGAACTATTACCTGGTACCTTAATAACTAAAGGCAATTTTTGGCGTGGTTTAGATAAATATGCCCACGAATTATCTCCTAAAAATAAAAACCTTCTAGAAGTGAGAGAAATATTACAAAAAAAAATTGATATTTGGCATAGAGATAAAAAAGGTGGGAAGATAAATAGTAAAAAATATTTAAATTTTTTAAAAGAAATTGGATACCTAAAAAAAGAAATTAAAAATTTCAAAATTAAAACAAAAAATGTAGATGATGAAATTTCAACTATTGCTGGCCCACAATTAGTTGTTCCGGTAATGAACGCAAGATATGCTCTAAATGCTGCTAATGCAAGATGGGGAAGTTTGTATGATGCTTTATATGGCACTGATGTAATTTCATCATTAAATGGAGCTGAAAGAGGAAAGAAATATAATTATATAAGAGGAGAAAAGGTTATTGAATATGCTCGTAATTTTTTAGATAAAAATGTTCCTTTAAAAAAAGGAAGTTGGAAAAATATTTCAAAAATTCCAAAAGTTGAAAAAAATCAGTTAGATTTAAAATTAAAAAAACCTAATCAATTTATTGGATATACAAAAAAAGCAGGACACCTCTCATCACTTTTATTAAAAAATCACAACCTTCATATAGATGTAAAGTTTGATCCTAACCGTACTCTTGGCGGTCTTAAAGATAAAGCTGCAGGGGGACTACAAGATAAGGCAGCGATATATGATATAATTTTAGAATCAGCTATTACAACTATTATGGATCATGAAGACTCTGTTGCGGCAGTAGATGCTGAAGATAAAGTCCTTGGATATAAAAATTGGCTAGGATTAATGAAGGGTGACCTTCAAACTAAAATGGAAAAGAATGGTAAAAAAATTATAAGAAAACTTAAACCTGATAGAGAATATATTTCTACTGATGGTAATAAAATTAAATTACATGGAAGATCTTTGATGTTGAATAGAAATGTAGGTCATTTAATGACAAGCCCTTCTATTTTATTAGAAGATGGCTCAGAAATTCCAGAAGGAATAATGGATGCTTTTATAACAGTTGCAGCCGCAATCCATGATTTCAAAAAAAAGGGTAATTCAAGAAAAAATTCAGTTTATATTGTAAAACCAAAAATGCATGGCCCTGATGAAGTCGCTTTTACTGATTTGATTTTTGAAAAAGTTGAAAAAGTTTTAAAATTAAAAAAATATACTATTAAAATTGGTATAATGGATGAAGAAAGAAGAACTTCAGTAAATCTTAAAGCTTGCGTAAGAGCTGTAAAAAATAGAGTTGTTTTTATCAATACTGGATTTTTAGACCGTACAGGAGATGAAATGCATACCTCGATGGAGGCTGGCCCAATGATTAAAAAAGGTGATATGAAAACCTCTAAATGGATTTCCGCTTATGAGAATAATAATGTAGATGTTGGTTTAGCTTGTGGTTTTTCAGGCATAGCTCAAATTGGTAAAGGAATGTGGGCAGCGCCTGATAAAATGAAAGATATGGTTTTTCAAAAAATTAATCATCCTAAATCCGGTGCAAATTGTGCTTGGGTGCCATCGCCTACTGCTGCAACACTACATGCCATGCATTACCATCAAATAGATGTTTTTAAAAAGCAAAAGGAACTTAAAAAAAGAATTCCAGCAAAAATTTCTGATATTCTTATAATTCCAATTGCTATCAAAAGAAATTGGTCAATTAAAGAAATTGCTAGAGAACTAGAAAATAATGCACAAGGTATTCTAGGATATGTTGTTAGATGGATTGATCAAGGGGTGGGTTGCTCAAAAGTACCTGATATTAATAATATAGGCCTGATGGAGGACAGAGCTACTTTAAGAATATCATCACAACACATTGCAAATTGGTTACATCATGGTGTTTGTAGTAGAGAAAGAGTATTAAAAACTATGAAAAAAATGGCAAAAATTGTAGACAAACAAAATATTAGAGACCCTGCCTTAAAAGGATATGCTTCTTATAGAACAATGTCTGATAATTATGACAAATCAATAGCATTTAAAGCGGCATGTGAATTAGTTTTTTATGGAAGAAACCAGCCTTCTGGTTACACAGAGCCTATTCTTCATTTAAATAGACTTCTCAAAAAAATTTAATCACTAATTACTGGACCTCTATTTTTAAATGCAGAATATAAAGTTCCATCATCTAAAAATTCTATTTCACCACCAACTGGTAAACCTTGGGCCAGTTTAGAAATTTTAACTTTTTCGTTTTTTAAACTATCTTGTATGTAATGAGCTGTTGTTTGACCTTCAATAGTTGCACTTGTCGCTAAAATTATTTCTTTAACTGAATTATTTTTAACACGACTAATTAATGAAGATATAAGTAATCCATCATCTTTTTTACTTTCTAGTGATGGGAGGGTGCCCCCTAAAATATGGTAGTGTCCTTTATATATACCTGTACTTTCAATTACCCACATATCAGCTATATTTTCTACTACACATATTTGATCATATTTTTTATTAGAGCAGAAACAGGCAGAATCTGACCCTTTTAGGTTTCCACAATTTTTGCAACGTACTACATTCTTATAAATTTGAGCTAGTGTTTTAACTAAAGGTTTGATTAGTTCATCTCTATTATTTATTAGTTTTAATACAATTCTTTTTGAAGATTTAGGACCTAGACCAGGTAATTTTGAAATTATTTTAATTAAATCATCTATTTCTTTAACATTATTATCAGCCATATTATTTTTAAAAAGGAAGTTTAAATCCAGGTGGTAAATCAATTCCACCAGTGACCTTCGAAATTTCCTCGGATGTTTTTTTTTTTCAATTTTGCCTTAGCATCATTGTGTGCTGCAACAATTAAGTCTTCAACTATCTCTTTTGACTCTTTAAACAAACTTTCATCAAGAGCTATTTTTTTTAAATCTCCCTCTCCATTCATAATAACTTTAACTGTATTTCCACCAGCTATTCCTTCAACTTCAATTTTTTTTAAAATTTCTTGTGTCTCTTTCATCTTTTCTTGCATTTTTTTTGCTTGTGATATTAAATCTGTAAAATCAGGCATATTAATTTTCTTTTTCAACTTTTACCAGTTCTCCATCTGGAAATAAATCTTTAAATTTTTTATATACTTCATTATTTTTTTCATCTTCAATTATTTTTTCTTCTTCTATTTTTTTCGTCTCTAAATAATTTTTTTTTCC
>MDTB01217512.1_pt1 | contig 10207 bp, 10 predicted proteins | sample 811161 | NCBI WGS metagenome assembly MDTB01 (sample SAMN05326650, study PRJNA326480) | marine metagenome | isolation source: seawater | place: Mediterranean Sea | collected 2009
TCAGCAATGGAGCAAAGTAGTGAAGTTATATAAACAACATGACTTGGATGTGAATGCGAAATTCATGAAAGGTGGTCTTTCCTTACTACACTTGGCGTGTGTAAATCGTAGTATCGATGGTGTGAAATTGTTGATTCAGAACGGCGCAGATATCCATGCTGTAAATGATTACAGTGTAATGTCGATTCACATGGCAGCTCTTGTGGGATGTGCCGACATTTTGAAAGTGTTGATTGTGAACGGTGCGGATGTGGATGCTCGCATGATTGGGCATAATAGGACTCCTCTCCATTGTGCTGCTGAGAGAGGGCATCATGCTATTGCGAAAATTTTGCTCGAGAACGGTGCGGATATAGAAGCTCGTTCTTCAGTTGGAAGTACAGCGCTTCTCTTTGCGGTGGCGCACCATCAAGTTGACGTTGTGAATTTATTGCTTAAGAACGGTGCGAATGTAAACACTGTGTCAAATGATTATGTCACGGCGCTGTATTGTGCCGCTCGTAATGGTGATATTGAGATTGCGGACTCGCTGATTGAGAATGGTGCGGACGTGAATTTGGCTAGAAGTAAGGGTATTACTTCGCTCCATCTCGTCGCGCAGTATGGAGATGTTGAATTTGTGAAATTATTGATGCAGAATGGCGTGAACTTGAATGCCGAGGGTCCGGATGACATGACTGCACTTGATTACGCGAGATATATGGGGCACTCTGGTGTTGTGAGATTGTTACTGGAGAAGCGAGCTCACGCTAATTATCCTGATCTCAACTTTCCGTCAAATGTTAAATTAGTAATGGTTCCTGACATGAAAACCCCGGTGAATGATATATCAGATAAGCAATAGCAAAGTAGTAGAAATTAATAAATAATTCTCTCTCTTTGCTTCAACAATTTATTTTTTTGTTTTTGTCCATTTGATTTTCAGTTTCCGAGCAGTTCGCAGCTCGCAACAAAATTTTTTAAATTCTTCTCGAAATAATAAGAAGAAGAGAGAGAGAGAGAATGTTGAGACGAGCGGAACAGATGCTTCGAGAAGCAAGTGGAGAGACAAAATCTCAGCGTTGTGAGATACGTGTGTGTACCGTACGTTTTGTGTTTTGTTTTTGTATAATTTTTTTTTTCATTTAGAGAAAAACGTAACGAACGACGTCGAAATCGTTCACAGTCGAGCACGTGCCGATCTCGAGGTTCGGAGTCCGTCATGTTGGAGATTGAGGAGCTTTCGAAGATGTTTGATGATGATGTGGATTGTGATGTGAGGGAGACTGGATGTTTGGGATACTGTCGTCGCGGTCCAGCTGCGTTGATCACGAGAGATACCAAGTCGAGCGTACGTAATTTTTTATTGGATTTCACACTCACATCTCTTCAATAAATTAGAAATTCATATTACATTCATATATTTACCCTATATCTCTATTTACTCACGAACCTCAGGATCCTTCGGATCCGTTTCCTCCCAGAGAGAGAATCGTACATGTGGATGTGTATGGCATGAAAGAGAGTAAACGATTGGTAGAAGATGCGATCGGAAAGAAGATATCGTTCGAAAATGTGGATGAGAAGAAATTTCAGCGAATTCGAAGAGTGCGAGTTCGAAAACATGCGAAATCGATCTATCGTTGGAACACCGCGCTTCTGAGAATGCAAGAAGATGCGAAGGAAATGCCGTCTCTTCTTGAGGATTACAAGGAGCTTCTTGAATTGTCAGGATTTCCAAACGGACTGCCGACGAATTACAAGGATGCTTTCAAAATGCCCTCAAAAATCGAAATGTATACCAAGTGGACACTGGTAAACGTGCGTGAGGTCTCGAATCACTCTGCTTTGTACTCCTTTGAGAGTGACGATCTGAAAAGAGGAACACCTCATCCCCGTGGGAGCGGGCGACTTCCCGTATGTGTTGTTCGAACGTGGTGTTCGAGCGTGGTGTTCGAGCGTACGAAGAATATCTCAATCATGTCACACGCACCGTCGTTGGAACACAGGTACCGAACACATGGCACACGACAATGTTGGCTGAGATCGGAGAGAACAAGGAAGGACCTTTACCTTGGGTTGAGAGAGATTACACCCCAACAAGTACTGCAAAGGATTGGGAACGTGGAAAAATGGATTTGTTGGTCAAAGTATACCCTGATGGCTTGGCTACGAATTGGTTACTCGGTCGTAAGGTTCGTGATGATGTGTTTTTCTCGAAACCGATACGAACCATGAACGTGCCGAGTCTTGTGACGAACGATGCGAGACAAGCTGGATTCTATCCGGATAGCGTACTTCTTTTGCTAGCAGGGACGGGAATTGTGAGTCTACCGCAGATCCTCCATCATCGAGATCCGATTCGAAAGTTAGGACTGTCTACACCAAAACATTATCAACTTCACGTCCCGATCGATCTTATCGCATCGTTTCGTGAGGATGATGCGCTGTATATCAATGAAATTGCGGAATATTGTCGTCGTGATGAGTTACGAAATTGTACATTGCTTCTCACCGACAAGAAATCCTCTCAGGCTCCCCCGTTTAAGAAAATCAAGATCGAGACTCCGAATGCATTGATGAAAGATTTGAAAAACGTATGTATACTGATATACTGTATCTTTGTTTCAAAGCGTATCTCCATCACACACACACACTCGAACACAGGTACGTGTCTTGAAGCAACGATTGAATCTCGAACTTGTGTCAAAATCCGTGAGTCGTATGCCCAAACCATGTCGTATCGTGATCAGTGGTCCGAGCAGTTTCAACTCTGCATGTCGTGATATGCTGCGTGATTTAGTTGAGGATGATCATGTGACCGTACGTTTTCTCTGTCTGACTTGTTGTTGTGTTCATCATATAACATGCACACACACACACACACAGGTACTTTCTGCTTGATTAATATTTATGTGTTATAATGTATCTATGGAAAGGTTTAGGTCTGTGTCGATGAAATGGACTGTGTGGAGTGCTTGGTGATTTTCTTTATATAATAATACTCTATCTTTCACTCTACTATACCCTCCAAATAACACTCCTTCTCTGACTCACAAAAACATTCCTCCGTGTGTGATGTATCAAATCAATACGTTTTCTGTATAATGATTTTTCTTGTTGTGTTCATCATATGACACACAAAACACACACACACACACACACACAGGTACTTTTCATATTTTTATACAATAATAATACTCCATCTACCATCACTCTACGATACCCTCCAAATAACACTTCTCTGACTCACAAAAACAATCAAACGGTGCACCGTATTCCTCCGTGTGATGTATCAAATCACGAATGGATGCGGTCGTACCAAAAAGAATCACGGAAAAACCCAAGACGATAATCATATAGATCAGAACACGTTCGGACTTTTCGATCGTGATCGAACTCATCTTCATTGTCTTGAGGTAGAAAATACAAGGAAAAAGGAATGCGAGGAAAGGACTTAACATGGATCCTACAAGTTCCACAAAGTCATCAAAAAAGGGAATCAAATTTGCGAGGGTATATGTAGCAATCATGACCACTGATGTGATTCCAAACCATTGCATTTGAGCTTTCCAAAATTTCGAATCGGACATGTTCACAGTGTTGGCAAGATCAGAATCGAGTCGTCGATGTATTGCTCTGGCAAGTACCTACACAGTTCGAGGTGGGGTGATTTCATATATACGATGAGTGAAGAAACAAAAAAAAAAAAAAACAAGTGAGAAACAAAAAAAAAAAGACACCTCGTACCTGAATATTTAACGTGAATGAAATTTGCATGTGAAGAAACATCATTACGTTCGCGAAACTTTTCGTGCCAGAAAAGTTCAGCGTTTCTAAAATATATCCCGGTGCTTTTCGACCTTGAAATGCGTATCCGATCACAACAACGCATGCGTAGAAAGTAAAGATGACAGGATACGAAGCGTAAAGACTTTTCGGAAACTCACTTGCATCTCTCATTTCACTCATGATTTCCAAATAAATTTTCTGTCCACTCCACGCAAATACGAATGTACCTGTGTTCGAATGTACCGTGTTCGAGCGTAGTATTTGAGGGATATGATCAAAATTCCCGCGCTCAAACACTACGTACTGAAAGCTCCGTAAAAGTTCCAAAACGAAACATTGCGTACCTGTGTTCGAGTGTGTTCGAGTGTGTTCGAGTGTGCATTTCTAATGATATTCCATGAACGAGCTCGAACACACCACAACACCACGTACAATATCATGCTTCGAATCCGGTACGACTCCGTCATTCTCGATGTCGTGAAGACATATCGTGAGAACAATGAAAATCGTCACAAAAGATACGATGGATAGAAAGGCAATGTTACGCAATGTTCTTGCCTGATTCGAGATGAAAAGTATGAGACAAGACAGAATACCCGCGACCGGACGACACATATCCGTTTTGTAGAACACTCCTTGTATGGATCTTGACATCACAACCATGTACCTGTTGGGAGGATTCGAGTGTTGGGAGGATTCGAGTGTTGGGAGGATTCGAGTGCACTCCACTCTCTCGAACACGACGACGACGTACTCACCCAACACAAAGAATATGTAGATATACAGAATCGCATAGCAAGCGTAACCCACCTTTTTTCCGAACAAAGACTCACCCAACTCTCCATACGTCGTGACGAGAGGATGATGCTTCCTCAATCGAGCCAAAAGTATTCCCGTATACATGTTCAATGGACAACACAAAATCAACAGTAAGAATCCAAAGAACCATCCCATCTTTGAGAACGCACCGGACAGCGCCAAAATCCCAGACCCGACGATATCGGCCAGGAGAAGAAGACTCGAGTGATACCACTCATTCTCAGCAGGAAATGTGTGTACTTTCAATTCAACAACTTTACTATCACCACCTTCCATTTCCAACGGAATCACACCACGCACCAGTGTGGACTCTTCGGACGACTCTTTCTTCGTACCTGCGTTCGAGCGCGAAGCGCGAGATAAGTATTTTTCCGTAAACATATTCGAGTGGTATTGTGTTGCGAGTGAGGGGGACACAAGAGAGTAGTAGACTTATTGGTTGTGTACGTGGCACGAGTGAGTCATCTGAGTAAGTACATAAGACAAAGAGAAAGAGATACGACGTACTGCTCATTTTAGAATAATTTAAATCTGTAATGAAACTGTGATAAGATGTATAGTTGTCTGGATGTCTGGATGTTTAGTTATTTATTATTACACATATATATATTCGCACGCTGGAGGGAGGCGCAGCAACCACACGCCAAAGAACAGCACATACAGAGATATGTTTCGAGCCATGTAATGATATAACTTCTCAAACCTGGCGTGAATTGGCGTGTGTTGATACATTAACTATGAATCTTCGGAACGTGTCCGCGTACGTAGTCTTACGAGTTTCGAAATCTCTGGTACGAACGACACCAAAAACAATACAGGTACTGCTTACAATCCGTTCTCCAAGAGAATGTGAAGATCTCATCGTTAGAAATACGAACGGCAACTCCTCAGGTCTGTGATGCGATCATCAACAATTTCAAGAAGACTGCTCGATACGACGACGTCACTGGGTTAGGATTGAGAAATATCGAATGCGTTGAGAATCTGAGAACAATTTTAAGTTTATGTAGACTCGTGAAACTGGATCTCAGCTCTGATTATTCCAAAACTAGAAATCTTTTCACAAACGATGTGATCTCCAGTGTTGTTGTAAAGCTGTGTCCAAACTTGAAATCGCTTTCATTGTGTCGGCGTGTCGAAGTCAACGATACGAGTATCGATTCGTTGTGTACGTTGAAACACTTGCAGCACTTGAATCTTTCATATTGTGATGTGAGTGGTAAGGGACTTTCAAAAATATTATCTCAATGTCCAGATCTCAAGTCTCTGATTGCAAGTCAGTGTCCATCTCCGAATGAACTTTGTACGTAGTGTTTAGTGTTCGAGCGGGGAGTTCGAGAATGTCACTTTTTTTTTTCATGTTTCAATTACGTAACTAAAATCACTCGAAAATCAACGCTCGAATACAAACTAGATTGTGACGCAAAATCTGACACCAACAGGTACGACTCCCGAGACATCGAAATTGACAACATTGAATCTGTCCTTTAGTTTCGGAATCTTTGCTTCCACATTACATTCCATTGCAAAATCGTTCACACATCTTTTGGAGCTGAACATCTCATATGTTCGATATTCATCCTCCCAAGACGACAATGCTGTTGAAAACGGTATTGTTGCATTGGCAAAATCTTGTCAAAAACTCGTTCGTCTTTGCTTGGACGGTAACAGAATCTCCGATTTTACGTTGGGTACAATCGGACATACATGCAATCGAGATTTACGTTTCATGGGTCTCGAGTCCACTGGATTGTCCAACAAAGCAATCGATCGATTTCGTCGTAAGTCATGTCCGAATTGTTTCGTACGTAACGACATCGGACACACCATACGTCCTTTTCATCGATTTTTGAATTTGCGACGATGATGATGTGACCATTTATATTTATTTATTCTTCATTGTATTATACTCTGTCTGTTGGGATAATACATAAACATTATTATGAATAACAACACAGAAAATTAGAGACAAAAGAAAATACACAACAGAAATACTATAACAATTTTTTTCACACCTGAACAGCAGCAACCTCGTCTACTTTCGAAGAAGCCTCAGTCGGACGATCAGACTCTACTACTGTCTTTTCCTCCTTTGTTGTTGTTGTTGTCGAAGCTTTATTACTGGTATTCTTCGATCGTTTCTTTCTACGTGATGGATTTGCAGGTTTCATGTTCTCGCATACACGAAGCTTACATGCTTGCTTCAATGTTCCCTTTCCACCAAAACAAGGTTTATCCAAACAGTTGCGACACTGACCACATTGAGGTCTCAAACATCCCTCGCAACGTCCACATCGACGACGTCGAGCACCACTTCCAGTAGATTTCTTCTTGGTCGTCTTTTTCTTACTCTTCTTGGCTGATGTCGCAACACATGTGGGACAATTCCATCTTCCCGTGGGTCGCTCCGTGAGTGCAGGTTGAAGACATGCAAGATGATACACTCTTGAGCATCTTGATCTGCTACAAGAGATCGGAGCACAGTCATCAATTTTACATTTACACACTGCACATGTATTCGTTTTTGGTTTTGTGATCGTGTTCTGGGTTCCGCTACGTTGTAGATATTCTGACTCGATTCTCTTCTCATCTTCCTCGATCAGTTTTGCGAGTGTTGTGTTGGTGGTGGTGGTGTTGGAGGGTGGTGGAATACTGAGTTTAGAGAGGAATCGTGCTGTGGTCGTTGCGGGTGTTTCCAATCCGTCGTCAGTCATGTTGGTGTTGTTCGAGTTCGAGACTGGAATGTTCACGGAGAGACTCGGAACATCCTCCTGATGTGATGTTGGACGTATTGGAGAACTCTCATCTGACGTGACCGATCGTACGGGTGAGACGACAGGAGTCGTCGTGGGCATGTACTTTGCAATCTCCATCGCCATTACTTGCTGTACCTGTGATTATGTAAGTATGAGTAAGAGAGTAAGCGCGAGTAAGTAAATAAGAAAAGACCACGTACAGCTTGGAACATACTCGGATCCGCAGTTGAGGATCCACTCTCTGTGATCTGCTTCGCAAGCATCGCATGAGCAGCCTCAATCAATCGACCCTGATGTTGATAGGATTTTCTAGTGCCACCACTCTTCTCACGCTGACTCGCTCTCTCCTCTGCTATATCGAAACCTTGTACGAGTGCGTTCAATGCTTTCACACCAAGACTACGCAGATGATTCGACGTCACGCGAGGAGAACTCATCAACATGTGTGAACCAGTTGGTGATGTCGCAAGATCTCTTGAGAGTCTGGAGGCTAATTGTTTCAAAGACACTTTGTCGTGACACAACGTCGTCCAGCCATACGGATTGTGAGATGCAATACCGTATACACGCTGGTGACCGTCACGAAGATGAGGAAAATGCCACATCGAACGTCCTTGATCATCATGTCCGAACGATATTCCTCGAGCTGCACTAGACAGAACGGAGTTCTGTCGACCGAACGTTGTCTGAATCTCCAGACTTTGATGAAGAAGATAATGAATCAGCGCCCACACGATCTTCACACGACCTCTCACAGTAAGATCCGTGAACGAGGAGGTGATTTTCTTTGTGGTAAGATCGGGAAAATCCCTCTGACCTAAAGCAGCATCATGTGTCCACATTCCCAACACAGAAGCTGCATCGAAGAACTCAGACCGTTGTTGCAGCCACCACGAAGAATCCGTGCCCTGTAAAATTGCCATCTGAACCTCCCAAAATTTCACTTCCTGACGGAGATCCTTCACGGTCAATGCTCGAAGTGATCGACGGTACGCGGACAACTCGGGAGACAATTTCGACTCCACACTGGTTTTCTTCTTCTTCTTACTCTTCTTACCGTCGCTCTCGTTGTCGTTCGTCTTGCTATCCTCCAAATTCTCCGCTGAGGCAAGAGCAGCCTTCATAACACTTCGAGATAATGTTCTCGTTCGTGCAGAAGGCTTGGGGAGTTGTAGTATCTCTCTCTCCTTGGCAACATGTCGTCGCAGCGTCCTGGCAGGAATGCCGAACAGCTTCGCTACTCTGGTCGTGTTTCCAGCTGCCAAAGCAGCTTGAACCGCACGACGTAGTAACGGACGTCCCGCGGATCTCCTCGACACTCGACCTTGAAGATCACGTTTAGCTACGGCGAAACGATCCGCCCAAGAGTTCACAATCTTCACGAGACGCGTGTTCCACCACGCAAATTCGAACGAGACATCCAATCCATTCTCGACCTCAGCAAAACGTCTCCTCGACTGTGGATTTACAACAAGACGTGTCATGATCAAATCCAACGTCGAATTCTGAACCACATCGGGACTCAACAATCCCTTCTCAAGTGAAGTGATGCTGATTGAATCTTTGTTGAGATTCAACGCACTAGCACTCAACCACGCGACATTTGCGATCGCGACGACTTGAGGCATCGAAGAGAGTTGCACACGAGGTGCTCTCTCATCACCCAGCATAATCGCGCCGAACGTAGTACCTGTGATCGAGCGTAGGTGTTTAGGGAGGATTTAAAAAAACAGACCGTAATACTACGTACGTGGCGACAAGATCATGCTGCTGGCTCGACTTCGCGGTGTAGCCAACTCCAGCACGGACAAGGCTGCGAGGTGCATCTCACGATCATCCTTTGACGATGCAACCTCCTTTTCCTCACCACCACTCGTCGACGACGACGAACCCGAACCGGAGTCCTCGGACGACGAACACAACGGACAGACCCAATCTGGGCTGTTCATTGCACCATCGATCTGTTTCTGTGTAAATGAAAAACATGCGGGATGAATGAACCCGTTGCAGAGTGTCCCTACAGAACACTCCAAACGAGAATTCTCACTCGTCATACCAGCGGCACATAACTCGGGATCGTCGCCCGCGAAGGCTTTACAACATCGACAGTCTTCTCTGGACCTTTTCTTCGTACTTCCACGTCTGCTCGACAACGCTTCTTGCTGCCTCACTTCGAAGTCTAAAAGGACATCCGAGAAGAATTCCGAAGTCTTCTCCAAATCCTTCAACACATCTCCGTTGCGGCGCAAATGCGCCAACAAACCGGGAATTCCACGAACACGAGAAGAGCAGCCAGGCTTGACTACGTACAGATACGATTCGGTACTGTCTCTCTTTTGATATGTGTATCCATACTTTCGTACCAAAAGATCGCAAATCTCTCTCCTCACGACCGCTCGATGCTCGTTTGTGACCCGCACGCGCGGTTTCGTTAATGTACGTCGGGTCGTACGAAAACTCTCCGACCTGGGTTTATTTCTCGTACTACTCCCTCCACTTCTTACCATGTGTGTTGTGTTTTTTGTCCAAAAAAAAAGTCTAAAATTTACCGATGTTTCTCACACCCTTCTCTCAGTGAAGTGAAGTTGATGTCGAAACTCAAATTCTTTACGCGACGCGGCCACTTTTCTGTGGCGTGTGCGTGAAATAGTATCTTTTCAATAAATATTTCGATATTTCGGGTTCTCCCGTTGTCTTATTTGTTGTTTGAGGGGGTGGAAAGAGGAGCAATACATTCCATGCGTTCGATTTTGATGTTTTTGGTGTGTGGTTGCTGCGCCTCCCTCCAGCGTGCGAATATATATATGTGTAATAATAAATAACTAAACATCCAGACATCCAGACAACTATACATCTTATCA
>MDTB01139703.1_pt1 | contig 10206 bp, 15 predicted proteins | sample 811161 | NCBI WGS metagenome assembly MDTB01 (sample SAMN05326650, study PRJNA326480) | marine metagenome | isolation source: seawater | place: Mediterranean Sea | collected 2009
TCTCTACCTATGTATGCCATTAGGTAATCTCCATAATACTGAGTACTGTGTCTAAACTGTTTGCTATGCTTGACTGAACCTTCAAAACATCTGAAGTTTCTAATACGACTTTATTTCCACTCATAACCTCAACAGCCGATCCAGTTGGAATTGGAATATCTTTTAAAAATGTTATATTGTCTCCGTCATTGTTTTCAATTGAAACCGTTACAGCAATCTGTGAAGCTGTTAAGTTTGAAAGTGTCATTCCGACGACTATGGCTGTTGTTGCTGAAGGAGTAGTATAAACAGTCATAGCAGTATTGGCGCCTATTGCACCACCAGCTTTCGTTTTTAATTTAAATGTATTTGCCATTTGTTTATCCTAATGCTATTGCCAACGCCACCGCATCATCTTCTGGATTAAATGCGAGGTCTGTTTTAGTTATTGTGCCGTCTACTATTTTTGCTGATGTAACACTGTTATCCGTTGGCACATTAAAAGATGCACCAGCATAATATCTTACAACGATCGCCGCACTATTTGCCGGAGCCGCAGTGAAAGTAAGTGTTGTTCCACTTGCTGAGTATGAAGAAGTTGGCGTTTGTAGGACACCAGCAACTGTAACAAATAAATGATTTGCTGTCAATACACTTTGTGTAAGAGTATAAGAAGTTGTTGATCCGTTGCCCGTATAAGTATCTGTTTGAAAATTACTACCAGCTAATTTTTGAAAAGTAATCGTTCCATCTGAAGGAACACCTGTAGTACTTACCGGTCCGTAAATTACAAGAGCTTCAGCTCCGTTTGCAACATTAGATGTAAATGTTATTGTCTTAGTTGCACCACTTAAATTCATTGTGTAGTGTGTAACTGGATCTTGAATAACACCACCAATAAAAACAAAAGCAGCCTGTTGCGAGCCAGGATCACCACTTAAGTTATAAGTAGCAGTTGAACCATTACCTGTAAAAATATCACGAGTATAAGCTGATGCGGCAAGTTTAGCTGCCGTTACTGTTCCATCGCCTGGAGTAACCGTAGAAGCAACTGGTGTCGTACCAAATACTTCAATTCTTCCTGTGTTCGATGGTGCTGATGTAAATGCAAGTGTTGAACCTGATACCGTAAAGTTTGTTCCGGGATATTGAATAACACCGTCAACAAATACTAATATATCATTTTGACCAGCATAACTCTGTGTAAGTGTAAAGTTTGTTGTTGCGCCATCACCTGTAAATGTATCTCTTGATGATTGACCTGTAACTGATGCACCAAATTCAAGACCATTTTGTGCGGCATTAACTTGTATAAGTTTTCCACCTTGGCCTGAGAAAGAAGAAGGAGTGTCAGATAGACTAAGAAATGCACCGCCTGAAGATGCAAAAGTTAAATTACCACTACCGTCAGTTTGTAGTACCTGACCACTAGTGCCATCCGCTGTAGGGAATGTAAGTGTGGTTGTTGATCCACTTAATGTGTTTACTTCTAGACCATGTTTGGCCAGAAATTTTTTCTTAGTTGCCATTTACCTTCCTCTGTTTCACTTTCCACAGAAGTGTTTAATCTATTTATACAATTTAATCGTCCGGATTTGGTACCACTGGTAAACTATCTAGATATTCTTTTTCATGATCAATAGTTGTAACTGTCCATTTGCTTCCGTCATATTTGCATCTTTGAGTTGCATCATCAAATGATGGAGGTTGTACCTCACAAACATCTGGAGGCATATGCCAAACGCCTGGTTCTAAAGGACTTTCGTGCACTGTTTCCGGATGACCGGTATTAATATTCCAAACTGTTTTATCGTTGCTCATTGTTTACCTCAATATTTAATGCAAAATTTTACTGCCATACCAAATGGTCTTGTTTCATCGTTTGCAGTGTCACTGTTGTTATATCTAGCATACGTCCTATTAGTAGATGAATCTCCCCACGCACCAATCATATCATTTGAAGACCCTAGCTGAACACCTCTTCCAGATCCACTCCAGTTTGGATGCGGATTAAAAAAACCTGAATACTGATCGTCCCATCCGTAGTGAGTATGCCATGTAGTTCTCTGCCTTGATTGATGGTTTTGCAGTGCCTGTATTTTTTTAGTTCCTGCTGTGCCACCGCTATATGCTTTAGATGAGTATGTCTGATCACCAGCACCTCTTAAAAATGTTGCTCTTAAATCAGGCACGTTAAAAGTAGATGATCCATCACCCGTTCCATAGGTTGTACCAACAACCGCGAATAAACCTGAGTATGTTGATCTGCTTACTGCACTTCCATCACACGCCAAAAAGCCAGTTGGTAATGTATCTTTAGGATAAGATATAATAACACCAATTAGATCTGTTCCATATCCTGCTGGAAGATGTGCTGCTGTAACTGCAGCAGTATGTATTTCAGTACCAGTAACCGCGGCCGCACCAATCTTTGCAGTTGTAACAGCATCATCAGCAATATGCGAAGTTGCAATAGTACCCGCTCCGATATTTGCAACTGCAGCACCAGATGCTAGTTTAGCAGAAGTTATAGATGCATCTGCAATATCTGCAACTACTGCGCCAGTTGGAATTTTTGCAGCTGTAACTGCGTCATTAGCAATAGCTGCAGTTGTTATTGAATTGTCTGCATAAGCTTTTAATGAAAGTTTACGTGGCATTATCTGATTTCCCTTAGCTCCATATATATCGGTGCAACCCAACCCCAAGTTGAGCTGGTACTATTTGAGCGACAGAAGTATGTAGTGTTAGCACCTTCAGATCTAAACTGGAAACCGTAAGTTAGTGTAGAAGTTGTATTATGATCGTGTCTGAAGTGCACAACGTGATTCTGCATGTCATTACCATCATAACCGTTATTTGATCTGAACCAAGATGCTGCTAGGTTGTGTCTAGTACCAGGAGCTGTTCCCTGTGCCAACAAACTTTGCGTGGTACCGCCATTAGTGGAAGCCCAAGGAGCAATAGCCATAAGAATATTCGAAGCACCTGTAGGATTCATTGGGATATGATATGTAGCAAGAATATAACTGTCAACGTATTTTGGAGTGATTGCTATTCTGTAATCCGAGCTTACTTCAGCCCAAACGTTAACCGGATTAGCAGACGATTGTGTATTAGAATTCATATGTGTAGTCTGAATAGTAGCACCCTCTGCGTTTAATTTCTGGCCATTAATTAACTCGACTTCACCGTTTGCATACACCATCAACTTATTATCGTTGCTGTGAAATCCTATATTTACTCTGTTGGTAGCAGAACCAGCACCTGCGTAAGTAAAGTCAACTTTACCTAGATTATTCAAACTGTTTGCTACACCAAAATTAACACTTACAGTACCACCTGTGGTGTTAGGTTCTAAAAATTCTACTATATCTTTATAACCTGAACTGGATGTGTCACTTCCAATAACTGAAAGATTTCTTAATGGCGGACTCCGACCTGCTTCAGCATTGGTGACGCTTCCAATTACAAGACCCTCGCAGTTGATAGTTCCAACCATTGCAGCATGATTTGTACACTGATAAACCAAAGTATCTGGAGCATCAAAAGGAACTGTAAAGTAAACTGAACCGCTTTGCGCACCATTATTTTCAACGCCGTTTGTGTATGCTGAACCTCCGTTTGATACACGAATTTGAAATGGATGTCCTGAAGCGTTTACGTCAAATCGATATGTCTTACCTTTTTGGAGATTCAGTGTTGGATTATTTCCTGTTACAGCGCCACTAAATGTATAAGCTGAAGAACCTGATGCAGTCACTCCAAATTCTTGCTCATCTGGTAGAGCAACACTTGGAATAACTGGAGGTGTATATGTAAAAACACCAGTTGAACTATTATATGCAATTGCGCCATCACCTGATGTTGTGCCTTCTGAACCTACACTTAGATCAGTAAGAGCTATTCCACCTCCACCACCGCCTGTAGCGTCAGCAGCCGGAGCCCATTCAGATCCTGACCATTTTAGTACTTGACCTGAAGAAGGTGCGGTTGAAGAAACATCATCTAATGATGCAAGGTTTGTTTTTAGTTGTGTGTACTCTGCGATTCTTACCCAGTTACCTGCGTGTGCATAGTAGCCTGCGCCTACTGCGTGTACATGAGCAAACATTCCATGATAAGTAGAAGCGCTAGGCAAGTCAGCAAGGTTGGCATAATTATTCGAATAAGTGATTTTATTAGAACCAAAGTTTGTTGTTCCATTTGCAGTTAACCCATTGAGTAAAGGAGGTGTGTATGTAAAAACGCCGGTTGAATTATTGTATGCTATAGCACCATTTCCAAGAGCAGAACCTTCCGATCCTACAGAAAGATCTGTAAGTGCAATACCACTTCCTCCTCCGCCTGAATTTGTAGAAGGTGCAAAAGTTAATACACCTGATGTATTATTATAAGAGAGTGATCCACCGCCTGAGGCAGAAGCTGTTGTTACTGATATTCCTGCTCGAGCCTGAGATAAGCTTATTCCTGATCCACCGCCGCCTGCAACTCCTAGTGGATTTTCTGAAAGTATTCTTACTCTTACATCATCACCTACTGTTGCGCCAGAAGTAAATGTAAGAATATTATTATTCGGTGAAGCGTTAATAGTATAATCAGCAGTTGGCTGTTGAATAACATCATTCACATGAACTAATACAGAATTTAATGAAACTTTCTTTGTAAGAGTAAATGCTGTTTGATTAGCTGTTGCAGTAAATACATTGACAACCATGTCATCATTACTAAATGCATTCTGAGGAATCTTATTGATAGTCATTAAGCTTTAACTCCCGTTCGAGTAACTTTTACAACTGTAACAGCATTTACTGGTGTAGTTAAGAGTCTTACATTACCAGAATTTATATCAGCATCAAATGTTGCAAGTGTTGATCCTGTTGCAATTGACGCGTACTCTGTAATGTAAACTGTTGACCCATCGTGTATTGCAAGAAGTTCAGATGATTGATATGAACTACCTGATGTAACTTGAATTAAAAACTTTGCACATCTAAAAGTAGCAGCAGCAAAAGAATCAACAACTTGATTTGAAGTAGTTGCTGAAGTTGTTAATGATGCTGTAGTCATAATCGAATCATCAAGGATGAGTTCATTATTGCCAAGTGCTACTTCAACAACGGTACCACTATCTTTTTCAAGAAACAATTTACCGTCAGCAGTATTGATAGCAATTTCACCTGAAGTTAAATCACTCGCTGATGGTTTCGATCCAGTTGATGTTGATCTTTTAAATTGAACTACAGTGCCCATTAAATTATCCTATGCAGTTAAATCAATTCTTCGTCTTATTCGCATTTGATTCAACGTGTCCCACATGTTGTATTTAAACATTAGTTGCATCATCATAATATAGACTAACCATCTTTGTTGTTCGCGGTATTGAGCTTGATTATACTTTGTTAATTGATAATCATTAAGCTTTTCAATCTCTCTTATTTTTTGTTCACGAACTTCTTGATAGTGATAGTTATTTATGTACTGGTTTGTCACTGTCCCTATCTGCATCTTCTAGTTCTCCTGTAAATCCACCACCGTCCATGACTTCATCATCGCCAGTAAGTTCTTTTATTTTCTTTTCAGCCATTGCTAAACGAGCTTCTAACATTATAGATTTACTCGTTAAATCGCCAATCATTTTATTTTGTCTCGAAATATATTCATTAACAAATTCTTGTTGATCATATTCAATCGTCATTCAATCACTCCGCTTTAATTATAAATCTATTTATCTTAGTTTAAAATATACAATTTCTTTACCATCATGACCTTCTATAGGTAAGTGTGGAATACTTTGATCAGCTTCTTTTTTTCCAGTGTATTCCCACCTATAACCTTCTTCATATTGCTTTGTAGAAGTTTCAAAAAATTCATAATTATTCCACATCATACCAGAAGCCATGATAAAAATTATCTCTAACATTAATAAGTTCCACAATCAATGTGTCCAAAGAAAGGAACACCTGATCCATTTACTTGCATTACGTGACCATCAGTACCTGATGTTTTAAATACCACGTTGTTAGCAGATCCTGTTACCAATACACCGTTGTCCGCATAACCTGAACCAGTTCCGTCAAATTGAATATCTTTAACTTTAGTATCTCCAAATTGAACATCACCTGTTGTTCCAGAATATACACCTGAAGTATCAGTAGCATCTTGAATAAATTTAAATCTTGAATCTGAAACATCATATCCAAAGAAACCTAATTTAGCAGCTGCACCTGTGTGCCATCTAAATTCGATACCTTTATCTAATCCGTCATTTGATCCTGGTGCAGTATCACCCGCAAGAGTAAATACTGGATCATCAATAGTTACTGTAGTACTATTCACTGTTGTCTGTGTACCATTAACTGTAAGGTCACCTTCAATAACAACTGTTCCTGTTGCACCAGCTGCATGAGGATCAAGAGTTAGTGTAGAGTTTCCAGAGGTTGTTGAGATAGTAGTTCCACCAAGTACGATGTTACCAGTTTGCATTGTAAGACTTGAATCATTGAAGAGTAATCCATTTTCATCAAGTGTTGCTCTAAGAACACCGCCTGTTGTAAATGTAATATCATCATTATCTGCACCTGCAGATGATTCAGCTTTAATGAAAGTATCTTGGTCTACGTCAATAACTCCGCCTAAGCTATTCCATGCACTTGCGTGGTATCCTTCAAAAGCACCTATAGTACTATTAAATCGAATTTGACCAGTTACTGCAGAAGGTCTTTGTGCCGTTGTACCTACTGGAATTTGAAGAGTTTTATCTGAATTGATAATCATTAAACCTGTGCCATTAGGCGTAAAGTTTATATTACCATTTGTATCTTGTGAAGTAAATGTATTTCCGTCGATTCGAATGTTATCAACATCTAATACACCGTTAAGATCTACTGATCCTGTAATAACGTGACTATCACCTGATGCATCACCGATATTTACGTTACCTTCGAATGTAGCATTTCCAGTAGCAGTAATATTACCTGTAACATTTGAATTTGCACTTAATTCAATAGTACCGGTTCCGTTTGGATCTAATGTAAGATTTCCGTTTGTATCAGTTGTTGTAATACTGTTACCGTTCATTGTAAGATTATCAACATTCCAAACGTCTATCTTACTATTTGAATCTACGATAACACCAGAACTTGCTGTTAGTGTACCGTGTACGTGATCAAGCATATTCGTAAAATACTTACCACCTACTACTTCAATGTTAGCGGCTGCACCGCCCGTTTCTGTTCCAGTACCAATGTATAGTCTATCACCGCCGTTTGCTTGAGAACCAGCCTGGAATGAGTAGGCAAATTCACCAGTAGCAACCGAGGATGGACTACCTGAGGTACCAGAGTTTTTAATTTTAATGATCGTTGCCATTAGTAATTGCCTCCAATAATTTTAGTATTAGCGTTTTGCATGTTTTGTTGAATTACAAATTTACTTGTTGCAGTTTCAAAAACAAGAACTGCACCATCACCTATAGCTGTTGCATCGATATCTGTAAGATCGAGTAACGACTGAGCCGCACCAATTGCAACTGTCTTTGCTCGAAGATTATCAGACTGAGTGAGTACAGCCTTGATTTGTTGCGTCATCTTGTAACTCCAGGTAAGACCTCAACTTGTCCTTCAATCACTCGGGAAACTGTACCACCACTTGATGTAATCTCAACATCATATACGTACCTTCCTGATTTCATGTTGTTCGTTGTTGAAGCCGGTAGTGTTAAACTTATCTTTCCGTTTGTTGGTTGAGTAATACTCGCACCAAATGTTGCCGAAATAGTATTAGAAGCGTAAGTCTTTCTGATCTGGCCTGCTGCAGAATATCCAGATAGATTCACAACATTACCAGCAGTGTCTTCTACTGTTATTACCGAGAGAAAATCACTTCCTTGATCGATGTTAATATTTGCATAGATTGCCATGCGTACTCCTCATACTATGTTTATTTATAAAATTTATGAACTCTATATGATATATATAATATAATCAGAACATTATTATTTATTCAACTAAGATAGGACCACATAATGAATGATTTTATCTATAAATTCGACATTCCTTTTGACAAAGATAAACTTATTGAAGAAAGTCATGCATTTGATTATGAAAAGATAGATACTGCTTTTCTTATGAAAAATCGAAAGTCAGAAAACTTTAATAAACGTTCTTTTCTTAAAGAGAATATGAAACTTATAAGATGGCTGAATACACAGACGTCTTGGACTACATCATCAAAAGTAAAAGACAACCAAATTAAGATTGAAGAGTGTGAAAGAATATTCAAGATCTTTACGGATATCTTTGGAACTGAAGGTCTTGAATATTATTTTATTACTCAGAAAGAAGGTACAGAAGTCAAACAGCATATTGATGCCGGAGTATCCTGTGCAATTAATATTATCGCGAGCGGAAAAGAAACACCTATTGATTTTAAAGAACACGGCCAAGAGAACTATAAGATAGCATTATTGAATGTAAGGAAATCACACGGTGTGCCTATTCAGAAGAATGAAGATAGAGTTATATTGAAAGTAAGATTTATCAATCACAGCTATGAAGAAGTAAGAGGAAAACTAATCGAACATCTATGAAATACTTTGAACTCGAACCGGAACAAAACACCTTTGACCTTCTCGTAGCGGACATCACTCACAAATGTAATATGGAATGTGCTAATTGTTATATTCCAAATCGCGATGTTCCAGATATGGATGAGAAGAAACTATATTCTTTTCTCCGAAGACTTCCAAATCGTATTGTCTTAAGACTTATCGGTGCAGAGCCTACTATGAGAAAAGATCTTGTAGATATGATAAGAGAAGTCAGAAAGTGTGGCCATAACGTGAGCCTGACTACAAACGGTTTAAAACTCTCATCGAAAAAATATGTACAATCACTCAAAGACGCAAGCTTGAGAATGGTTTTAATATCTATGAACGGCGCTGATGATCCAGAAGTATATAAAGTCATGGATGACGGTGGTGAATATTCAAAGATGAAAGTAAGAGCTCTTGAAAATTGTATGAACATGAATATGATTGTCAACACCGGAACAATCATCGCAAAAGGAACTAATGAGTCAACAATAAGAAGACAGATTGAAGTCGTAAAAGAATGTGTAGCTCGAACAAACTATAAGTCAAGATTGAAACCTCTTCTCAGGATGAAGAGTGTAGGATCAATCGGAAGATATATGGAAAACAGCGCGTACTCAATACAGGAACTTGAAGATCTCTTTCTCGATCAGTGTCCGGAATTTCGTGAAGACACTCAGTATCCTCCAAACGCGGCTACATTTGCAAGACTCTATACCGACGGAGAAGTCTACGTCAGACTGATCGACTGGTCCATCGACGAGGAGGGTGTACCGGATTCTGGAAACGAGACAAGAGGAAGAATTACTTCTGACTTTAAAGTTGCACCGTTCTTTGAACACGTAAAAATGAATGAGGGTGGATATTGATTAGTAAAGCTGACTGGAACCAGTGTGTAAAACTCTTCGAGGAAGCATCTTCGGAAGACCATGAGAACGCTCATAACTACTCGATCAAGAAGATGGAGGAGAGGTGGGACAAGTATCTCGAGTTTAATATCATACGGTGTGAAGTATCAGGAGATCCAATAGCATTTGGTGGTGTATACATGTGGATGAGACTCCACGGTACGTTTCCGAATCTCGCACCGGGTCTCGTTCGCGTGGTGGACCGCTTCTATCTCCGAAAGCGATACCGAAAGTATACCTACATGCCGGCCATCACCGAGCTCGTACCGTATCAGACACGAAAATTCTCGAACTATGAATGTTTCTTCTCGGTACAGACACAGCGAAAACGACGAGCGTTCATCAGGCAGGTCTCTCGTCTCGATCCCTCGCTCGATTATACCGTGCTCGACGAATTATATTGGACCACACGACATAGAGACGCGAACTCTCTTCAAAATATCGCGGCCACTCGGAAAGGGTTTCTCTCGAAACAGATTCTCCGAACGGGTAAGAGATCTCTGTTCTTAAAATCAAATAACCGTACATTTCTGTGACATTTTTGTAACACTCTGGCGATAAAATGCAAAAAAATGCAGCCAACTGCAGATTAATGGTGTACATTCCTTTCAAAATATGGTATATTATATCTATAAACAATAATAAAAGATGGAGAAAAACATGGATATATTTGATTACAACAATGTAAAAGGGATCTTGGCAGGAATGTCTGATCAGCAACTTTCA
>MDTB01232447.1_pt1 | contig 10206 bp, 9 predicted proteins | sample 811161 | NCBI WGS metagenome assembly MDTB01 (sample SAMN05326650, study PRJNA326480) | marine metagenome | isolation source: seawater | place: Mediterranean Sea | collected 2009
TATGCTGACTTGGATATGGTTTTTTCCTGATAACCCTCTCGAAGTGCCTCTACAGCTCCACCCATTTCATCGATATCTGATATTATTACATGAGTATCTTTTATTAAGCCTTTAGTTAAATTTTCTACATAATATGAGCCTGATATTGGGTCAATATTTTCTGAAACACCTGATTCATAGGCAATGATTTGTTGCGTTCGTAATGCTAATTCTGCAGATTTTTGTGTTGGGAGAGATAGCGCCTCATCTTTTGAATTGGTATGGATAGATTGCGCACCTCCTATGACAGCAGCAAGCGCTTGTAGTGTAGTCCTTATAACGTTATTGTCAGGCTGTTGCGCAGTCAAAGTAGACCCGGCAGTTTGAACATGAAACCGACACATTAATGCTTTATTTTCTTCCACGCCAAATCTCTCTTTCATGATTGTTGCCCAAATTTTTCTTGCAGCACGAAACTTTGCAATTTCCTCAAAAAAATTATTGTGGCCATTAAAGAAAAAGCTTAATTGCTTACCAAAAATATCTGGCTTCAACCCTTTTTTTACAGCAGCTTCTACGTATGCGATGGCATTAGAGAAAGTAAACCCTAGTTCTTCTACGGCGGAAGAACCAGCTTCCCTAATATGGTAGCCAGAAATAGATATTGTATTCCACAAAGGCATTTCTTTAGAACAAAATTCAAAAACATCAGTTACTAATCTCATGCTTTCAGCTGGAGGATAAATATAAGTACCTCTCGCTATATATTCCTTAAGAATATCATTTTGTATTGTTCCTTTAAGAGATTTTAGACTAATTCCGCGTTCTTGAGCTAATACAACTAAAAAACCTAATAAAATTGGCGCTGTAGAGTTAATAGTCATTGATATAGAAACTTTATCTAATGGAATGTTATCAAATAAAACTCTCATATCATCCATGGTACATATTGGTACTCCCACTTTACCTACTTCACCTTTTGAGAGAGTGTGGTCAGAGTCATATCCTGTTTGTGTAGGAAGATCAAAAGCTATTGATAAGCCAGTCACCCCTTTTGATAGAAGATATTGATATCTTTTATTACTATCATCAGCACTTGAAAATCCAGCATATTGTCGCATAGTCCAAAGCTTATTAGTATACATTTCGGGATAAATACCATGAGTAAAAGGAGCTTGCCCAGGTTTTTCAGCGTAAGCCGAACCGTGAAATCTTTTACGTTTATTAGGTGGCATTACTTAATATTCCTGTCTTTCTTAATCTTACTATAAGCTTCACTAACTGATTTAAATTTGTTTTGTGCTATTTCTTTAAATTCATCTCCCAAATGAGCAATTTTATCAGGATGGTATTTATTAGCCATTTTTCTATATGCTTTTTTTATTTCAATATTAGTAGATTCTTTTTGAACACTTAGCACATCATAAGCCGATTCTAAATCTTCCTTATACATGCCTTCAATTGACTTGTATTCTAGTTCTGAAATTCCAAGTAAGTTGGATATTTCTTTAATTTTGCTTATTTCACTTAAATGAATTTCTCCATCAGATTTTGATAGCCCAAATAAAACATGAATGACCTGGAGCCTAGATGGCTCATCCATTTTTGATTTAATTTGTGAACAAACTTCATTCAACGGAATGTCTTGTTCTAAAATTTTCTTGAAAACCTGCATAAGCTTTTTTGTATCGTGAATTCCTATCTGATTAACAAAAAATTGCTTTACATAATTAAGTTCTGATTTTTTTTGGACACCATCAGCTTTCATTATTGCTGCAAATAACACTAATAGAACAGATAAAAAGTCTCCACTACCGGTACGATTGCTCCTTATACTTTTAGCTGATGCAGAGCCTAGTGCATAACCTAAAACTGCTCCTAGAGGACCGAACATAGCCCAGCCAAGTGTTCCCCAAATCCATTTTTTATAGTTTTCTGCCATATTTATATTTTTATTTATAATATAATTAGTATAAAATTACACAAAATATTTTATAGAAAATAGCTTAGTATGGTGAACGGCAAAAATCAAGGATTTTATGAAATTTAAAATTTTATTTTTATCACTTATAACAACTTTATTTCTTTCAAATGAGGAGCACTCATTTAAACTTAAAAATGGGTCAAAAATTATTGGAAGCATTATATCCGAAGATGATGAGGTGTATGAACTTAATACTAAAATGGGATTAGTACAAATCAGCAAAAAAGATATAAAAATTTTTGAGTGTATTTTTTTTATGAATGACGGAAATATTCTTGTTGGTAAGAAAGTAGGTTCATCAGAAAACGAAATAATTTTAGATACTGATATAGGTGTTTTTAAAATCAGCAAGACCGATTATTATTTATGGCTTCCAAGATTTAGCAATCAAGCATATATTTCATTAATGTTCATAATAGCAATTTTAAAGTAAGTCTAAATCAATTTCTAGGAAGCTTCTTTTCACTGAGTTTCCAGAGGACAACAGGTTCTGAAATTCAATCATTCCTTTAATTTGGTTATTCCATAATAATTTATCTTTTCCTTCTTCAATGTCAACCCATTTAAAACTTATGTGCTCATCTGACAATGTAACTTCTTCAGATTGTACGACAGCACCAAAAACTGGAATCATATTTGTGGTATTATTACTTGAATCAAAATAATAATTCATAAAATCCAAGCTCCATACTTTTTTTGGAACAAGACCTGTTTCTTCAAATATCTCTCTGAGCGCGGCATTAGTGGGTTTTTCATTTGGTTTAATTTTTCCTGTTACGCACTGCCAAATTGATGGATATCTTTTATTTTCTGATCTTTTTAGAATTAAAAATTTAGGCTTATTATTTTTCATAAAACATATGTGACTGTCTATGCATCTAACGATTGCGCTATTTATACTATTATTCACTATAGCATTCCAAAAATTCATCTGACCATTCCAAAAATAAACCCTCAATAATTTTTTCTCGTGCAGTTTGCATTATATTTATGTAGAAATGTAGATTATGTGAAGTTGCAATTCTCAAGGCTAATACTTCATTCATTCTAAATAGATGGTGTAGATATGCTTTAGAATATTTCCTTGATAGAGGTGAAGTACTATTCTCATCAATTATTGAAAAATCATTTTTAAATCGAGAATTCCTTATGTTAAGTTTACCATTAAATGTAAAAATTTGAGCATTTCTAGCATTCCTCGTCGGAATTACACAATCAAACATATCTACGCCTCTTTTTATACATTTAATTAAATCTGCAGGTGTTCCTACTCCCATTAAGTATCGTGATTTTTGACGAGGGATGAGTTCGTTCATGAGTGCTGTTGTCTTCAGCATATCTTCTTTTGGCTCACCTACAGCAAGACCTCCAATAGCATAGTTTTCTAAATTTAGTTCTAATAATTCTTTAGCTGATTTCAATCTTAAATCTTTGTTTGTTCCTCCTTGAATTATAGGAATTATCGACTGTTTATGAGAATATAGTGGTTTAGTTTTTACGTAATGCTCATAAGCTTGGTAAGCCCATTTTGTTGTTAAATTTACTGCAGCCTCCCATTCACTTAAATTAGTTTCACCAGGAGGACAGACGTCTAGTAGCATCATAAAATCAGAGCCTATTATTCTTTGTATATCGATGATTTTCTCTGGAGAGAACTCATGCATAGTTCCATCATAATGAGATTTAAAAGTGACTCCGTTATCTGTTATTTTTCGATGCCCTGCTAAACTATATATTTGGTAACCTCCTGAATCAGTTAAAACTATTCCATTCCAATTCATGAATTTATGCAAACCACCTGAATTTTTTAATATTTCTGTATTTGGACGAAGATATAAGTGATAAGTATTTGATAGCAATATTTTGCTAGGCAATTTTTCTATTTCTTGACTAGTTTGAGTTTTTACAGAACCATATGTGCCAACGGGCATAAAAAATGGAGTATCAATTGTACCGTGGTCAGTATAAATTTTTCCAGCGCGTGCGCCAGTTTTTTTACATTCAGATATTATTTTATATTTCAAATAATCTATTTTTTAGCTGTAGTCTTCTTAGCTGTAGTTTTCTTAGCTGTAGTTTTCTTAGCTGTAGTCTTCTTAGCTGTAGTTTTCTTAGCTGTAGTTTTCTTAGCTGTAGTTTTCTTAGCTGTAGTTTTCTTAGCAGATTTTGGCTCATCAACTACTGAAGTCTTTAAACTTTTAATAGGTTTATCTTTGGTAAGTAACAAGGATTTCTTATTTAAAGATTTTAAACGATCAATATTATGCTTATGTTTCTTTCTTGTCTTTTTATTTTTTTTATTCAAAGCTTTTCTCTTTTTTGTTTTTTAGAACAGATTAATCTAATACTATTCAAATTAAAAGCAAAAAAATAATTGTTAACTTAATCGAAATAAAAATACCCAAATAATATCATCATCTCATCAACGCTTAGCAATCCAAACTCAACAGGATTATTAGTTGTATTATCATATATAGCTTTTATTTTTATGTAGTCATTTTGTTTTACATTTAAGTGATTGTTTAATGATAGAATTGGAGGATGAAGATAGTCTGTTGCTGTATAAATTAAGTTATGTTCTCCTGATGCACTATCATAATATTCTACATCAAATCGCTTCATCAGTTGATGTGCGTGACTCATTAGCTGAAAGATATATATATTTTCAACTTCGTCATCAAGATCATGCCTTTCTTTAATTTGATTGAAGCTGTATATTTTTTCAATAGTAGTTACTTCGTTTGGTGGAAGATATATATTATTGTTCGATAGCTGAAGAATTTCTGCAATTTGTTCTACTTCGTTGAAATTTACGGTATGAATATTTGCATAAATTTCTCCAACAATGGGTTGATTTGTGTAGTTGAAATAATGCCCGTTTAAATCAAAGCCATAATCATGTGGGACTCTAAGCGCTATTCCGCTTGGAAATTGATAATCCATAAATGGATATTGTGTGCCTGCTACAAATTTATGGTAACCCATAGTTATTTGAGTTTCATTAATTGGATTTCCAGAAATATCGTATAAATCTCTAAAGTCATTTGACTGAGGTATTAAAAAATTAGGTATATCATTATTGAATGTATAGAAAATGAAGTGATGGGATCCTGGTCTCATTGTAACTTGAAACCTATTTATATAAATGTCTTCGCTGCTAAGGTTTGGCTCATAGTAAAAAAATTCCTTTTCTGTTCCTGGGGGAACATCAAAGGGTCCTAATTGGAATTGAAATCCATTTTCTGGAGGTTGAAGAGCTGAAAATGTAGGGGGCTCGTAATGATTATCATCGAGTAATAGAGCTGGGGTTGCTACGGAACTAATTTCAGGTGCACCTTCAATAATCCATTTTTCTATAAAAGCGAGCTGTCCATTTGTTAAAAAAGGTCCTCCAAGAGGCATTAAATCTCCGTAGTTAGGATGTTCTGAGTAAAAATGTTGTTGTTCCCATACGCTAATTTTTTTCCAAAGATAACTGTTCTGTTTTGCTACCATTCCGCCTTCGTTGCTAATCAAATATAGTCCGTCATTAGCTGCTGCGTGATTCTTTGGTATCTTATTAATTATTTCATCATAAAGTAAATCTTGCTCCATGATTAAGCCTGATTGTTCAGCGTAGAAAGATCCTGTGTAGTGACAGCTAACACAAGCTGAATTAAATATTTCTTGAGAAATTATTTCTAAAGAAGAGCGAGTATCCTGGCTGCTAGCTATAATTCTATTTAAAAGAACTACTATATCAAGAATATCGAGTGAAATATCCTGATTTACATCACCAGCCCAAAATTGATGATCTGGAGAACTCCAGTCATTTATTATAAGATTGATAATAAGTACGATATCGAGAATATCAATCTCTAAATCTTCATTTAAATCTCCCAAGACACCAGAATGTTGAAAACAATTTGCTATACATTCTTCATATGTTACATAAAAAGAATTTGAATCATCAAATCCAGTTACAGAATTCTGATAGCTGCATCCTTGAATTAAGTTTAAACAATCGCTACCATTCCATGAATATCCAAGGCTAAATTCACAATCTCCATATTGATTTGGGTTTAGAATAATGCATTCATGACAAAAGAAATAATTAATTAAGATTAAAAAAATGCTATATTTATTTAATTTTGACATAATATTTATATAAAATTTTACAATTATGGAGAATTTACGATGAAGTGGAGCAGCATAAAAACCTTTAAAGATATTAAGCTCGAAAAAAGCGCAGAAGACCCCTACGGTATAATTAAAATCACTATTAATAGGCCAGAAGTCAGAAATGCATTTAGACCCCATACAGTTTTTGAGCTATTGGATGCCCTAGATTTTGCAAAAGAAGATAACAACTGTGGTGTTGTCATTCTGACAGGGGAGGGTTCCAAAGCCTTTTGTTCTGGAGGTGATCAGAAAATTAGAGGCAATGCAGGATATATTGGGGATGATGGAGTTCCTAGACTAAATATATTAGAAGTACAGAGAAGAATAAGAAATATTCCAAAGCCAGTTTTAGCTATGGTTGCTGGTTACGCTGTAGGGGGTGGACATGTCTTGCATATGATGTGTGATTTAACAATTGCTGCTACAAACGCAAAATTTGGACAAACAGGGCCTATTGTAGGATCGTTTGATGGTGGATGGGGATCATCCTATATGGCCAGAATAATTGGTCAGAAAAGAGCTAGGGAAATGTGGTTTCTATGCAGATTTTATGATGCAAAGCAAGCACTTGATTGGGGGTTGGTTAACACAGTAGTGGATTATAATGATTTAGAGACTGAAACGGTTAAATGGTGTACTGAAATTTTGGATAAATCACCTACGGCTATTCGTTTATTAAAAGCATCTCTAAATGCAGATTGTGATGGTCAAGCAGGGCTTCAGCAACTTGCAGGTGATGCAACAATGTTGTTTTATATGAGCGATGAAGCAAAAGAGGGACGAGATGCATTCAAAGAAAAAAGAAAACCAGATTTTAAAAAATTTAAAAGGCAGCCTTAAGTCTTGTATAACTTTAAACCATGGATACTTGCTTGTCGGCCTAAGACACTTTTTGCTAGTATTTCTCCTGTATTAATTGGATTTAGTATATCATTCTATATTTTTAAAGATATTGAAATAATAGTTGGAACAATAACATTGATAACAGCAATAATGCTTCAAATTGGTTCTAATTTAGCAAATGATGCATACGATTTTCTTAAAGGAGCAGATAGCAGTATTAATCGAATAGGACCACCTCGAATGGCTCAGCAGGGTACTCTAAAAGTCAATATTATTATTAATGTAATGTATGCTATATTCATTTTATGCGTAATGATGGGATATTATCTCGCATTAATTGGCGGATGGCCTATTGTTATAATAGGTTTAGCGAGTATTTTTTTTGCGATTGTTTATACAGCAGGTCGTTTTGCCTTGGCATATAATGGGCTTGGAGATTTATTTGTTCTTTTATTTTTTGGGCTTATACCAACGGGTGGAACAATATACCTACAAGCACAAGCATTCAATAACATCGATATTTTTTTTAAAAACTATTCATTAATTCTAATATCATCCACTGCTATCGGAACACTTAACACTGCTATTTTAGTCATAAATAATCTACGAGATTATTCATCTGATAAAGAGACTGGTAAAAACACATTGGTAGTTTTTTTTGGCAGAGAATTTGCTTGCTATGAGTATGCTTTATTGTTAGCAGTAAATTTAGTGAGTATTGTTGTAATATTTGTAATTACTAAGAATTTCTGCTTTGCACTGTTTATTCTTTCAAATACTCTAATATCATATAATTTAATCACTAGCATTTTTAATTTTAAGAATTTTGATTTAAATAAGTTGCTCGAAAAAACTGCTAAATATGCATTTTTTAACGCTTTGCTTTTTGGCTTATCATTTTATATTGATTCATTATGATTAAAATTTCAAAAATCGAAATTAGAGAGTATAATAACAAGTTTATTCAAAAAACTAATCTCGGCAAGAAAAAGTATAATTATCGAAAAGGCTTTTTTATAGAGATTCATGGATCAGGTATATTTGGTATTGGGGAAGCAGCGCCAATTCCTGAAATTAGCCTTGAGTCTCTAGATGATGTTGGGTACGCCTTACAAGGTTTTAAATTGGCCTTAGAAGGCCTTGATTATAATGTTAGTATTAAAGAATTATTGTTATTAAGCAGGGTTCACGGTGACGGCCTTCCATCCGTAATTTTCTGCTTGGAATCAGCTATTTATGATTTATTTAGTAAGTTGAATAATCAGCCAATTGCCTCAATTCTCAAACCTAATTATCTATCTGAAATTAATGTTAGCAGCATTGATAGCGAGAATTCACTTATTGATAAACGTATATCAAAAGTTATAAAAATAAAGATTGATAATTCTGATCCCATAAAAATTGAAAATAAAATCAGATCGGTATTAAAAACATGTAGCAAGGCAGTAAAAATTAGACTCGATTTTAATGGCAGATTGAGCTTTAAAGAAGCAAAAAATATTTTTCAAATACTTGGTCAGTTTGATATAGATTATGTGGAACAACCTTTTGATTCTAAAAATTTACATGCAATAATTAGTCTGAAAAAAATAACAAATATCTCAATAGCTCAAGATGAATCAGCAACAAATTTAGAGTCAATTAAAAACCTAGTTAAAAAAAAATTGGCAGACATTATTATAGTGAAGCCTACGTTGGTTGGGGGTTTTGGCCAAATTGAAAAAATTAATAATTTTTGTAAAGAAAACTTTATAAGATTAGTCATAACCTCTTCTTTTGAAACTCAAATTGCACAGAATTATATTATTCATTTAATTGCTGCTTTGGGAATCAAAGAGTACTGTGGAGTGTCAAATGTTGACTTATTTTCTAAAAGCAGCTTCAAAAGAGGGAAAAATAAAATATCTATTCCTAAATCATTGGGGAAAGCATGACTCATGATTGGCTAGCTCAAAGATTCGTTGAAGGCCCTAATGATGTATTTATAGAAACTGAAAGGAGGGCTTTTACATTTTCAGAAATGAATAGTATTGTTTTCGATAGGACTCAAGCGTTATTAGATTTTGGGGTAAAAAAGGGACAACTAGTTGGTATTTATTTACCAAGCACAATTGATTTTATTGAAACTTTTTTTGGGTGTTATAAAATTAGAGCTACATCAGTCATTCTCAATAAAAATTGGAAAGAAAATGAAATAATAAAAGCAACTGACTCATTGCCTCTAGCTTACATCATTTGTAAATTTATTGATAAAAAAAAATTCTCTCATTTAAAAGTTCCACTAATTTTCATTGAAGAGCTCTCAAAAAGCTTCGGAAGCTGCTTTATCAATCAAGTATCAGCAGACTATTCAAAAAACGATATCCAGTCCATAGTATTTACTTCCGGAACTAGAGGAGTACCCAAGCCTGTATGTTTGACATATGATAATTTTTATCAGAGTTCTTTGAAGTGGTCCAAGGCTGTAAAACTTAAAAAAGAAGATCATTATTTACTTGCACTTCCAATGCATCACATTGGAGGGCTTGCGATTATAATGAGGGCTCTCCACATAGGGTTTAGCGTAGTTTTACATTCACAATTTGAAGAGTGTATTAAGCGTTGTAGTAGGGCTACAATCACTTCAATTGTGCCTACGCAACTTTACGAACTAATTAAAAGTAAGGAAGCGTTAAAAAATCTTAAAATGTTACGATGTATAATTGTATCTGGATCGCAAATGTCAATTGATATGATAAATATATGTGAGGCTGAAAATTTGAATATTTTTATATCGTATGGAATGACAGAAACATGCTCTTCAATATCCGGCTTCTGGCTACTGAAACATCCTGGTCATAATAAATCAGTCGGAGAGCCATTTGAGGGGGTTAAAATAAGTAAGGTGAAAAACAATATTATTTTAGAATCAAACACTATTATGAAAAAGTATCATGGTGGAAAAGAAAATAAATGTAAAATCAAAACAGGAGATAATGGATACTTAAAAGATGGTTTTTTATATATTAATGGCAGATTAGATGAGCAAATAATTTCTGGCGGAGAAAATATCAGCCCCGCTGAGATAGTAATGTTTTTAAATGAAACATTACTACCAAATAGCGAAATAAAAGCGTTCATCATTAAAGATAAAAAATGGGGTCAGTCATACGGAATACATATTAAAACAAATGAAAAGATAGATTCAAACTTTGTAAAATTATATCTTAAAAAAAATATAGCAAATTATAAAATACCAA
>MDTB01090314.1_pt1 | contig 10205 bp, 14 predicted proteins | sample 811161 | NCBI WGS metagenome assembly MDTB01 (sample SAMN05326650, study PRJNA326480) | marine metagenome | isolation source: seawater | place: Mediterranean Sea | collected 2009
TAGAAAATCTTAGGAGGAGGGGGAGGGGGACGGGTGGTGGAAAGAAAACTAAACGTAGAAAAAATAAAAAATCTAAAAAGCGTAAATCCAAACGTAGAAGGAGAACTCGTAGAAGATCTAAGTAAATATTTCTTTTAGTATTTCACGATAATGATTTTTATCTTTGATTGTTAAATCTAATCCTTTGTAAATATATAAATCTCCTCTTACATTTCCCTCTTTGATTCCTAAATAGGGAATTTTTACTGAATTATTAAATTCTTGTGTATTTTTTAAATTGATGCTTAAATCATTAGGTAAAGTAATAGGAAATAAATCTACAAAATAATATTCATATAAATTAATCTTATGATTATAATATAAATCTGAACCATTCAGTGTATATTTATCAGGTAGTATAGTTGTAATATTTATATTCAGTGAAGTATTTTTTGATAAAGGTATATTCAGGGAATAGTCGCTATGTGTAATAAATATATCATAAGTAAAGTGCTTTGTACAAATAATTAATTCTTTGCTCGAGTTAAGATAAACATCTTTTAAAGATCTATTTAAATGAATATCAAAGGATTCATTTAAATATCGGGCATCTATATATTTAAAATCTTTAAGAGATAGTAATGATTTTGAATTAATATGTTTTTGATATTTCTTTTTAAATTTATGAGGTAGATTTTTAAATAACAATTTAAATAATCTAAATTCACAACTATTAGATAAACGTAAATAATAATCATGTAATAATTCCAGTTCCCTATCAGAGAAATTTAAAGTGAATTCTTTTCCTAAATTTTCATTAAAGAATAATTTCATATCATAAAGATATCTTTTTTTAGGATTTGATAATGTTGAATAAGCTTCTGATAATAATTTAAACTTTTCATCTGATATACCATTATTTTTATCAGGATGATATTTTTTTGACAATGCATAATAATGTTTTTTTATACTTTGAGTATTTGAATTTTTAGATATTTCTAAAATTTCATAATAATTCATTGAATAGTTAAGTTTATTTTAAGAATTTTATTTAAATAATTTCTCTAAAAATAAAATATATATGAGGTTATAAATATAAAATGGTTGATGTTGTTGGAAAATTTGGATCTGTCGTTGGAAAGCAAAAGAATTACATTCATATGTTATTATTAGCCCTTATCCTTATTAATTGGGCACCGACTGAAGTTTTAGGTCGCAATTTAAGCTCGAAGCTTAATTCTGTTCTTGGTCCGATTATGACCCCAGTCAAATCTATTATGAGCAATAACTTTGTTAGACTTTTCCTTTGGTTAGTCTTATTATATTCCTGCTGCTATGTTAGAGATGATAGAACATTCTTCTTAATCTCTATTTATTTCCTTATGGTTCATTAAGTATAGAAACTAGATTGATAAATAAATTTTCATTTGATAAAATTTTATTATTAGATTTTATATAATTATATTCATTCCCCACTATAAATTTACATAATTTATATTTTATATTATTTGTTAAAATATTATTATTCATTAAATTATTAAATATTTCCCTATGAAAATATTTTATATTATACTTTTCTATATAATACGAAATTTGTTTTATTACTATCATAGTTTTTATATTAATCTCTTTTGTGTTTCGGATTATATCAATTATTATTGCATATATATCCTTATGATTCATTAAAATACCCTCATAATTTTTACTATAATTTTTAATATCATTATTATCAGATAATTGATATATTTTATCATATACTCTTGATTTTTGAGAATAAGGTAATTCTTTAAAATATTCTCTTGCTATTTTTCTTTTAATAGGTGGTTTATCTTCATTAATACGGATATTTAAAAAACGACTTTGAATCGGATTTATAATACTATTAAGTGTATCTGTTAATAATATAAACATAGTTGTACTTCTATATTTTTCAAAGATTATTCTAAATTGATTTTGAAATCTTTTAGCTATCAGATTGAAATTATTTAAAATTATCATTTTATTTTCATTGTAATAATTTTTATATTTTATATCCTCAATTAATAATTTAAAAAAATCTTTTATCTTAGTATTATTATATTTTTCTATATGGAAAATTTTATAATCTTTATGGTATAAATAATCTATACCATATTTATTATGATTAGCATTTTCTTTTGATATATAGTCATATAAAATTGATAATTTATTTATCTTATAAGAACCTGATAATATTATATTTGGTGAGTCATTATTTTCAAATACTTTTTTTAAAACATGTTTATAATTCATTTATTTAATTCCTTTATTACTATAAATGATATTGATCTTAAATAATGATAATATAGATATAAACCAATTAGTTAAAGAAAAAAATAAATTATCCTTTCATTGTGGATCCCATAGAATGAATGGATTATATTTTAAATATGATAAATTATTAACCGAAAATAATAATAATTTCCTACTTATGATAAAAGATAACATTTTTCCTATATTTAAAAAATTAAATATTGAAAATAGAATCAATAGAATAAAGGGTAATAACTATATTGATATTATTAAAAATGATATTACAAAAAGAATTTTCAATGATAAGAACAAATATTTGATTTTAAGTTTTAAGTCTGTAAATGATAATAATTATATTAAAATACATATATCTCAATGGAATCCGCCAAAATGATCGCTAATCCATATCATTTAAAATGTGAAAATCAAAATACAAATAATCAAGAAAAAAATATTATTCTGATTAAAAAAATATCTCTAGAAGATTATTTAAATAATAATTATAAAGATGTATATCTTTCAAATTATAATATTAAATGTATTGATAATATGATACATTCTTATGTAAACGAAATAGCAAATTTAAGAATTATTAATTCTGTTTTAGATAATATAATTAATAAGGTGATTGAAAATAGTGATAAATTTGATTTTTGTTTACCTTTTGATTAAATAATCTATTTACAATTATGGAATTAGACTTTTTAATTCAATTAAAACTAAAAAATGATATCCTCAAAGATATTCAATCGGTTACTACTATTGAAATAACAGATGAATTATTAAAATGTATTGATGAAAAAATTAAAGCGAATACTATTTCAATTGATAATATTTCTGATGAATCTTGTAATCTTGATGATAATGAAAGATGCTGTACACGTACTATGGGTAAAAAATATAAAGAAAAACGTTGTGAATCTAAAAGATGTAAAGGTGATTATTGTTTAAAACATTATAATATGATACAAAAACAAGGTTATCTTTCATTTAAAAGATATGATGAACCTAGACCTATGATTAATGAATCTGGTAATAAAATACCCTGGAGAGATAATACTGAAATGGAAGATATTAATACATTAATAAAATATCAAAATATGAAATTATTAAAATTAATCAAATAATATATATGTATATATGTATATTATAATGGAACAAAACTTTTATTTAAGTTCTCACGGAACCACTCATTTATATAATTTATTTGTTGATAAAGATAGAACACCACCTGTATATCCTATAGAAGGTATACCCGATGGCGTACAAGTTGAAATTCATTATAAAATAAAAGGCGATCAAATGCAAAGTGTTGACTCACTAAGGGAATCTTTGAGTAAAATGGCAAAATTATCTAATTCAGGAAATAATGCTTTTGATGAAAGTATTTATAATGATTATATGATAATTTATGCTACTGGTAGAAAAAGAATAGGGGGTATTATCAAGAAGGTTGAATTAGTTAAAGATGGTAAAACACATGTTTTTTATGATCCTGAAAAAGGTATTATTGAAAATGTCCCTAATATTGAATATTCATATGAAAAAGATAGATTTACTTCTGGATTATTAGAATTACAAGATGCAAAATCATCTATTGATGATGAACTCAAACGTGAACTTGAAGAATTGGAGGAATATTTTAAAGTTAAAAAAAAAAGAAAATTAAAGGGTGGTGGAGGTAAACTAGAAGCAGTATTAAGATATGAAGGAAAATCTCAAATGATTAATGATTATAATGAAGATGAAGAAGATATTCACTTGAAAGAAAATCAAAAAGTAGAAATTATTAATCGGGGGGTATGCGATGATGAAGCTTCGCGCCTAACGAATCCCAAAGATTATTTAAGCATAAAATTTAAAGAAGATGGTAAATATAAAAATCATTGTATTCATAAATCTTTTATAAAACCTAAATTTTATACTGGTTCAGCATGGGACATAGAAACATTTGGATTTTTACACTCATCACGTCCCGAATCTTGGACAGAAATTAAGGAAGATGGTGAAACCATTTCATCGCCAGCAGAATTATATGATGGTGGAGTTTATGAACAAGGATGTTTTAAAGATCAATCATTTTTAAATATGTTATTCGGTGGTGGTAAAAAGAATTGGGATCCTAGTTTATATTTAGATTTTCCTGGATGTGGTAAAAAATTAAATAAACATAGTGTTAATATAATTAATATATATGGTTCTCATTGTTTAAATCCTGAAGGATATGAACAACATTTATCATTCGGAAATGTTATACCATTTATTTTAGGAAAACCTGGATTATGGGCTCATTTATTTAAAGACCAACTATTACAGGGAGCAAAAGAAGAAATAGAATATCGATCTGAATTATTAAAAAACCTAGATGATAAAATACCTGAAAATCAACAGAAAATTAAAGATATTAAATATAAAATTCATATGGCAAAAAAAGCATTAGAAACGATGAAACAAATTAATAAAAAAAATCTAGGTCCGGTTTTATATGAAAACAGGAAAAGAAGAAAAACAGCTAGAAAGAAGAAAAAGAAGAAAAAGAAAAAGAAGAAACAAACTAATCGTAAGAAAAAATAATCTAATATTCGCCTCTCAAAATCTTATTTAATGTTGAACCAGATATCTGTATATGATGATCTAATTCAAGTTTTTTTAATAAATTACTTTTTTTAAGAGTTTTATTATCAATCTCATCTTTGTAAGTTAAAATTGTTTCTATATCTTTTTTATTAAATTTCTTTTTATTATTCGCTATATTTTTCATATCAATAAATTCATAATTTAATAAGATACCTTCATTTGTTTGGTGATAACCATAGATTCTTAAATTTTCATTATGAACTTTATGATGGCATGATTCACATAATTGTACTAAATTATGATTTATATTTTTATGATGATTATCTATAATACCATTCTTATCAGCAGTACATTGTTCTTTTATATGATGTGTATGTTCCGATTTATTTTTACATATCTGACATTTATCCATTACTAATTCATTATTATAATTACTACTTTTTTCATTTAATAAAGTACTATTTATATCACTTATCTCCATTTGAACATTCCTTGCTAAAGATATAAAATCATCACCTAAATCTAAAGATTTACATACCTCTAAGCCATAGATGGCAGGTCCTGAACCTTTCTCTAACTTTCTTTGATAAATTAATACTTCTGTTTCAGGATTATACTCTATTTTTAAATGAAATACTTGTAAAGATTCTATATCTCGGACTAATTTTATATCCATTAACTGATGTAAATGTGAAGTAAATATAAATGAACATTTTATATCTGATAGTTTCTTTAATGCAGCAGAAACTATCGACAGAGCAGATGTTGTTTCAGTTCCCGAACATACCTCATCACCTAAAACTAATGATTTATTATTACTACGTTTTAAAATACCTCTTAATTCACCCATCTCCACTGCAAATGAAGATTGTCTCTTAAATATATTATCATTATTTAATATCCTTGTAAATATCTGAGTATAAGGCGAATACTTCAGTGAACTACAAGGTACAAAGAATCCCGCTTGTGCCATAATTAATGTTAATCCTATACTTTTCATAAGTGTAGATTTACCACAAGCATTTGTTCCATATAATAACATGCCATTTTCAGATAATTCTATATCATTCGGTATATATTCTATTTCTTTTTGAATCTTCTCAACGATCGGATGTCTTACATCTTTTCCTATAAAAATACTCTTACTCTGTGATGACGAATCAATTATTTCAGGTTTACTATACACATTCTCTACACTTAATTTTGATAAACAAACATTCAAATCTATGAATCCTATTAAAGTTACTAATTCAGAATATAAATTCTTATATTTATCATAATAACTATTACATTTTTCAATAAATAAATTTTTATTTAATCCCTGAATTTTTAATTTATCTGAAGAATATTTATTTGTAATATCTAATAGTTCTTTGAACTCTAAATGAGTAGTACCACCTCTCTTTATAAATTTTACATCTCTTAAATCTAAATTTATTTCACCAATCTTAATAGTAGTATTCACTAAATTTTTCACAGATTTTTGAAATGTCTTTGCCCGATTATCAGTTAAATATAAATAATAACCATATTTATCATTATTATCTCTCTTGATACAACCTTGACGCTTAGGATCAACATATTTATTTAACTTTTCGCAAATCAATTCTATCATAGATAATCCATCATCAATACTTTTTTGTAAATCATCTAAATCTTGATAAATACCTTTTTGGAAGACACTTGTAATCATATTAATCAATGAATATTTTTCTAATTCATCTATTTGAAATACACTTTTGTAATCTGATATAAAATCATCTAATTTATGAATAGTATTCTTATATTTTTCATTAATCTGTGGTAAGAATTTATTTGTAATTTCTATACATTTTATTAAATATGTATATGAGGTATGAATACTAAAAAATTCATAAGGTGAGCAAATAGATAGGGCCATACGCCGATGTAATTTCTCAACATCTAATATCTTTTTTAAATGAGGCTTTATTTTATCATATAAATATTCTTTTTGGAAATTTTCTATCATATCATATCTTTCTCTTAAAATATCTTTATCTAGTATCGGATATAATAATCTATTTTTACATAATCTCCTACCAATAGCTGTATCACATTTATTTAAAATACTTAATAATGAATTATATTTTTCAGATTCATGCTCTTTATTTGGAACAAGATATAATTGATAAATCGTATTATTACTAAGAATTAATTTATTCATATCACTTTTTAAAATAGGTTTCGGTAATTGAGATAAATTTTCTAATTTATGTTCATGAATAAATTGTATCATATATAAATAAGATAATGTCATTTCAGATTCATCAAATCCTAAATATTCAATAGGTGTTAAAAATCCAGTATTAAAAATCTTTTTTAAATATTCATTTTGATAACTTGGTTTTTTAAAATTTTGATCTTTATATAAATTATAATGAATACATTTATCATCTAATTGAAACATATTACATATTTCATCTTTGGTTAATTCTAATTCTGAATGAAATAAACATTCTTTCGGAGAATAATAATGAATTAATCTGAATAATTCATCTTTCCAAATAGTATTATCATCTAAACTAGAAATACTTTTATGAACCATATTTTCACCTGTAGAAATATCTATTGCTGATAATCCCATTACATAAATATATTTATCATATTGCTGAGGATAACTATTCAGATAAATAGATAATAAATAATTATTATCATTATTATTATAATTTTCTATCATAGTTCCGGGACTAATTATATTTGTAATTTTTCTTTCAGGATTAGGAGGTTCAGTAACTTGATCAACATAAACAATTGTATAATTATGATTTAATAATATCTTTTGGAATTTTTCAGTAGCATACATGTTCCACCCTGACATTAAGAAATTTTCTATAGTAATTTCAGGTATACTCTTATTTCTACGAACAACTTGAATACCTAAAATATCGGCTAATTGATAAATATCAGCTCCTAAATTTAAAGTTTCATTTTGAACACTATAAATTTCATAAAATGAACCTACTTGCATTAAAACGATTGTATTTTGACCATACTTTTTTATATTTTCATCATGATATTTTAAATATTCTTTTAAGATAAAACATGGTTCACCCATATATATACATCATAATACTTATGATATATTTTTTAAATAGAGATATTAAAAATAATTAATTAAAAAAATAATATAATTAGAGACTTTTATTCAGGTTGGGTTTCAGACTGGGGAGGGGGGGTAAACTTGTTTGAATTCACTACATTGTTTTATTATTGTACTTTTATCATTGCTAGGTAGGTCACCACCTGTTATTTCAGCGACTTCTATAGTATATGCTCCATTAGTTTCTTTCACCCGAACAGCGTGTCTACCAGTTTTACCTCTATTAATAACAAATGATTCACCATTGGGAAGCGTTATTTTAAGTCCTCTTTCTTTATCTGATGGTGGATTAGCGAGTCCCTGATCTACACCGAAAACGCCGCCACTTCCGTCAGTGTTGGGGGCGGGGACTGTCTTTGCACTATCTGAGAAGGCACCATCCGAAGCTTCAAATTCGGTTTGTTCAACGGTGCCGTTTCCAGAGCCCGTGTTCACAAATCCAGCTTGGACAGTAATTTGACCAGCAGTTTCATTAATGACTTTTACACCACCTAAGCCACCCCCACTCATCATTGTTCTTCTGGGTCTGCTAGTTCTTCTGGGTCTTTTAGTTCTTCTGCCGCCACGCATTCTTTTGGTTCTTCTTCTGCCGCCATACATTGTTCTTCTAGTTTTTCTGCCACCACGCATTGTTCTTCTTCTTGTTCTTTTACCACCATACATTCTTTTAGCCATTTATATTATATAAAATAAAATAATTATATTTATTTTATGATTCTTCTCCTAATTCATCAATCATAATCCATTCGCTGTCTTTTGTTATCCTTTTACCTGTGTATTTCAAATCATTTAAATCAACTAAATTTGAATATAACTTAATAATTATTTCATTACTTGTTTTTACTACGCCATAAAAATTATAATTCTCGAGGAAATTTAATACTCCCTTATATTCTATTTTTAAATATTTACTGAATGAATTGTATTTTTTTGAATTATGTAATTTATAAATTTTTGTCCTTAAGTTTAATAACTCGACTAATTTATCAATATTAAATGATTTTGTTTTACTCTCACTTAATATATCAATCAAAGTATAATGGATTATTTCAAAACATTTATCAAAAGATAAATTCCATGTTATTTTAGACATTTATAACCTTTCTAATAATTTATTAGAAACCCTTTAAAAAAAACAATATTAAATTTCTTTTTTTTTTATTCTATGTTATATTTGTCAAACATATTTTACGATTCATTAAAAGTTCCCTATAGTTTAAATATTCAGCTATTATCATCCATAATTCATAGAAATTCATATTAAATTTGACTTTATAAATAAATTACAATAATTATTCCTTAAATACATAAATGGAACCTAAAATCATTGATCATTATAATGAATATCCTCAAATGATTAAAGTAATTGATAATCTAAATGAAGAAAATGAAAGATTAAAAAACGAATTAGAATTTTATAAATCAATATTTAAAACTCATAGAAATTCAGTAGTTTACAATCTCTATGATAAATATTTAATTAAAGAAAATGGAGAAAAAGAAAAATTATGGATTGATAAAATACGATGTGATAAATATGATCTTCAATTTCTCGAACAAGATGAAGATGTTGTTGAATGGCAAAAACATGTCCGATGTGAAAGATAAATATATTTCATAAATTAACTATGGATTTGGATATTTATTATCCATATGGTTTACCATTTTATACCGATCAGAAATTAATCAATATTAAATTTATTAATAATGAAGATCATCTTATTAATATTTACTTTGTAAAAGGGGATAAATTAGGTAATCTTGCAGCTATAATTTTTTCTCATCAAGAAAGAAAATATCAATTCCCTGATAAAAGTATCGTCGCTATCGTTTCAGATAAGAATCCTAATAAATATTATTGTTTTATAAAACTTAAAGATGGTATGACATATATTTATCCCTGATTATTTTATAATGAATATTATATGCCTAAAAAGAATAATACAAAGAAGCGTAAACCTAAGTATTCATTAGAAAAAGCTAAAAAGCGTATCGTTTCTAAAAAGAAATATCAAGAATTAATTTCAAAAAGACAACACAATAAGAAATTATCATTGAATGAAAGAAAAAAATTAGATGAAGCATTGTTTATTAATTATTGCTCTTGTGTAAAATCATTAAAATATGATTCAAAAGTAAAAGATTATTTAGAATATCCTGTTTGTATGAGTAGTATATACAAAAAAAGGGGATTTAAACCTCCTAAAGGTGTTACTCAAAAATGCGGTAAATATAAATAAATTTGATTTTATTTTAA
>MDTB01142336.1_pt1 | contig 10205 bp, 9 predicted proteins | sample 811161 | NCBI WGS metagenome assembly MDTB01 (sample SAMN05326650, study PRJNA326480) | marine metagenome | isolation source: seawater | place: Mediterranean Sea | collected 2009
AGCGCTCGGTATTTCATTGCTTTTTTTGAAAACAAGGCTTCATAAGAACCTACCTTTTCTTTTAAATCATCCAAGGCCTCTTCTCCAATATTTTCCTCCTTGATATTTTGAAGAATAACATCGCTTCCAGGGTTTAGCTGTTTTAAAATACGCTGATTTGTGGAACAGCTTTTTAAAAAGTATATTTTTTTCATTCTTTTTTCTTCAAGATAATTTTAGGTAAAACCACACTAAAGAACTTTTATATGCCCCAAATCGTTAGTTTTACGCCTTTAAACTTCTAGTCAAAATTAGCAAAACTAAATGAAGTCGCTTAAACATCTAAATAAATACTTCCTTAAATATAAATGGCATTTTTTGCTTGGGATTTTATTTACCATAACAAGTAATTATTTTGGTGTTCGAATGCCGCTTTTTGTCAAATCAACGGTAGACTCCTTGATGTCTGATATTAAAATTGAATCTATCAACGAGGCACTATTGATCTCTCTAAAAATTGGAGGATTTTATATGCTACTTTCTCTCGCAAAAGGTTTTTTTCTGTTTCTAATGCGTCAAACCATTATTGTTATGTCAAGACGAATAGAGTTTGATCTTAAAAACGAGATTTACAAACAGTATCAGAATCTTGATCTTTCTTTTTATAAAAAAAATAATACTGGTGATTTAATGAACAGGATTTCTGAGGACGTTAGTCACGTACGCATGTATTTAGGCCCAGGGATTATGTATTCTATAAATCTCGTAGTGCTATTCACACTGGTCGTTTATCAAATGATCATGATATCACCAAGCTTAACAGCTTTAGTTTTAATCCCATTACCCTTGATGTCTTTCTTAATCTACAAGGTTTCAGCCAAAATGAACTTTTTGAGTAAAAAAGTCCAAGAAGAACAATCTATGCTTTCCACTATTGCACAGGAGAGTTTTTCAGGAATGAGGGTCATTAAAGCGTATAGCCAGCAAGATTCAGTTAGCGACAAGTTTGAAAATGCCGCAAATACATACAAAAATAAAAGTATGAAGCTCGTAGTGGTGAACGCCCTATTTATACCAACCATTCTTTTCCTTATCGGCTTAAGTACTTTACTTTCCATTTATATTGGAGGTAAAATGTCCTTTACCAATGAGATTTCACTTGGAGGCATTGTGGCATTTATATTTTTTGTAAACAATCTAACATGGCCATTTGCAAGTATAGGCTGGGGGACATCCTTGATTCAAAGGGCAGCTGCATCACAACAAAGAATCAATGAATTTCTATGGGTTAAAAGCAATCAAAATATAGAGAATGAAACAGAGCCCTATTCATTCGCGGATCACATTTCTTTTGAAAATGTTTCATACACCTATGAAAATACTGGAATAGAAGCTATTAAAAACCTATCCTTTAGCATCCCAAAAGGAGAGACATTTGCCATCATTGGAAAAACAGGAAGCGGTAAATCGACAATTCTGGCCCTGTTGCTGCGACAATTAAATCCCGATAGCGGAGAGATTACTATTGACGGCACAAGTTCGGCTTCCATCAAAATAGATGGATTTAAAAATGCTTTAGGCGTCGTTCCGCAGGATGTTTTCTTATTCTCAGATTCGATTCTTAATAATGTGAAATTTGGCTCGAATAACCCAGATATCACTCAACTAGAAATTGATGCTGCATGTGAAACCGCTGATATACTTAATACGATAAAACAGCTTGAGTATGGATATGAAACACTACTTGGAGAGCGTGGCGTAAATCTCAGTGGTGGTCAAAAACAGCGTCTCAGTATTGCAAGATCATTACTCAGGAATCCCGAAATCCTTGTGCTAGATGATTGCCTATCAGCGGTAGATACAGAAACGGAGGATAAGATCTTAAAAGAGCTTCAAAAAGACAAAAAAGAAAGAACCACCATCATCGTGAGTCATAGAATTTCAACCATCAGAAATGCAAAGCACATTATCGTAATTGACGAGGGAACGGTTATTGAACAAGGAAGCCACTCAACGCTATTAAAAAGAAAAGGGTTTTATTTTGACCTATATAAAAAGCAGCAAAGTGATTTAAAGGACGACATGATTGATGATGGCAACGAAATCGGGATTTAGATTTGAAAAGAATTGGACTATTATCAGATACACATGGATTTCTAGACCCCAAAATTAAATCCTATTTTTCCGAAGTCGATGAAATTTGGCATGCCGGTGATATTGGCTCAATAGAAGTTCTAGATGAACTCAAAGCCTTTAAACCTACGAAAGCAGTTTGGGGTAATATTGATAACAAAGAAATTCGCCAAGCGACAGACGAATTTCTCAGGTTCCAAATAGAGGATGTTTCTATACTTATGACGCACATCGGTGGAAAACCTGAAAAATATTCAAAACCAACTTTTGAAGAAATTGAAAAAAACGGCGCCCCCACATTATTTGTTTGTGGCCATTCACACATTACATTGGTTAAAATGGACCAAAATTATAAGATGCTTTGGATGAACCCAGGAGCTTGTGGTTACAAAGGTTTTCACAAAGTAAAAACCTTACTTCGATTCAACATCACCAACGACCGTATTCACGATTTAGAGCTGATCGAACTCGGAAAAAGAGCATAGTAAAACAGCATTAAATCCAATGATACCTTATATAAGGTATTTGAATTCAATCTATCTACAATCAATCTTTAACTCTAATTCATTTCATCTCGTTGCATGGATCTCAGAAAACCATGAACATGCATCGTATATATATTTACAACGCCTCATTCGCAGATATGAATTATCTTTATGCGAATTGAAGTAGCAATCAAAGAAAACCCATCGCATGACATCAGGAATTATAGCCATACTTGACGATATAGCAGTGCTCATGGATGATGTGGTGATCTTAAGTAAAGTTGCAACCAAGAAGACCATCGGTATCCTTGCTGATGACCTTGCTATCAATGCAGATAAGGCGTCTGGATTCATGTCGAGTAGAGAGCTACCCGTCCTATGGAAATTAACAAAAGGATCTTTCGTAAATAAAGTCATTATTTTACCCGCAATATTTCTGCTTAGTGCTTACCTTCCTATTGTTATTATTCCGATCCTTATTTGCGGGGGTGTTTATTTGTCCTTCGAAGGAGCGCTGAATGCATATAAGCTGTTCGTTAACAAAAAGAATAAGACGAATGACATAAAGCAAAATGAAATAGAGGACCCTGCTATTTTAGAATCAAAAAAAATAAAGTCAGCGATTTTAATTGATTTTATTTTATCCATTGAAATCATCATCATCACACTCGGTACTGTTCTGGACCAAAGTATTTCAATACAAATCATGGTTGTTTCCATCATCGCTTTACTCTCTACTATCGGTGTTTACGGATTTGTAGCCCTCTTGGTCAGGATGGATGACGCGGGTTATAATCTCATTTCAGCGAGCGAAAATCGTCTTCTGAAAAAGACCGGTTTTTTTATGGTTCGTGCACTCCCTGTAATCATTCGAACACTTAAGATCGTCGGTACACTGGCTATGATTCTTGTGGGTGGAGGTATTTTCGTCCACAACATTGATTTGGTTCATGAGCTCGTGCATGGATGGCCTATCTACCCTGCAGATTTTGTCATTGGATTAACTTTCGGATCGGTATTTCTGCTTGTTTATTTGTTGTTTAAAAAGCTTTTCACTAGTTAACAAACCCCGTTTCTTTTCACAAAAAAAGGCCTCAAAACTGAGACCTTTAATTTTCTGGCGGAGAATGAGGGATTCGAACCCCCGGTACCTCTCGGTACAATAGTTTTCAAGACTACCGCAATCGACCACTCTGCCAATTCTCCGTGGCAAAAGTAGCAATACTTTCATAACTGACAAATATTTTTTTTATGATACAAGGAAACATCATTTATAATCCGAAAATAATTTACTTTTTCACCTACCTTCTCGTGGTTATGAGGCGGATTCAAAACAGTAAAGACCTATATTTGTTAATTAGATATGAAAAAATTGAATCAGGTACCCATAGAGCTCATCAATTCAATGAACAAGAACACATTGATGGAGCAATTGGGCATAGAATGCATAGAACTTGGGGAAGACTACGTTGTCTCAAAAATGCCAGTAGACCATAGAACCCATCAACCCATGGGATTACTTCATGGTGGAGCAAGTGCAGCACTCATTGAAAGTATCGGATCCATGGGCTCTACCCTACTTTTAGATATTTCAAAACAGCATCCTGTCGGTATCGAAATAAACGCCAATCACATCGGAGGAATTCGCTCAGGAAATGTAATTGCCACAGGTACAATCGTGCATGCGGGTAAACGAACCCACCTTTGGCAAGTAGACATAAGAGAGGAAGGCACAGAAAAGCTCGTATGCTCAGGAAGACTCACTGTAATGATTATTGATATTTAAAGATGTCTTTGGACCTTTTGGCATATCGCATTCCCAATAACCCATCCGTTGAGGAGTTAGGCACATTCAATAGTCTGAAGAGCGATGCCAAAAAGTCGATGGGATTCGTGTTGACCAATTTTTACGCTACGAAGCACTTTGCCTTTGAAGCGAAAGATAATTTTCGTTTTGAACCCGACGAGTACAATTTACATCTAAACGACCAACAACCGATATCCATATCAAAATCCCGATACATAAATCAAGGGAAACGTGCACTAGAGTTGATGCCAGAACTAGGTATTAAGAAGGTAGTGTTATCTCGAATCAAGACCTGTGCATTCGATACAACTAATTACTGGGAACTCTATACTCAACTTTGTGATTCTTATCCTAAGGCATTTGTATATCTCATGTCCTCTCCGCAATTCGGTACATGGATCGGTGCCACTCCCGAAACTTTATTGGAAAGCAAAGCAGAGGTGGCTTCAACGATGTCTCTTGCTGGAACAAAAGAAGTTGACAAAGGACTTGAATGGAGCTCAAAAGAGCAACAGGAACAACAATTTGTAACCGATTACATTACAAGTGAACTAAATAAGCAAGGAGTTAAAGACATCAACATTAAAGGCCCATATACAGTATCAGCTGGAAACATTGAGCACCTGCGCAGTGATATTTCATTTGACTTAAATAAAAAATACCCTTTGGATATTGCGTGGGGCCTACATCCCACTCCCGCAGTTAATGGGGTTCCAAAAGAGCAAAGTACCAAGTTGATCAAACAGATTGAGCTTGAGGACTCTACGCAAGACAGAAGTCTATACAGCGGATTCATAGGGTTAATATCCCAAACTTCGAGTAGACTATATGTAAACCTTCGCTGCTGCGAGCTAACAAATAGTAACGCGCACATATATGTAGGTGGTGGATACACCCTTCAATCGGATGTAGATAGTGAATGGGAAGAAACAGAAAGGAAGAGCGAAACGCTCACCAGGATTTTTGATTTATTGTAGATTTACAAACGATGAAAATTAGCAACAAGCCAGTAGTTCAAAAAATAATTCAGGAATGCATTAATCACGGTATAAAAAACGTCGTTTTTTCTCCAGGCTCTAGAAATGCACCTTTCGCTTTATCTTTTGATGCACACCCTGAAATCCAAACACATGTGATTCATGACGAACGTGCAGCTGCATTTTATGCACTAGGAATGTCACAAACGCTTGAACAAACAGTTGCTTTATGTTGCACTTCAGGATCTGCAGTACTAAACTACTACCCTGCCGTTTCAGAGGCTTTTTATAGAGAACAGCGGCTTTTAATTTTATCTGCAGATCGACCAAAACGTCTCATTAATAAGGGGCATGGACAAACCATTATGCAGGACCAGGTATTTGGTAAGCACGTAAAATCATCCCTTTCAGTGGAAGACTCAAATACAAACACCAATTATGAATCTGTCACAAGATTTTTTGAGGAAATGTATATGAAACCTTATCGACCTATGCATCTGAACATTCATCTTGAAGAACCATTATATGGCGTTTCACAAATCGAATTTCAAGAAAATACATTTGGCAAACAAGTGAAAGCTGATTCAGAGGTCATTGCACTCACGAAAGAGGAGGTTCAAAACTTTCGAAATAAAAAAATACTCGTTCTCTGCGGACAGGGAAATAAAGACCTGGTTTTAAAAAGAGTGCTTGTTGACTTTAACAAAAATTCAAATGTTGTTGTGCTCAATGAAAACACATCGGGAATCAACGATGGTTCTTTTGTAAATTGTATAGACCGGACCTTAAACTCAATCAATTCTAAAAATGAAAAACGATTCGTACCCGACATACTTATTTCTGTTGGTGGAGCAATCGTTTCGAAAAGAATTAAATCCTTTTTTATCAAGAATCCACCAAAACAACATATCGCAATCAACAGAAGCAACATTGGCATAGACTTGTTTTTGAGATTAGATAAACATTATGAATGCCATCCGGCATCTTTTTTCACGTTCCTCAACAAAAAGGCAACACTACTCAATAGCAAAAACTTCAAAGCCACCTGGAATCAGCTTGATTATCAAATAAAAGATAGAATACCTGGTTTTTTTAAAAAGAACCAAAAAGATACAGATTTAGAAGTGTTTTATGCACTTTACCACACACTACCAGAAAAATGCACCTTACACCTTGGAAACAGCTCCGTTGTTCGTTACATGCAGTTATTTGACCCTGTTCCCAATGTGCATTATGAATCAAATAGAGGAACCAGTGGAATAGACGGCTGCACGAGCACGGCAATAGGAAGTGCAATGGCAAACCCGAACATACAACATATTTTTGTTAGCGGAGACGTTTCATTCATCTACGACAGTAATGCGCTGTGGATCAACCCATTCCCGCTAAACTTAAAAATAGTGGTGCTGGATAATAAAGGAGGAGGGATTTTTAAAATCATCGATGGCGCTAAATCGTCTAGTCAGCTCGAACGATATTTCGAAGCCAAGCACAAAACGAATACTGCTGATATCGCAAAGGGTTTTGGTTTACGCGTGCATACCGCGAAAAAAAAGATGGATTATCAAGAAAATATTATAGCTTTTTTTCAGGATGAAAAGGCACAAATATTGGTTTTAGAAACAGATTCAGATGAAAACCCAAAAGAATTAGAACGGTTTTTTAAACATTTAAAAAATGATTGATTATCTCGAAATCTTCATGTTTTGGGAAGGATGGATATACCTTTTGATTCTTTCTGTTTTAGAAATTGTCTTGGGGATTGACAACATTCTTTTTATAAGTATCGTTACGGAAAAGTTAGAACCTCTGGACCAAAGAAAAGCGAGGAATATTGGATTATCTATTGCGCTAATTCTCCGACTAGCCTTACTTTCAGTAGTATCCATTCTTATGCAACTCACTGACCCTTTATTTACAATATTTGACAAATCCATAAGCACGCAAAGCCTTATTCTTTTGTTTGGTGGATTGTTTCTTATTTATAAGTCAGTGGCGGAAATGCATAAAAATATTAACGATGAGCATGATGCACAAAACAAGAAAAAGAAAGGACTCCTGAATATTATCGGACAAATTGTTATTATCGATTTGATTTTTAGCTTTGATTCAATTATCTCTGCTGTAGGTATGACGAATGGTGTTGGTTCTGAAACCAATTCAGACCCAATAGCCATTATTGTTTTTGCCATTATTATCTCAATGATCGTTATGATTGCTTTTGCTAAGCAAATTGGAGACTTTATTTCAAGCCGGCCAACAATAAAAATGATTGCTTTAAGCTTTCTTGTAGCGGTTGGAATCCTTCTTATTTCTGAAGCCTTTGGCCAGCATTTCCCTAAAGGGTATATCTATTTCGCTTTAGCTTATGCCCTTGTGGTTGAAATGCTTAATATACGTATGCGAAAAAACAAGCTAAAGAAGTATGGATAAGAAACAAGCGGGGCTCATTCTTCAACTAGACAAATACTCAGATGTACATGAGGCGTATGAGGATTTGTTATTTGGATTAAAAACTTTGATCCTAAATCAAGGTGTCATTCCAAAAGTATTACGAAAAAGACAAGAAAGACTGAATACTATTCATTCTGCCTATTCATTTCTTGAAAAAACTGAATCTATCGCAAATGAACCATTAGAATTATCGGTAAAGGGAGACAATTGGGAAACTCTTTTCTTAAGCTATGAAAAGAACAAAAGTAAATTCAAACGCGATCTAGCAATCGGGACAAATGCCCTTTCTTTGGCTAATGCAGTAGAAGGATTGATTAAGAATCAGCAACTTTGGAGTGAACACTTTATATTTGATTACAGCCAAATTAATCTACCAACACTTGGAAAAGAAATGGACAGTATGGAACTCTTAGGCCTTTTAAGAGCCCACAAACATTTTGAATTGAGTAAGCTTCCTGAAGAAATTATTAAAGAATTTGCGAGGGTCTTAAAAAATCTTGAGGCTGAAAAATAAAATTAACGTCGTCCTGGACTATTCATTTGGGAAGTACTCTTGTTCTTAAATTCAATTTTTCCAAATTTATAGTTGAACGTAAGAAATACCCTGCGAGACATCCATTTGTAATACGCTACCTGCTGAAAATTCTCCCGCACTGCATCCATAAAGAAAGATTGTTGGTTGAATAAATCAGAAACCCGCAGACCAAAAGCCATATTTCCTTCTAGAAATTTCTTTTCAAATGCAAGGTCAAAAGTCCCCTTTCGTTGCACGGTTCCTTGAATCATTACACGAGGGCCATTGTAACCATAGCTCGCTTGAAAACTTGCGGTTTTCTTCCAGAAATCTAATACCGTATTGAATTTAGCTTTAACATAAGCTCCTGTTGTGTTAGACAAGCCTTGAAGGTCTGTATAATACTCCACTAAATTACCATTAAAGGAAGCGGTCGTCCTCCAAAAAGGAAAAGGCTTGAACATCAAAACAAGTTCGGTACCTAAAGCATTCGTACTACTCAGGTTTTGATAGGTAATGGCACTGGTATTGTCCTCATAAAATTCTTTTACCCTGGTAATCACCCCGACACTTCGACGATAATACAAACTAGATGAAATTGAAAATGTCTTTTTCTCAAAGGTATAGGCCAGATCAAATGAATGAATATATTCTGGTTGTAAATATGGATTTCCTCTTCTTAAATTAAATGGGTCTGCATAATTTGTAAATGGATTCAATTGACCTGCTCTCGCTCTAGAAATCCTGCGGCTATAACTCAACCCAAGCTCATTGCGTTCATTTAATGCATACTTAATATGTGCCGAAGGAAAGGCATTAAAATACGTATTCGGAATTGAGGCATCGTCTGAAAGTAGCTCAGGAATTTGATATGCTTGTTCTAAACGCAAACCAAATTGATACTTGAATTTCTCTATCTGCTGGCCAAAGATTCCATAAAGACTAAAAATACGTTCATTATAGCGGTAATCGAAATTAGCCAATGTATCTGCTTCAAACCCCTCCTCTTGGGCATTATAGGTTTCTGAAAAAGTACTTACCGATTGATCCCGTATAATACTTTTGGCACCGAATTCTACCCTTGAATTGATTTCAGGAAAGATATACTCCACATCGAGCTGTATGGTATTAATGTCATTGGATTCTATATTCTCAAGCTGTTGTCTCAAGGTGTCTTGTCCATTCAATAATGTATCTAGGGTAAAATATGCCTCAGAATAATAGCCATTGATATCCTCAGCACCAAACGATTGATTAACATTAAACTGTAGCTTTCCTCTATCTTGCTTAAAAGACCATTCATAATTTAGCCCCAAATCAACATTCGTTCTTGTCTTTGGGTCAAAACTAGTTCTTCTCCAAAGACTGCTAGGAACCTCAGTGAATTCATAAAAAGTATTCCAAAGACTTCCCCTTCTTTCTCTTCTGCCCACACTAAAGTTACTAAAAACACCGAGCTTATGGCTTTCAGATAGCTTCATATCAATACCTGCTCTTAAGGACTGAGAATTATTGAGATCGGTACCTAACCTACTTTGGTTTAAACGAACGATTGAGTCAGATCCCACATTTTCATAAATATCAGAGAATTTGTTTCGATAACCATTGTAGGTCCTTCCGTTGTATGACGAAAACACGTTGATCTTATTGTTTCGGTAGTTCACAGATATGTTGCCTTCGAAGATATTGCCCGAAGACAAATCTCCCGAGCCGACATTTGATGAAATCGCACCATTTAGACCTTTTAAAAGACTTTTTTTAAGGACAATATTGATGATGCCAGAGGTTCCATCGGGATCATATTTTGCAGATGGATTTGACACAATTTCTACGCGTTCAATCGACCCTGCAGGAAG
>MDTB01192499.1_pt1 | contig 10205 bp, 10 predicted proteins | sample 811161 | NCBI WGS metagenome assembly MDTB01 (sample SAMN05326650, study PRJNA326480) | marine metagenome | isolation source: seawater | place: Mediterranean Sea | collected 2009
AGAAAATATTTCGCAAAAAATTATAAGTAAATCTTTTACGCTTCTTCCTAATATTATTGATACTATTTTTCTTTTTAAAAACATTGTTAATTCCAGTCTTTCAAAATGAAATTATTGTTTATTTCCATATTAAAATTTGTATTAACAATATAACCCCGATTATTATAAAAACACTACCAACAAATTTCTGTAATAAGATATTTCTATTTTTGATAAACTTCAAAGTAACTTTGGATGTAACTAAGAATGTTAAAGATACGTACCAAATTATATCAACAATACTAGCTGTTAGAACTAGGTAAGTATTAAAAATTATATTGTTATCAACTGACATAAATTGAGAATAAATAGCTACAAACCATATAAATATTTTGGGGTTTAATACTGAAATGCTAAAACCTTGGAAAAACGACGTCATTCCTCCCTTAAAATCTTTTCGGTAAAAGTCCAATTTATTTTTACTAATTATTGATTTGACTCCTAAATAGATAAGAAAAATTATGGAAATGATTTTTATTCCATTAAAAAGAAATATATTTGTTTTGATGATAATAGCTACACCTAGAACTGCAAAAAGAGCATATATTCCAATTCCAATTCCATGCCCAATTGAAGTTAATATGCCATGAAATCTATTTTTAAAAATAGCATTATTTATTACTAAAACCATACTAGGCCCAGGCGACATAGCACCAAGTAGGCAAACAACAAATATTTTTATGGAGAGGGCAACACAGCCAAAGGTCCAGTATTAGTAAAATTTTCGTAAGCTACATTCATGTGAGATTTACTATGATTAAAGAAACCAACATGAGAAAACTGATCTGAGCCTGTTAAATTTTTTTGATTATTAGAAACGGAATTGCTCTTTATATCTTTTCCAACACATAATATTATTTTTTTGAATGAATACAGCTTGCCATTTATATTAATATTGCTACTGCTAGTTAAGTTTGTGTGGTCTAAAGTAAAATTGTCGACTAAGATATTATTATTTTGACATATTTTTTTTGCCTGAAAAAGTAACTCGCTATTAAAGACAACGTTTCCCATTGGCTCTTTATCATTTTCAAAGATTAATTTATTGGGGTTCACATAATCGTTAATGATAATTTTTTCTATTGGCATTGGCTTTGATTTAAGCTTGTCCCAGATACCCATTTTCTTTAAGAAGTCTTTAGAGCCTGCGTTAACTGCTAAAGTTCTTTGGTCTTTGTATTTTTTTGACTTCTTATTTACAGCTAAAACTTTAAATTTTTTTTGGTGTAAAGCTATAGCTGCTAGTGAACCAATTAATCCAGCACCTATTATTAAAAAATCATATTTATGTATTTTATTTTTCATTAAGACTAATATATTTGTTCTGAGAAATGAACAATAACTATATTCCAGAGATCTTGAAGGAAAAAATAGTCTCATCATTCAAATACTTCATAAGCATATTCTACTTATTTATCTGTTTGATTACTTTTTTTGCACTTATATCTTTTGATATAAATGATAATTCCTTTTTAACTAAAACAGATTTAGCCTCAAGTAATTTACTTGGGGATTTTGGTTCTTATTACGCTAGTTTTATTTTTTATACATTTGGGATATTTGGATATTTATTATCGTCATTTTTTTTTATTTTTTCAATTTTAACCTATTTTGATAAAGGTCCTAAATATATTTTTATACGATTAATAATTTTTTTTCTTAGTTTAGTTATTATTCCTCAAATATTCATTTTTTATTTTGAAGAAGTTAATTTAATTAATGATTTAAATAACTGGGGATCATTTGCTCAAAATATTTTTGATATTTATAATTCAAAGATTATAAGTCTTATATTTTCTGTTTTAGGTCTCCTATTATTTTTAATTTCTCAAAACATATTTTCATTGATAAGGGTACCAAAGTTCAAATTTAATAATATATTCAAAAAAAATGAAGAAGTGACAAATTTAAATTATAAAAAAGAACCCATTATAAATAATACACTGTCTTCAAATGTGGATACTGAAAATATTAATGAAACTTCATTTTATGATAATAAAGCTAATCAAACATACATTTCGCCATCTCTAGATATACTAGAGTCTGATAATATTTCCTCCAAAAGAAAATTAGATAATGACAATATAGAGGATAGCTCAGTTTTATTAGAGAATGTATTTTCTGATTTCAATATAGATATAAAGGTTATAAATGTAAAACTGGGGCCTGTTGTAACATTATTTGAAATCCTACCTGCAGCTGGAATTAAAATTAATACAATAATTAATTTAGCTGATGATATTTCAAGAAGTATGGGTGTAGGGGCCGTCAGAATAGCTCAAATTTATGGAACGCAGTTTTTAGGTGTTGAAGTTCCAAATAGCCAAAGAGAGATTGTTACAATAAAAGAATTACTAAGTGACAATAACTTTAAGAATACTTCTCATAAAATACCTATCTGCATAGGCAAAGATATTTCTGGAAACATTGAAGTAATAGATTTAAGTAAAACGCCACATCTTTTAGTTGCCGGTACAACAGGATCAGGGAAATCTGTATTTATAAATACATTACTTGCTTCGATTCTTTACAAATTTCCACCTGAGCAATTAAGATTGATATTGATTGATCCTAAAATGTTGGAGCTAAGTGTTTACAATGACATCGCTCATCTTTTGACACCTGTTGTAACTGAACCGAAGAAAGCAATCATTGCTCTGAAATGGGTTTGTAAAGAAATGGAAAGAAGGTATTCAATGATGAATGAAGAAAACAGCCGTTCATTAGAGGGTTATAATACCAAAGCGATTGAAAAATTACCTTACATTGTAGTATTTATTGATGAAATGGCTGATCTTATGATGACAGCTGGCAAAGAAGTAGAGCATTACGTTCAAAGATTAGCACAAATGGCAAGAGCCTGTGGTATTCACTTAGTCATGGCTACTCAAAGACCTAGTGTCGATATAATTACTGGTAGCATAAAAGCTAATTTTCCATCCAGAATAAGTTTTCAAGTTGCAAGCAAATATGACAGTAGGACTGTGTTGGGAGAAATAGGTGCTGAACAATTACTTGGTAATGGTGATATGTTAATGTCAAAAAATGGTGGAAACTTAATACGATATCAGTCAGCTTTTATAACCGATAATGAGGTAAATAAGTTAATTAAGGAGATTAAAAGAAGTCAAAAAGTTGAATACTTAAATGAACTTGATGAAATTATAAAAAATAATGATGAAAGCTTTGACTCATTAAGTGATGAGGATGAAGAGTTAATTACAAGGTCAATAGATCTAATTAAAAATACAAATAAAGCATCAACTAGTTTTTTACAACGAAATTTTCAAATAGGTTACAATAAGGCAGCACGAGTTATGGAAGCTTTAGAACAACGAGGTGTTGTTTCTGCTCCCAATCATGCAGGTAAAAGAGATATTCTAATCAATTAAAAGTCTGAGAAGACTTTGTTTAGAAAAATAATTTAAATTATAATTAAATTCTTTTTCAAATAAATTTTTTAGATTTGTTAAATGAGTGTCAAGTTTATTTAAATAAATATTTTTATCATTTGGCCACAATACTTTATATAATTCTAATTTTTCAGTGCCATCTTTATTTAAAAGTAAATTATTTAGTATAATCGAATGAGTATAAGTTAGTTTAATATCTATATTTTGGTTTTCAATCTTCTGGAGCAAAGGATAATAAATAAAGTTTCCAAATTTATAAAATGTATTTGATAAAAGTGAGAATAAAATTGAATGAATAGATTTATAAATTATAGGTTTTTTTAAATTAATTTTTTTTGTATCCATAGAAATATTTATATTTTCTCCTGAGTTTTCTATATAAATTTTTTTGAAAATATTACTTTTTTCATTATTAGTTAAATAGCCAATATTATATGAAAGTAAATTAATTAGATGATTAGTGAGATAATCCTTTTTTTTAGAAGTTAGTAAAAACATTTATAAAAATTTATATTTAAAATAAGGGTAATGTTGAAAATATAAATCTAATATCTCTTTATTCCTACAATTTTGGAAAAATATACTTAAGTTTATTTGATTTGAGACAATAGCTAGACGTTTAATAAAATTTGTATTTTCGCTTTTTTCTAAAATGATTTTATATTCATTTATATTATACTCATTTTTGAAAAAGGGGTGGTCATCTGCAATTGTAATTAAATGATTAATCAGGTTATTATTTTTATCATAGTCATCGATATGCTTTCTATCACTATTTTTACTAATTGATGTTTGTCCATTTTTGTGAATTATCGTAAACAAATTGCGATCAAAATACTCGTATCTAAGGTTATCATTTTTAATAAGAAATGAGCCTTGTTGTATTTGCCCCTCGGAATAAACTTCTTCAAACTGACATGCTAACTCTAGACTATTACCATTATAAATTTGAAAAAAATAAATAAATAAAATTATGATGAATTTCATGAAAAAATTTTTGATCCAATCCTTATTAAGTTAGAGCCACAATTTAAAGCATTGATATAATCGTTACTCATTCCCATACTTAAAAGAAGTTTACTGTTTAATTTATTTTTGATTTCAATCATTTTCTTAAAGTAGATAGATGGATCATTTTTTAAAGGTGGAATACACATTAAACCTACAACATTTAATTCTTTTTCTATGGAGTATTTGTATAAATCAGGTAAGTCTTTTGCTAAGACACCTGATTTTTGTTCTTCCTCACCAATATTAATTTGAATGTAAAAATGTTTAGTTTTAAAATTTTTCTTTGTCTTTAATTTTGCTATAACATCAACTAATTTATATCGATCAATTGTTTGAATTGTATCGAACAATGATAAGGCATCCTCAGTTTTATTGGTTTGAAGTGGCCCAATTAAATGTAATTTAATCTCGTATTTTTCAAAAAGTTCCTTAGTGAATTTATTTTTTGCTTCTTGAACTCTATTTTCACCAAATAGTTTTGCACCTCTATCTATCAAATTTTCAATATCTATTTTGGATCTATTCTTAGAGACAACTAATAATTCAGAATTACTATATTTAGAAATTTGTGACTTTATTTCATTATATATTTTTGTGTTTACGGTCAAAGCGAAGGCTTATAATTTAATTTATCTGCTACATTTCCAATATCTCTATTCAAAATTTTTAATTCTTTTTTGGATAAATCAGCCATGGGAATGATTTCTTTTTCAATTGGATTTTCCTCAATATAATTCTGCAAATATGAGTAATCTAACTTACAATTTATCCCAGACTGTATTAAATGTGATACTAATTCAGAAAGCTTTTGTAATGGGTCTTCAATAAGCTCTTCTTCCTTAATTATAATTCCTCTGAAGGTACTTATAACATTAGGATTTGTCCAACTAGATACATTTGTTGACCAACTTTGCTTATTTTCAGAGACAAAATAATTATTGTCATCATACTTATGATAAACATCGTTATTATCTCCTGCTGTTAAGCCCTCCATGTAATTAATTTTTTTATCTGAGCTGTAATACATTTTATTTCTTTTGAATATCTCATATGGATTTTTAACAATGTATATGAAACATTTTGTTAAAAAATAATGTGTAAAATATAATTTGTTACTTGTTTCAAAAAATGACGCTGAAGAATTTAAAATCTTTAAATCTTTGTATTTTTCAGATAATAAATATTGATATGAATAACTAAAATTACATAAGTCTTCAAAATCAATTTTATTTATATTTCTTATTTTTATTAAATCGTATAACTCATCTACAAATTTAGTAGGTTTGTCAAAGACGATATTGTTTTCTTTGAATATATTGATTAAAAAGTTATTTATATAAGTACAAGATTTACTCTCAAAGCTATTTACCCAAATTAAATTTTTATTAAATAACTTCTCAAATTTTTGTTCAGATAGAAATTTAATTAAATAATTATTCAAAATTTTTAAATCTGAGCTGTTATTTAAAAGGAATTTTTTTTCTAAAATATTTTTAATTTCATTTATCTCACCACTTTCAACGTAAGAGCTCAAGAGGTTATCGTAATATTTATCTTTGATTTTATTAAGAAACATATAAATTTTCACTAATATAACTTTTTATGTCAAATAGTCTACTCTCACAAATTATAGAAAATATTAACAATTCAAGGTTTCACGAGTCTGAACAATTAGCTTGGAAACTTTACGAACAAAATAAAAATGATTTTAATATCGTTAAGACTTTGGCTTTGACACTGTTACTTCAAAATAAATATAATGGCTCTATTGATTTCTATTTAAAAGCAGAAAAAATTAATAATAATAATTTTGACGTCATTAATAATATTTCACATTTATATCTAAAAATAGAAGAATTTGAGAAATCATTTATTTATGCAGAAAGAGCACAGAAATTAAATAGCGACACATATCATACTTACATCACTTTTCTTGAACTATATTTAAGAAAAAGAGATTATAAAAAAGCATATTCTTTCACACAAGAAATTCTTAAAAGAATAAAATTTGAACAGCTAATTAAAAATCCAAATGTTATTTATATTATCCTAGATACGTATTTTGCACTTTTCAAAAAAGAAGAGGCCTTGAAGTTTATTGATTATGCTAATAAGAAAGCATTTCACCCTGAGATATTTTATTATCACTCAACTTTTAGCCCTGAAACTATACAAGACGATTATATTGCAGCAGGAGAAAAAATTTTACAATTTGAAGGTTATAAAAATCATATTGAAAAAGGAAAAACAGTAGGACCTATTTTATTTGGACTTGCAAAGTATTTCGAAAATAAAAAAGATTTAGAGACGTCAGATAGGTACTATTTATCTGCAAATAATGAAATTGCAATTATTCAAAGATACCAACCTTTATTAAATCAAAAGCTGCTACATAAAGTAAAAAAAATTTTTTCAGATAGTAGAAAATTATTATTTGAAAAAAAAACGGGTGATGGATTAATTTTCATCGTTGGTATGCCTAGATCTGGGACTACTTTAATTGAATCTATTGTTGCATCAGCACCCGATACTATATCTGGTGGAGAGCTTATATCTTTTTATGAACTAATTAAGGGCTCTTTTGAAGAGGACGAGGATGCTGTTGTGTATAACGATCCAGGTTCTGTTTATGAAAATAGAATAAAATTTATCAGACAAGGAAATAAATTTTTTATTGATAAACTTCCTGGGAATTATCAATCAATTGGTTATATTAATTATATATTCCCAAAGGCAAAAATTATTTACGTACGAAGAGACCCATGGGATAACGCTATTTCACTTTTTAAACAGTTTTACGTTACAAACATACCATATGCCTCTACTTTTTTTAATATTGCAGTAATATATGCTAATCACGAAGAATTTATCAGGTATTGGCAAGATACATTAAAAATAAATTTTCTAACTGTAGAATATGAGGATCTTGTTAAGAATACAGATAAGGTGGCGGATGTAATCTTTAAATATTGCAATATTCACCATAAATACAGCCCTGAAAAAAGAAAAAACTTTTTTGCCAGAACAGCAAGCAAAAACCAAGTTAATAAAGATGTCCACACATCCTCTATTGGTAAAAAGTCATTTGAGGATCACAAAAATGAGTTTAACAAATACTTACAAAATCAGCGAGAATATTGGATAAATTCTAATTAGTTATTGTTGCAAAAATGCAACATATATTTAAATATTATATTAAATAATAATAAATTTGTTCTAATTTTGATAAAAAAAAGCATATTTGAATACGATTAATATTAATCACGAAAGGACTAATATAATGAAAAAACTACTAATTATGGTATCTGCATTAACAGCTGCTGTCTTTTCATCTGCAAAAGCAGATGTGAGCGTATCTGGTTCTGCTGGTGCTCATGTAATCTCTGGTAAAGATGTTGTGGATGGTATCCCAGGATCTTCAGAGAGATCAACTTCTGGAACATTGTTTATGAATGGTGCTGGTGTGTCATTCTCAATGTCAACAACAACTGCTGGTGGTATGACTGTATCAACAAGCGGTGGTATTACTTTAGATAGTAATGATGCTACTAACACAAAAGCTGTATCCGGTCTGGCTAGTGTATCTTTTGCTTCTGACGGATTTACATTCACAGTAGGTGATGTTGATTTAGTTGGTGACTCAACTGGTGAAGTTGGTGATGTTGCAAGTGCTGTTGTTGATAACGGTGGTTACACTTCTACTGGTATTGTTACTGGTGTTGCAGACACCGAAGGTTATGGATTTACTGCTTCAACATCTGTTGGATCAGCATCTGTAAGTGTTGCGTATTTACTAGATACTGCAAACGAAGGTGTGAACAACGCTGAAAGTGCATCAAATGAATATGGAACTGGTGTTTCTCTTACACTACCAATGGGTGACGCGTCTATTACTGCAGGTTATGCAAACATTGACGGCACAGCAGACGAAACTACTACTGGTGTAGCAGTGTCTTACCCTGTTGGGGGCGGTACTTTAACTCTTGGTTACGAAAGTACAGATGAGACTACTGACTCTACAACAATGGCAGCTGCGTTCTCAGGATCTTTAGATGCTGATACAACTTACGCGATTGGTTACACAGATGGTGAGCAAGGTTCAACAGCTTCAACAAGAACAGAAGCTAAACTAACAAGATCACTTGGTGGTGGAGTTTCAGTTTATGCTGAGATCCAAAACACTGACGGTGATGGTGTTTCAGGTACAAACTTAGCATTTGGTACAACTGTAGCATTCTAATATTAGATTAGAATTTTTTATAAAAAGGCGAGTTTTTACTCGCCTTTTTTTTTGTAACAAATTTAAAATTATTTAGATATTTAAGCTTTTTTTTAGTAAGCTAAGAATTTGATAACCATGAAAAATTTAATAATTATTATGTTCTCACTAGTCTTAATTTCTTGTGGTGGTGACTCATTTATTGGAGGTCAGCATCAAGAAAACCTGAAGAGACTTGATGAAATTCACGGCTATTGTGACAACCCCAGAAGAACAGATATTGCTAAAAAAGGCATTGCATACAATATTTGCAAGGATCATGAAAGGGCCTTGGGTCCAGATGGTGAAATGGATGAAAAGTTCACACTAGGCGAAGACATCAATAGTTTATTCAACAGAGGAAAAGAAGGCAAAATGGTTCTAGCACAAACTATCAATAAAGAACTTTGGAATGGCTCTTTAAAAGTTCTATCAAATTATTCTATTAAAAATGCAGACTCAAACGGTGGATATATTGAGACTGATTGGATATTTGAAAAAGGTAATATAAACAACAGATGTTTAATTAAAATACAAATTCTTAGCCTAGAATTAGTTTCTACTGGAGTTGAGTCTAATATTGTGTGCCAAAGTCTTACTAATAATGAATGGATTAATGACAATCAAGATTACATAAACGAAGAAAAACAAATTACTTTAGCTATTTTAACCGAAGCAAATAAATATAAAGCCCAAAATCAATAAATTTTAATTTGAATAATAAAAAATATATTTTGGAAATGTTTCCTTATCCATCAGGAAATATACACATGGGTCACGTTCGTAACTATGTAATTGGAGACATTTATGCCAGGTATCAAAAAATGAATGGGTTTGAAGTAATACACCCTATGGGTTGGGATGCTTTTGGACTTCCTGCTGAAAATGCAGCTATTGAATATAAAACACATCCTCAAGATTGGACTCTGAAAAATATTGAGATTATGAAAGAACAATTGTCAGCACTTGATCTAAGTTTAGATTGGAAAAGAGAGCTAGCAACTTGTGATAAGAATTACTACCGTTTTCAACAAGAAATATTTATAGACTTTTATAATAAGGGTCTAGCGTACAAGAAAAATTCACAAGTTAATTGGGATCCTGTTGATCAAACCGTTCTGGCAAATGAACAGGTTATTGATGGTAAAGGATGGAGAACTGGTGCTGTTGTTGAGCAGAAGGAACTATCTCAGTGGTTTTTTAAAATTTCTCATTATGCAGAGGAGCTTGGTAAAAGCTTAGATGATTTAACTGAATGGCCCGAGAAAGTTAAGGTTATGCAGAGAAATTGGATCGGTAAATCTGAGGGGTGCGAAATTATTTTTAAATTAGAAGATGATAAAGGTGAAATTAATATTTTCACTACAAGACCTGACACTATATTTGGTGCAACATTTATAGCGTTATCTGTTAATCATGAAATTTTAAAAAAAATTATTGATCAGGATAAAATACAATCTATCAAATCAGACTTTGATATGTCT
>MDTB01207011.1_pt1 | contig 10205 bp, 11 predicted proteins | sample 811161 | NCBI WGS metagenome assembly MDTB01 (sample SAMN05326650, study PRJNA326480) | marine metagenome | isolation source: seawater | place: Mediterranean Sea | collected 2009
AAAATTGATAAAAAAAAACTACCTAGTCGTCATACATCTTTAGGACCAGATAGAGCTCCTCATCGGTCTTTTTATTATGCTATGGGAGAAACAGAGCAAGATGTAGCTAAACCTTTTGTGGGAGTAGTCTCAACTTGGAACGAAGCAGCTCCTTGCAATACAGCGTTAATGAGACAGGCTCAGTCAGTTAAAAAAGGAGTTAAACAATCAGGAGGAACACCAAGAGAATTTTGCACAATAACAGTCACTGATGGTATAGCGATGGGACACGAAGGAATGAAGTCATCTTTGATTTCAAGAGAAATAATAGCTGACTCAGCTGAATTAACTGTCAGAGGACATTGCTACGATGCTTTAGTAGGTATAGCGGGATGTGATAAGTCTTTGCCAGGTTTAATGATGTCAATGTTGAGATTGAACGTTCCTAGTGTTTTTATTTACGGTGGTTCAATTTTACCCGGAAAATATAAAGGCAAAGATGTTACAGTTGTTGATGTATTCGAAGCTGTTGGAAAACATTCTTCTGGATCTATGTCATCTGAAGAATTAAGAGAATTAGAATTAGTCGCTTGCCCTAGCGCTGGAGCTTGTGGTGGCCAGTTTACAGCTAATACTATGGCATGTGTTTCTGAAGCTATAGGATTAGCTTTGCCTTTCTCTGCTGGTACGCCGGCACCATACGAAGAAAGAGATAAGTACGCTTTTGAAAGCGGTAAAACTGTGATGAATTTATTAGAAAAAAATATTAAACCTAGAGATATTGTGAATAAAAAATCATTAGAAAATGCTGCAACTATTGTTGCTGCTACTGGTGGTTCTACTAACGCTGCTCTTCACTTGCCTGCTTTAGCAAATGAAATTGGAGTTAAATTTGATTTAATGGATGTAGCAAAAATATTTAAAAAAACACCTTATCTTGCAGATTTAAAACCAGGTGGTAAATATGTAGCTAAAGACATGTGGGAAGCTGGTGGAGTTCCCATGTTATTAAAAACTTTATACGATGGTGGCTTTATACACGGTGATTGTATGACAGTTACTGGTAAATCAATTAAAGAAAACTTAAAAGATATTAAATTTAATCCTAATCAAAAAGTTTTAAGAGAATATAACAACCCTTTATCACCAGATGGAGGTGTTGTTGGTTTAAAAGGAAACTTGGCTCCCGAGGGAGCCATAGTAAAAATTGCCGGCTTAAAAAAGTTAAAATTTACTGGAAAAGCTAGATGTTTCGACAATGAGGAAAGTGCAATGAAAGCTGTACAGACTAAAAAATATAAAGATGGTGATATAATTATAATTAGATACGAAGGACCTAGAGGTGGTCCAGGAATGAGAGAAATGTTATCTACAACAGGAGCAATTTATGGTCAAGGCAAAGGTGAAAAAGTTGCTTTAATAACAGACGGACGATTCTCTGGAGCAACTAGAGGTTTTTGTGTTGGACATGTAGGCCCTGAAGCAGCATTAGGTGGACCTATTGCATTACTTAAAAATGGTGACACAATTGATATAGATGCAAAAAAAGGAACTATTAATGTAAGATTAACTAAAGCTCAATTGAATTCTAGAAAGAAAAAATGGAAAGCTAAAAAATCTTCATTTGGATCAGGAACTTTATGGAAGTATGCTCAAACAGTTGGACCAGCATATCTTGGAGCACCAACACACCCAGGCAAAAAAAAAGAAGTGAAAGAATATTCTAAGATTTAATGAAGATTAGACCTGTTATTTTATGTGGTGGTGAAGGAAAAAGACTGTGGCCAAATTCTAAAAAACATCAGGCAAAACAGTTCATAGATTTTGGGGGGTGGACATTATTTGGAAAGACTTTAGGTAGAATAAAAGGATCGTGGTTTGACTATCCCATTATCAGCACAAACTTAAAATACCTCAAAGAAATTAAAAAACACTTAAAAAAAAACAAAATCAAAAAATATAAAATAGTATTAGAACCATCAAAAAAAAATACTGGACCGGCAATTTTGACAACTACACTAATAAAAGATATTCCGGAAAAACAACCAATAATATTTTTATCAGCTGATCATTTAATACAAAAAGTGAGTATATTTAATAATCAATTAAAGAGAAACAAAAAATTTTTAACAAATAATAATATTTTTATTTTTGGTATAAAACCAAACACAAATTCTGATCAATTTGGATATTTTATTACCAAGAAAATTAAAAAAAATTTAAACAAAGTTAATCGATTTCATGAAAAACCAAATAAATCTAAAGCAAAAAAAATAATAAAATTAGGAGGCTACTGGAATTCTGGTATGTTTTTTTTAAGGAAAGATTCAATTATAAATAATTTTAAGAAATACCAAAAAAGTATTTATCGAAACTCATTTTTAGCGGTAAATAAATCAAAACTAAAAAACAACACGTATTATTTAAACAAAAATGCATTTAATAAAAACTCTTCCAAATCTTTTGATCACGCAATTTTAGAAAAAATAAAAGACATTAATGCAATAAAACTAAATTTGCCTTGGTCAGATTTAGGAAGCTGGAAAGAAATATGTTTAATGTATAATAGAAATAAAGAGAAATATTTTAATAAAAAGAATACTTTTTATAGACCCTGGGGCAAATATACAAATTTATATAGTGGTAAAAATTTTCTAATTAAAGAGTTGTACGTTAAACCAAATGGAATTTTAAGTTTACAAAAACATTTTCATAGATCTGAACATTGGGTTGTAACACAAGGAACGCCAAAAATTACACTTAATAAAAAATATTTTTCAATAAAGCCAAATGAAACAATCTTTATTCCTCAGGGAGCAGTTCATAGAATACATAATCCAAATAAAAAACCTGTAAAAATTATTGAAGCCCAATTGGGGCATATTTTAAAAGAAACTGACATAGTTCGCTATGAAGATGTTTATGGTAGAGTTAATTAATTTCTAATTCAATAGGCGTATGATCAGATGGTTTAATTTTAGACCTTGGTTTTTTATTTATATTTACCGAAAAGAAATTTTCAATTAAATTATTAGATAAAAGGAAATGATCTATTCTCATACCATAATTTTTTTGCCACGAACCTGCAAAATAATCCCAAAAAGTATACTCTTTTTTATTTTTATTTTTAAATCTATAGATATCTATAAAGCCTAAATTTAATAGTTCGCGGAATTTTTTGCGAATTTCTAGTTTACCCAAGGCATCATTTTCATATCTTTTAAAATCATATACATCTATTTCTTCTGGTATAATATTGAAGTCTCCAGCTATTATTAAATTTGTATTGTTTAATAGTTTTTTTTTAACGTTACTAATAAATTTTTTTAACCAGTTTTTTTTGTACTCATATTTTTCTGTATTAACAGGATTCCCATTTGGAACATAAATATTAATTAATTCTAATCTCTTCTTTTTTAATTGAATTTCACCTGTAATAATTCTTGATTGTTTTAAATCGTCTTTTATAAAATTTGTATTAATATTTTTTAATTCAATGTTTGATATAATCGCTACTCCATTATAGCTTTTTTGTCCAAATACATAAGATTCATATCCAAGTTTCTTAAAATCTTCATATGGAAAAGTTTCATCTTGAGTTTTAATTTCTTGCAATAATAATATGTTAGGATTTTCTTGCTTAATATAATCCGTGATATTTATAATTCTAGCTCTTACAGAATTAACATTCCATGAAACAATCTTCATTAAACAGAAAAAGATAATCCACAACCACAAGAAGATGATGCTTTAGGATTTTTAATTACAAAAGAGTTTCCTATCATTTCTTTTTTGTAATCTACTGTTGATCCACTAATTAAATCTAAGGAGTTCGTGTCTATTATTGTCTTATCGAATACGTGATCTTCTTTTTCAATTTTGTTATCAAAAGAAAAGTTGTATTTAAACCCTGAACAACCGCCTCCTTGAACAGAAATTCTAAAGAACGTTTGAGACCCTTTATCTAAAATAATTTTTTTAATTTGTTCCAAAGCCTCAGTGGTAAAGTTAATTTTTTTTGTCATATTTTAATAAAAATGTAGTATACATTTTAAGTTCATTTTATGCAAAAAAAATCAATAATAAAATATTCAAAATTATCAACCCCAATAAACTCCAAAGGCAGAGTCTTTAAGGAGAAAAAAAGTTTATTTAGGAGTCCTTATCAAAGAGATAGAGACAGAATAATTCATTCTACTGCTTTTAGGAGGCTTAAACATAAAACGCAGGTATTTATTAATACCTCTAGTGATCATTACAGAACAAGAATAACTCATTCTTTAGAAGTTGCCCAAATTGCAAGAACAATTTCTAAATATTTTAAATTAAACGAAGATTTATCTGAGACAATAAGTCTAGCCCATGACCTAGGCCATACACCATTTGGTCATGCCGGAGAAGATGCTTTAAACGAATGCATGATAGATCACGGAGGATTTGATCATAATATCCAAACTTTAAGAATAGTGACTTTGTTAGAAAAAAAGTATTATGGATTTTCAGGACTAAATCTTTCAATTGAAACGCTAGATGGTTTAATCAAGCATAACGGGCCAATATATGATTTAACAAAGTATAATAATATTTTAGGTAAAAATTTATTTAAAAATAAAATTAATTTTAAAAACCAAGCATCATTAGAGTCACAAATTTCTTCAATTTCAGATGATATAGCCTATAATAGTCATGATTTAGAGGATGGAATTAAAGCAAATTTATTTAAAGTTGAAGATTTGACAGATATTCCTGTTATATCTGATGTTATAATTAATAAAAAAAAAAAAATAAAAAATAATAATATAGATTTAATTTTAAGAGAAATTATTAGAGAGATAATAGATCAAATGGTGAAAGACATAATAATCAACATTAAAATTAATATTAAGAAAGACAAAATTAAAAATATTAATAATATTTATAAGCTAAACTATCCAATTGTTCTTTTTTCAGAAAAAATGCATAAATTTGACCAATCAATAAAAAATTTTTTAAGAAACGAAATGTATTACAGCAAAGAAGTTTTAAAAAAAACTAACTATGGTAAAAAAGTTATTAAATTATTATTTTCTAAAATATGTAAAAATCCACAAAAATTCTTAAAAGAAAAAATAAAAGGCAACAAAAATAAAGAAAGAATAGTTTGTGATTTTATAGCTGGAATGACCGATAGATATGCTATTAAATTATATAAATCTTTTAAATGAATATTTTTAAAACTTATAAAAAATTAATTATTAACGTAACAAAAAAAAATGGTGAGATTCTAAACCTCAAAAATATCAATTATAATGATTCAATAGTAGTAGAAACGCCCCCATCTAAATTTAATTTTGATCTATCTTGTAATATTTGTTTAATATTGGGCAAAGAAAATAATATTGATCCAAAAACTTTAGCAAATAATTTAAAAAAAACATTATTAAAAGAATTAAACGATATATCAAATATTGAAGTTGCTGGTCCAGGTTTTCTAAATATTAGTTTGAAAAAAGACACTATAAGAAAAATAATATTACAAATATGCAAAGATCGTAACACGTTTGGCTCATCAAAAGAAAATGCTAAATTTAACATTGAATTTGTTTCAGCCAATCCAACTGGTCCAATGCATGTGGGTCATTGTCGTGGGGCTATCTTTGGTGATGTTTTATCAAATCTTTTGAAATTTAATGGAAACAATGTCACTAAAGAATATTATGTAAATGATTACGGTAATCAAATTCAAAATTTTTTAAGGTCAGTTTTCCTAAGAATAAGAGAGCAAATTAATAATGAAAAATTTGAAAATAATGAAGATTTGTATCCTGGCGAATATATTATTGATATAGCAAAACAAATTATTAAAAAAAATAAGAATTTTAAATTTGATACCTATGAAAATTCTTTCGAAATTCTATCTAAAGAAGCAATTAAATATTCAATGGAATTGATCAAATCTGACCTGGAGAAGCTTGGTGTCAAACACGATAATTTTGTTTCTGAGAAGGCAATAGTTAAACAAGACTTAGTTAATAAGGCAGTGAAAACGTTAAAAGATAATAATTATGTTGAACAAGGTTTTCTACCTCCTCCGAAGGGCGAAGAAGATAAGAACTGGAAAAAAGTAAAAAGATTAATTTTTAAATCAACATTGTTTGGTGATGATACAGACAGATCTTTACAGAAAAATGATGGATCTTGGACATACTTCGCTAATGATGTTGCTTATCATTTAGACAAAATCTCTAGAGAATATGACTCGCTAATAAATATTTTAGGCGCAGATCATACTGGATATATAAAAAGAATAACCGCTGCTGTAAAAGCTCTTTCCAAAAATAAAATAAATCTATATTGCAAAGTAACTCAGTTAGTTAAATTATTTAAAAAAGGAAAACCATTTAAAATGTCAAAAAGAGCAGGTGAATTTATATCTGTTAGTGACTTACTTAACGAAGTTGATAAAGACTCAATTCGATTTATGATGTTAAATAGAAGTAACGATGTGGAGTTAGATTTTGATTTTGATAAAATTTTAGAAAAAAGTAAGGACAATCCTGTATTTTATGTGCAATATTGTTATGCGAGGATATCCTCTTTATCAAGAACATTAAATTTAGATCTTAATAGTGAAATTAAATTAAATGAGGAAAATTTTAATCTAAATTCTTATGAGATCAAACTTTTAAAAAAAATATTTGATTGGCCTAAAGTAGTAGAGACCGCGTCAAAAAAATATGAACCCCATAGAATACCTTTTTATCTTTATGATTTGGCTACTCTTTTCCATTCATATTGGAGTGAAGGAAATAAAAACAATAAATATAAATTTATTAATGAAGGTAAAATTAGCAGCTTAAATACTTTAGCTATAATTAAGCTTGTATACATAGTAGTACAAAACGGCATGAAAATTCTTGGTGTATCACTTCCAAATAAAATGTAATGATTAGAAACTCCTTTTTACTTCTTTTAATAATTTTTATATTTGTATTTTTTTTCTTAGTTTATAATAAATATATATCAGACGAAAATATTAAAAAAGTTTATTTAAATCGTTCCAATATAAATGAAAAGGTGTCTTCCAATTTTAAAAATTTGGAAACCCTTAAAAATGATACTAATAATGTGATTGAATATAATTCTGGATATGATTTAAATAATCAAAATAAATCTAAAAGAAATTTTTGGGAACTATTTAAGAATTAATGAAAAAAAAATCAATAATTATTAGTATTAAAGGTTTGAAATTAACATCTAATGAAAGAAAACTTTTTAAAAATGAAAAACCATGGGGTTTAATTTTATTTAAAAGAAATATTAAAGATTTTAATCAATTAAAAAAATTAATTTTTGATATTAAAAAAAATACAAAAGATAAATATTTTCCAATTTTAATAGACGAAGAGGGTGGATCTGTCTCGAGATTATCACAAATAATCGATAATAAACCATATTCACAAAAATTTTTTGGAGATTTATTCAATAAGAATCCTAAATTATGTAAATCTTTATATAAAAATTATATTTTTTCTTTATCTTCAGTTTTTAAAACAATGGGAATAAATATTAATACTGTTCCAGTGCTCGATATTTTAAGGAAAAAAACTAGTAAAATTATAGGAACAAGAAGTTATTCAGAAAATACTAAAGTTATAAAAGAACTTGGGAATATTTGTATCAAATCATATAATTCAAGCAAAATTGGCACAGTTATTAAACATATTCCAGGTCATGGCTGTGCTTTATCAGACAGCCATTTAAAACTACCAATAGTAAACAAAACTTATAAATACTTAAAAAATAATGACTTTTCGTGTTTTAAAAATGTTAATTCATTTTTTGGAATGACAGCACATATAATGTATAAAAAAATTGATAAAAGAAATGTCACAACACACTCAAAACTCATAATTAGTAAAATTATAAGAAAAGATTTAAAATTTAAAGGCATTCTCATTTCAGACGATATTTCAATGAAAGCTTTAAAATATGATCTTTTGACGAATGCTCAAAAATCTCTAAAAGCTGGATGCAACTTAGTTTTATACTGTGGAGGAAATTATTTACATACCAAAAAATTGTTAAAAAATTTGCCATTTATTGATGGTTTTACTAGAAAAAAAACTTCAGAATTTTATAAATTTTTAAGTTAAAATAATAATATGGAATCAATAAAAAATTCAATTTCAATAGAAATTCCAAATTATTCTGGCCCCTTAGAAGTTTTACTAGATTTAGCGAAAGCACAAAAAGTTGATCTTGCGGATATATCTATAACTCAATTAGCTGATCAATTTTTGAAATATATAAAAGAAAGTAAAAATTTAAATTTGGAAGTTGCATCCGAATTTCTTCTAATGGCTACCTGGCTTGCTTATCTTAAATCTAAACTGTTATTACCTGATGATGAAGAAGATGATTTTAAAGCTTTAGAAGTTGCAGAAAAGCTTAAATTACAACTTAAAAAACTAGAGTTGATAAGATTATTATCGGATCAAATGCTCAAAAGAAAAAGAATTGGTGTTAATATTTTCTACAGAGGAATGAAAGGTGGTATAAAATCTATATATACGCCTATATACGATATTTCACTTTACGAGTTGCTCAAAACTTATGCTAATTTCAAAATGCAAAAGGCTTTTCAAAAAGTTAATATTCCAAGATTGTCAGTTTACACAGCTGAGGAAGGAATTAAACTGATTAAGAATAATATCGAAGAATTATCTAACTGGAAAGAAATAAACTCTTTAATCCCAGATCATTATAAAAAAAATAAAAAAATGATTAAAACTGGATTGGTTGGTATTTTTGCTGCTAGTTTAGAACTAACAAAAACTGGACTTATAAATTTAATGCAAAAAAAAATGTTTGATAAAATTATGATTAAGAAGGTAACTAATGATTAAAAAAAATAATAAAAATAATATTTTAAAATTCCCTAGATCAATATCTAAAATTGAAAGGCAAATCGAAGCAATTCTTTTTTCTGCATCTGAACCACTTGATATAGAAACTATTGAAAAGAGACTACCAAATATATCTAATGTTAAAAAAATTTTAGAAAATATTCAAAATGATTATGCTGAAAGAGGAATTAATTTAATTTGTATTAAAAACAAATGGTCTTTTAGAACATCAGAGGATTTATCTAAATTAATGTCTTTACAAAAATCTACTCAAAAAAAACTATCTAGAGCTACAGTGGAAACTTTAGCAATTATAGTTTATCACCAACCTGTCACAAGGTCTGAAATTGAAGAAATCAGAGGTGTAGCCTTTGGAACAAATACTCTAGAAATTTTACTCGAATTAAATTGGGTGAGACCTGCTGGTAGAAAAGATGTTCCTGGCAAACCCATTTTATATACTACAACTGATGATTTTTTAAATCATTTTAATATTCAAAAACTTTCTGATCTTCCTACCGTTGAAGAATTAAGTTCAGCCGGTCTTATTGACAGTTCAGCTGTAGATTCTTCTGTTTTTGGAACTGGTAAATTTTATAAAGAACAAACTAATACCAAAAAAGAGGATATTTACTCTGAAATAGAAAAAGCTATCGATCAAGCGCCTAATTCTGAAGAATAAAGATATTTATTTATTTAAAATTATTGTGTATAAAAGCTATATGAGTATAGGATTTTGGCAAATCGCAATAGTAGTAGTTCTTGTAGTTCTTTTATTTGGTAGAGGTAAGATATCAGATTTAATGGGTGACGTTGCTAAAGGAATAAAAAGTTTCAAAAAAGGCATGTCAGATAATCCTGATACTACAAATAAAGACTCTGACGATAATAATAATTCTAAAAATACTTAATACTAATGCCACAAATTGGTTGGTTTGAATTACTCACTATAGTAATAATTGCAATTCTTGTAATTGGCCCTAAGGAATTTCCAATTGTTTTAAATAAAATTGGTTCTTGGATAGGTTCTATAAAAAGATATTTTTCTGAAATGCAACGTAATTTAAATCAAGTTACTGATATCGAAAACAATCAATTGGATGAAGAAAAGAAAGATTCTAAAAAAGATATAAATGACAAAGAATAATAATACAGAACAAAACTCTTTTATTGGTCATTTAACTGAATTGAGATCTAGATTAATAAAAACTTTTGTATTTTTATTAATTGCATTTGTTTTATGTTATATCTTTTCAGAAAAAATTTATGAATTTTTAGTTCAACCTTATGCTGATGCAGTTCTTAAACAAGATTTAGATAGAAGATTAATATTTACGG
>MDTB01138992.1_pt1 | contig 10204 bp, 8 predicted proteins | sample 811161 | NCBI WGS metagenome assembly MDTB01 (sample SAMN05326650, study PRJNA326480) | marine metagenome | isolation source: seawater | place: Mediterranean Sea | collected 2009
AGCGACCGTGCTGAGCAAACCTGACTCACTTTGCATTTTGTCATGACCCGTATTCATCAAAAGAAAGGACCCAGTACCGAAGGTGCACTTAGCTGAGCCACGTCGGAATCCGGCCTGACCAAATAGCGCCGATTGCTGATCCCCTGCCACGCCTGTAATCGGGATCCCATTGGGTAAGCCTGCGACTCCTTTGGTCCTTCCCACTTCGCCGCTTGAAGGTACTATTTTGGGCAATATTCGTTTTGGCACGTTAAATATCTGTAATAAATCTGCGTCCCAATCGAGGGTCTGAAGGTTCATGAGAGAAGTGCGAGAGGCATTAGAGACATCAGTGACATGCTTTTCGCCACCCGTGAGACGCGCTATCAAATATGCGTCAATGGTGCCAGCAACTATGTCGCCATTTTTTGCCCGTTTTCTCATTCCCTTGATATCGTTCAAAAGCCAGCGGAACTTGCTCGCAGAAAAATATGGGTCAAGAACTAGGCCCGTGCGATCCTGGATCATCGGCTCTAAACCTTTGCGACGCAAACCGTCGCAAAATGCGGCAGTGCGCCGACACTGCCAAACAATTGCATTACCGAGAGACCTCCCACTGTGACGCTCCCACAACAACGCGGTCTCACGCTGGTTGGCAATACCGATACATTCCACATCGGTTGGCTTGCAAAAACCCTTTCGAAATACAGATCGAATGCCTTTCACAACGGAGGTCCAAATCGCCTCCGGTTCATGCTCAACCCAACCAGGTTTCGGATAAAGTTGAGGAAATTCATTATTCACGCTGCCGATAAGCTCACCCCCAACATCCATAACCGCAATCGTAGTACTTGTAGTTCCCTGATCGATTGCGAGGATAGTTTTCACTAGAGATGCGTTCTCAACATTGCAACCAAGTCATGCAGCGTCGTACCCTTCAATAGCCTTAATCTCTAAATAATCGGTGAAACCATGTGCTCCCCATTCTCTACCATTGCCCGATTGCTTATACCCCCCGAAAGGCACATCAAATCCTCCTGAAGCTCCATTGATATGAACATTTCCAGCCCGAATTTGACCCGCAATTTGACGAGCATGATCAAGATCCTCGCTCTGCACGTAGCCCGCCAAGCCATATGGTGTGTCGTTGGCAATCCTTACCGCCTGTTCCTCAGAGTCGTACGGGATCATCGTCAGCACGGGACCAAATATTTCCTGCCTCGCAATAGTCATATCATTACTCACCTCGGAGAAAATAGTTGGTCGAACGTAGTACCCCCTCTCAATGCCCTCAGGCAAACCAGGACCGCCGCAAATGATCTTCGCGCCTTCTGAAATCCCGTTCTTAATCAAAGCCTGAATTTTATCCCATTGCACCTTAGATACAACCGGTCCCATAGTCGTAGATTCATCCTCAGTCGGACCCAAGACGACTTTTTCAGATATTGCAGCAGCAATAGTCTCCGCCTCTGAAAGCAAACTTCGAGGAATCAGCATTCTTGAGGGCGCGTTGCACGATTGACCTGTATTGTTGTAAAGGCTCAAAACGCCTTTCTTCACCGCAGAGCTCAAATCCGCATCCGCCAAAATGATGTTCGGAGATTTGCCACCGAGCTCCTGCGTAACACGTTTAACCGTTGGCGCCGCATTTTGCGCCACAAGAGAACCGGCGCGGGTAGATCCAGTAAATGACATCATATCAACATCCGGATGGCGCGACAGTGCTTCACCTACGGTAGGTCCATCTCCATTTACAAGATTAAACACACCGGCCGGAATACCTGCCTCATCCATAATCTCTGCGTACAAATATGCCGAAAGAGGCGCAATTTCACTGGGTTTTAAAATCATAGTACAACCCACAGCGAGTGCAGGTGCCACCTTGCAACTGACCTGGTTCAGTGGCCAATTCCAGGGGGTAATCAATCCACACACGCCGATTGGCTCCTTTATAATTCGATGAGGGCCGAGATCCTCAGAAAACGCATAGGTTTTCAGTATTTTCGCGGCTTCCTTTATGTGCCCCAGCCCAGCATACGCCTGCGCAGTGCTGGCAAGTTTTATCGGCGCACCCATCTCGAGGCGAATCGCTTCCGCAATCTCGCCAATTCGACGTTTGTAAATCGTCACCATACTCTCGAGCATATCAATTCGGTCAGCAGTAGAGGATTGGCTAAAGGCATCAAAGGCGGATTTCGCTGCGGCTACAGCCATGTCGACGTCAGGCTCGGACCCCATTGAAATCGTTGCACAAGCAGTTTCCGTTGATGGATCCAAAACCTCTAGCGTTCTCGGCACACGGGGAGTAACCCACTCACCATTGATGTAGAACTTATGATATTCGCGCATAGAAAACCTCGACTAAACTAAGATGATAAAAAAAACAAGAGGGGCAAGCTATTCTCCACGGCCCTCTCTAGCCAACTTTATGCCTCAAGAATTACCTTTAAAAAGGGCTTTCGCTTTTAGTAATGGCAAAAACTGTCAGTGAGCGGTTAAAATGAAAGAGTATCTTAAAGCTTATAGTCAAGGAAAAATCAACCTCCGCCATCTGAATGCTGCATAGAAGTCTTTCCAAACTACACAAATGCAGGAAAATCCGGTTAAGCATATACATTCTCAAGGCTGATAGCCGCCCGCTGATTTAATACAATTTGAATCTAGATATTGGGAAGAGAATCCTTCTCGACCCTTGACCTCGACATCCATGCTATTCCAGACCCTTCCTATCGCGATCCCTGCTCATTTTGAGTTTGCCAAAAATCTTCCTCATACTCACCACGAGTAAATCTACTTAGGATGGCGTTATGAATCAAGCTATAAACCTCGATGAAATGAAACTATTCCGGGACATGGCTCGTCGAGCCTTCTCTCGAGAGATTTCCACAAACTATATTCAATGGGAAACAGAGGGATCGTCCCACGCACGCTCTGGAACCTCTTAGGTGATGCCGGTCTTTTATGTCCAGATGTGGTGGAGTTGTATGGGGGTGCTGGGACAAGCTCCCATGTAACTCTTGCCCTGATTGAGGAACTGGCAAACATGGGATTCGGAGGGTTTACTTCCGGTTATGGAGTGCACAGTAACATTGTTGCTCCATACATAACTCGACATGGTAATACTTTGAAAAAATCTGAGTGGCTTTCAAAGCTGGTCAGCGGTGAAGCAGCAGGAGCGCTTGCTATGACCCAACCCGGTGCAGGTTCAGACTTGCAAGGAATGAGAACAAATGCAATCCGTGATGGAAAAGAATGGTTACTAAACGGGTCAAAAATTTTTATTACTAACGGAATTCACGCCGACCTAATCATCGTAGCAGCAATAATAGATCCGGGAAAAGGGGCTAAAGGCATCTCGTTGTTTCTTGTAGATACGCATCAGTAAGGCCACAAAAAATCTAGGAAAATTGACAAGATTGGGCAGCATGCATCAGATACTGCACTGATTTTTTTCAACAACATACGGCTCCCTGCCCATTCTCTTCTTGGTGAAGTAAATCGTGGCTTTATGGTCATGATGGAAGAATTACCTCGGGAGAGATTAGGAATAGCTGCCCAAGCAATAGCCGCCTCCCAAGGAGCCCTGGACATTACTGTAAAGTATGTTCAGGAGAGAGGCCTTCGGCCAAAAAGTAAGCCAATTCCAAAATACTCGTTTCAAACTGGCAGACATTAAAACAGACCTTACAATCAATCGAGCCTTTTACGATCAATGTGCCAACCAATATGCGAATGGCTCACTCACCGCGGATGCAGCGTCCATGTTAAAATTGGCAAGTTGCGAGAAGCAGTGCAGGGTCGCAGATCAATGTTTGCAGTTTTTTGGCGGCTACGGCTACACGGCAGAGTATCCGATTTCTCGATTCTACGTTGATGCCCGCATACAAATCATTTATGGGGGTTCATCAGAAATCATGAGGGAATTAGTTGCTAGATCATTTCTAGGTCGATAACTCCTCCCCACGAATCGTATAGACTGTCGGCAACCCTTCGAAGCAATTGTATCTCCCGCTTTCAATCAGCGATCTCTCTTAGGGAATCGCCCAGAGCCTCAATCAAAGAGGTTATTTGTTTACGGGCCATGACAAAGTGCGGTGCCAATTGAATCGTATCGCCGCCATAGCGCACCAGGAACCCTTTTTCCCACATCTTCATAGCCACTTCAAACGGGCGTTTTAAAGGATCTTTTTTGTATGGTTCGAGCGTGAGTGCACCAGCAAAACCAAAATTTCTGACATCTGTTACGTAAGGTTTCTCACTGAGCGTATCATGCAGATTTGACTCAAAAAAAGACGATTCCCTAGCCACCCGCTCAGGCCACTGCCCTTCGACCAAAAGCTCCAAAGCGGCTAGGCCCGCTGCACAGGCAACAGGATGGCCAGAATAGGTGTAGCCATGAGCAAACTCGAGGACGTGATTTGGCCCTCCATTGTCCATAAAGGTATTGTAGATATCCGGCGCAACAATAACTGCTCCCATTGGAACAGCACCGTTGGTAATTTGTTTTGCTAAATTTAGAATGTCAGGGTTAACGCCAAATGCTGCAGCACCCGTGTAGGCTCCACACCGACCCAGTCCAGTGATTACCTCGTCAAAGATTAATAAAATCTCATGGGCATCACATAATTCTCTAATTCGTTGCAAGTATCCAACCGGCGGAGGAATAACACCAGCAGAACCTGCCATAGGTTCTAAAATCACTGCGGCAATCGTTGAAGCATCGTGAAGTGCAATCAGCTCAGCCAGCTCCTCCGCAAGATATGCCCCGCTCTCTGGCATGCCCCTGCAAAATTTATTTTCTGTTAGTAAGGTATGCCGTAAATGATCGACCTGCAGTGATTCACCAAATACTCTTCTATTTGCTGCAATCCCCCCTACAGCTGTACCACCGTAGTTCACACCGTGATAACCCTTCTGCCTGCCTATGAAACGAGTTTTCCCTGACCTACCTTTAAGTTGCCAATAGGCTCGAGCCATTTTTAAAGAAGTGTCCGCGGATTCGGATCCAGAGTTAGTAAAAAAGACGTGACTGAGGTTTCCTGGCATCAGTTGAAGGACTCGATCAGCAAGCTTGAAAGCGGTCGGATGTCCAAATTGAAAGGGCGGACAAAAATCAAGCAATTGAATTTGGTCAGCGACTGCCTTAGTAATCGCCTCTTGACCATGACCCAAGCCAGAGGTCCATAAACCTGAGTGTCCGTCAAGGATCTGTCTGCCCTTGTCATCTGTAAACCAAACATCTTTAGCAGCTACAATGATTCTTGGGTCAGCTTTGAATTGCCGATTAGCCGTATATGGCATCCAATACGCTTCAAGAGGTAAATCTGATTTTCCTTGGGTACTCATGAATTTCCTCATCGACTAGAGAATAAACTTTTATTAGTCGTTACTGACCCTCCCAGTGGGATATGTAATACTTTACACTTCTTCATCCATAGCTGTTATTACAACTATGAACATACTGCGCACGAGTCTACTGTTTTTTGCCTTGAGCTTCCTGTCAAATCAATTGGAAGCCCACATTGAGCGCTCGGAACCAATGCAGTCACTGCGCCAATCTTATTTTGCCCTGGTGGGTATAACCTTTGGCTCGATGAGCAATATGATAAAAGGAAAAATTGAGTGGGATGCGGAACTTTTCGCAAAATGGGCTCGCGATCTAGAGAACACCTCTAAATTTGGAGTTGAACGGGGTTTCTTACCGGGAATGGAAGGGGGAAAGACCCGAGCTCGACCCGAGATCTGGTTAAATTCTGATGACTTTAACGCGAAGTTAAGGGATTTCCGAGAGGCAACAGCCAGCTTGGCTAAAGCAGCCGCGAAAAACGACAGGGATGCCTCTCGCGAGGAGTTCGCAGCCACTGGAAAAACTTGTAAAGCCTGCCATGATGATTACAAATCACGGAACTACCTCAATTGATTGGCGCACCTCAAAATCATCTGCAACCACTCAGACCGAGATGAGTAGAATAATAAGCTGGTCACTACAAGACATTAAATGGCTGGGAATTTGTTCGGGTTAAGCCGAAACCTGGGTTAATAAAATCGTTGAGTCTGGGGTGAAGAGTAAATTATGAGCCACAGGAAACCGGCCCAAATCACAAAAATCAACAGAGCCAAGATAGGAGACTTGGGCGATTCTAGAGTGTATTTATGGCCAGCTTGGCCTCTCCACATGGCCTGAATTATAGGCTGTCCTCTGCCCCACTGGTGCCAGATAACTGCGAGAACATGCAGTAAAATTAACAATTTAAGAAAACACCAATTGACAGCATGCAACTCACTGAATAAAGGAGAGAATTCTCCGACCCAAGAAGCCAAAGGACCCTCAAATAAAATATCATCTGTGCTAAAAAGCCCGCTAAAACCTTGTATCAGCATACAAAGCAGCATAAGCACCACGGATAGAGCACCAGCCGGATTGTGCCCTGCAAACTCCCCTCCTCTCCGAATATAATTTAAAAGGACTTTTGGACCCACCACGAATGCCCTGAAACGAGCACCGATGCCACCAACAAAGCCCCAGCTAATGCGGGTGGCACTCGCACACAAAACGCTGTAGCCCACCCATTCGTGAATCTGTGCTTGCCCCTGTTCCCCACTCCACCACATAACCACAATAGCAATAAATAAATACCAGTGAACGATACGAACTGGTAAGTCCCAAATAGGCTGTCGCGGTAACAAATCATCATTCATTCCTGCAAAAGCTCTAATAGCGCCGTTACCGAAGCCTCAACACCCAACAATATCGATGCACGAGGCTCAATTTTAAAAAGAGGTGAATGATGGGAGGGTACAGGCGCACCCCCTGCTTTTTCCCTAGCGAAATCCGCGGCTGGTGTACCTCCCACGCCAAAATATAAGCTCGGGATATAAGGGTCGGTGGTAAAAAAAGGGAAGTCCTCGGCCCCCATGTCCAGCCGCTGACCTTCAAAAAATATTTCCTTTCCGAAATGGTGCGCCCAAGTATCAATAATATTCCCAGTCAAAAATGAGTCGTTTAGCGTTGGCGGCACGCTCTCAGCAGATACGACCACTCTGGGCAGCAGATCTCCTGAGAGACCTGCTGCCCGCCCCAAATTTTCTGCCACCCGTCGAATGCCATCTAAAAGCAATTGACGATCGTCAGAGGACTCGCTGCGAACAGTTAACTGAAGATGCGCCTGGTCGGGAATAATGTTGTGTTTGGTACCGCTGTGAAATGCACCAACGGTGATCACACCAGGACGGCGAGGTGGCATATTTCGGCTGATGATCGTCTGCAAACCCAAAACGATCTGGGAACCTAGAACGATCGGATCGATTCCTCGATGGGGGCTAGCCCCGTGAGCACCCACCCCAGTGATAAATATATCAACGGTGTCTGCCCCAGAATACGGGGAATCTGTTGATGCTATCAGTGCTCCTGCAGGTATTGATGATAGAACGTGAAAAGCCAACGCCATATCGGGTTGTCCAAACCGAAGCCAGATGTCATCTTCACGCATGGCTGCAGCCCCCAGGACGCGCTCCTCCGCGGGCTGTCCAATTAACATCAGAGTTCCACTCCACTCATTACGCTTATCCAACATAATCTCGGCTGTACCGACCAAACTGGTAATGTGAACATCATGGCCACAAGCGTGCATGACAAACACTTCATTTCCGTTAGGGTCGATTTGTTTTGCTCGAGAAGAATAGGGCAGCCCAGATTTTTCTTCTATCGGTAGCCCATCCATATCAGCCCGAAGCATAACCATCGGGCCATCTCCATTCTTTAGCAAGGCCACTATTCCAGTCCCACCGATCTTCCGGTGAACTTGATAACCCAATTTCTCCAATTCTTCAGCTAGGCGAGCGGCAGTCTTGTGCTCCATGGTGGAGAGCTCCGGATTCTCGTGAAAAGTGACAAAAAGTTCCTCAAGTTTAGACTGATACAAATGCTCAATGGATGAGCCAAGCGAGTCTGATCTAGCTGCTTCAAAAAAAGCCAGGAAGAAGATTGATAAAAAAGCTTTCGAAAAACTTTTCAACTTATTCATGATCACACCAGTCGAATTTAACTAGTCTCAGATGATAACCCAAATGATAGACAACCAACTTTTAGTCTATTGTAGGTTGAGGTGAGTCAGGTTATTGTCCATTCCAGAAAACTTATCCCCTGGCGAATTTTTTGCGAATTTCCCCAATTCTTGATTGGATTAACTAAGTGAACAGCGATCAGATTAAAGCGAAATTTGGCAATTATCATATTCAGGTCCTTCGTCAGAATGAGCGGACCAGAGTAGCTAATTTATACACTGAGCACGACGAAATTAAGATATGTCGCACCCTAGCTGTGACTCGTTTCTCACAACCCACGGCCGAGCCTTTGCTCTTAGTCGATGAAATTATTAGGCAGGGTAATAGTATAGGTACCACACTTATTCGGCAGGGTTTCAAAGTAACTAAAGAACTAGCAGCTGAAGCAGTGACATATGCAGGAAGGAAATTCGAGGAACTTTGCTGTAACAGCATTGATTCAAGAGCACTTATTTGTGTTGGACTATATCAGCTCAACGTCTCTGCGTCAGATGGGCAAAATCGACTTTATGCAACCATCGCTGAAGCCCACCATCCAGAATATATATCGCCGAGCGAGGGGCTACCCTTCGCCTGCTCACTCAAGTGGAGAGAAAACCAAGCGGAAGCAAGAGTGGCATTAAGTGCCCTGCTTGCGGAGATTGGCTAAATCGGCTTTGAGGAATTGGTTCTAAATTCGAGAGTCAGAATGCGTGTCTTTACAGCACCATGCTGAGGTCAAAACCGATACGTCTAACAAGATCAATAGCAAACTCTTTCTCCTCATCAGGTCTAGATGCCACCCACAAATTTGCGCACCTCGTGCCAGAGCGACAATAAGCTACTACGCGTTTGTCTGGCGCATCGAAGATAGCTTGCATCCTACTCAGATCCGGACCTGGAAAGTTCATGTGTGTGACCGGGTATCGGACAAATAACATGTCAACTTCTATACAAGCAGATTCAAACTGATCCATTGTCGGCTGCCCAAAAGTCTCACCGTCAGGTCGATTGCAGACAACTACGTCGAAGCCTTCCTGCGACAACGTCGGTAAATCCGGAAGGTCCAGTTGAGCGGCAACAGAGAGCGATTGCGTCAGCTTAAAAATTATCATTAGCAAACTTACGCATATAATTTGGAAAAAACAATCAACTGGCTAAACCAAAATCATCTTTTAGTATGCTTAAAATATCCCTCAAAGGTTGCCTAGGGACGTTTATTGGAGAACCAGTAATTTGCTCAGCAATTGACAAGTAGGTCTCTGAAAGCTTGTGCATAATGAAAGGCGGCACCTTGTATTCAGAAGCAAAGCGCTTCCGCTCCTGCAAACGTTCAGGGTCCAGCAGCAGATCAGAGTCAGGAACGTGACAGAGTAGCATTTGTCGGAATTCCTCCTTGCTTCTCTCCAGAATATCTCCACTATGATAAACATCCCCATCCCATATTCTTGACGAATCCGGGGTCCCTACCTCGTCCATATAAATTAATTCTTCAGTCCCATCAGGCCTCTTTGCGTAGCCAAATTCAAACTTGGTGTCAACAAGAATAAGCCTAGCCCGCGCCATTACAGACGATATGAGGTCAAAACCCTCACGCAACAAATTTTCATATTGATCAACATCACACACGTGACGAAAGCCAAATTCTCGCCAATATCTATTTAATTGCTCCCGTGTTACGCCTGCGTCATCAACTTCTGCGATGCCGACGAGCCCCCTTACTAAACCTTTAGTGGATGGTGTAAACACAACTTCCGGCAGTCGTTGATTTTTCTTTAGTTTATCAGGCAAAAGAACACCACAAAAACTGCGTTCTCCCTTCTCATACGCGCGCCACATTGAACCAGTGACAAACTGCCGGGCTACGGCCTCAATGAGCACTGGCTTTGCTCGTTGCACTATCCAAACTAGCGGATGAGGTGTTTCTAATACATGACTTCTTGCCAGTCCCTGGCGTTTGAAATGTTCAAACCAACATAGAGAAATAGCGTTCAGGGACGCACCCTTTCCAGGCACCCCAGTCAAGCCCTCTTCCGAATTCCATACACAATCGAAGGCGGAAATCCGATCACTTATAACCACAATAGCAAGATCAGAGTCAGACGCTACTGGATAACCTCGTTCCTCAACAAGTCTCGTGCTGTCCTCAGGTTTCAACCAGTAAACGGATCGCACTTTTCCC
>MDTB01027980.1_pt1 | contig 10203 bp, 8 predicted proteins | sample 811161 | NCBI WGS metagenome assembly MDTB01 (sample SAMN05326650, study PRJNA326480) | marine metagenome | isolation source: seawater | place: Mediterranean Sea | collected 2009
ATTATCGGTACACGAATCAAAACATACTATTTCGTATGTAGATCATGGAATATTTCAAAACCAGTTGGCAATTGTCATGGAACTTGGAAATAATTCATTAAGAAATTTTATGACTAGACTGCTAAGATTAGAACTTATTTCTGAGATAATTCAACAGTTAGTGATCGGAGTAAGATACATGCACTCTCTGCATGTTAGTCATAGAGATTTGAAACCAGATAATGTCTTAATTTGTCAAAATACAATAAAGATCTGCGATTTTGGATTTTCGTGCAATAGCAGTCAAAACCCACAAATTAGACGACACACAATCTGTGGAACACTTCCATACATGGCACCGGAAATCTTTATTCATCGAAAATTAGGCTATAGAGTCTTTCCAGTGGACGTTTGGGCAATTGGAGTGATAAGTTACGAGCTCATTCATAAATCTCTAGCTTTTGAAGGAAGGACTCTCAAAGAAATGAAAATTAAAATCATGAATGGAGTACATAGACCATTCAAAATCGGATTACCTCAAGTATTCATGAAATTTGTGGACGAATGTCTGATCAAAAATCCAACAAAGCGCCCCAACATCTATGATATCAAGTATCCACAGAAAAAATCAAAACTTATTGGAGATGACGACAAGCCAAGTTGAAACGGCGCAAACTTTTATCAATTTTTATATAAAATAATATATGACGACATATGGATTGAGTAGTTCGCAAGTGCAGCATTACTCGGAACTTTGTGTGAAGGTACGAGATAAAAAAGCACTTCGGCAGTTGAACTCAAATGAAGCAACAATGAGACGAAAATGTAAGTACTGTTTTCCTGAAGCTATATGCTTCATTTGTACAGAATCCTGCAAGGATGCATTCGGAAGTCACGAATGTCACTCAATTTGTTCAGTCTGTATGGAGCAACATATACATATATTGAGTAAAAATGTGTATTGGGATAGAGTTGTGAAGTGTCCATGCAAAAGCGGGATTCGCATCGAAGTTCCAGACGATATGATTCCACATAAACATCTCATCACGTCAGCAGACTTGAGCTTTAAGAGATGTCTCATTGATGAAGGTGTAAATTTTGTTTGTAACCTTCGTTGTCCTAATTGTTCTGTGGTTTTCTTTGATTTTGATGCTTGCTGTGCCCTGCACTGTGAGTGTGGGGCATACTTTTGTGCTTTTTGTGAAGAAATGTTTGAGAACAACAAAAAATGTCATGATCACGCAATACAGTGTGGATTAAATCCTATGCCCGGAGAACTATTTGTTCCTCTGGATTTGTGGCGCAAACAACAAAATTATAGTAAAAAATATAAGTTTTTGAAATTCATAAATTCAATAAAATCCGAAGTGACATTGTTACACATGAGTGCAATCATATATGCTTTCTCTCGACACGGAGTGCACATAATCAACAACTATTTCAAAACAGTTTTGTCTGTTGTATTGTTCGTTTTTGTTTCACACCTTTCGATTCTTCCTTTATTATTGTTAGTGTATGTTCCGTGTATTTCTGTCATTTGGTTTGTTTTATGAACATTTTAATATTTATTTAGCATGAGGATGCTTTCTTGTTCACCAACTCCATATTGGATATTAGAAGAGCCATGTTCGATTTTATTTCCTGCAGCGACCTCTTGATAATGTTATTTTCTTCTTGAAGTGCTTCAGTCATTTTCTTGTACTCAGATAGTTCTTTCACAATCCTTTTGTTTTCTTCTTGAAGTGTTTCAATATCTTTTTTGTATTCAGATATCTGAATGTTCATCAACTGTTGGTGCAATTTATCATCGATTCTCTCATTCAAGACAGGTGAAGATGGAGGAGGGGTCGTCGGGAGAATCACAGGACTCTGCAAAACTCGCTGAATCACAGACTCACTGATTTCTTCAGTGCGAGCATCACTCTCTTCGTCAAGATCATCATTTTCTTTGTCGCCATCGGCATCAAGAATCTTTACATTTATAGCCTGCTTTTGATACTGCCGCAAAGTATCCCTGTTATAGTGTCCTTTTCCGATTTCAAAGGAAACTTTCTTGTTCTCAATTATCCATGCAGTGATTTTTTGTACATCGTGTCCTTCAACATTTTTGTAATGTACGTGAATCTCTTCTTCCTTCCCATCGGCCTCGTAAAGTATTTTTCCATATCCTCCTTGCTTCCAATCAAAAACTGTTCCTATCATTTTATTTTGCCAGATTTTTGCTTAACGAGTTGTATTGGTAATACATCTACTTTTCTACTTTCGTTGATTATGTGATATTTTTTTATGACATAAATTCAAGTTGATGGCTCCAAAAAAAATTGGATGGAAGCATTTGAAACCGCCTCAAACTGCTCAACAAAAAATCCAATACATGACAGCCTGTCAGTGTTGGTTCACTCAAGTTATGAATCGAAATTATAAAAAACCTTGTTTAAAAGTAGAAAAGCTTGAAATTCACCCTAATAACTATATTTCGAATTCGTTTATAGGATATGATCAGTCCATTTTTGCCATAAATGATCATTTTGAGTGTATTATTTGCAAAAAAACAAAAAATATAGCCAGTGATTTTCAACATGAAATCAATCCATTCAGTTTTTTGACTGTTTTGATTTGTCAAGATTGTAATCTTGAAAATATTTCTCTTTCAGCTAATAATAATATTGGATAGCTACCTTAAGCAAAATTGAGCATGAGTTTCGCTTCGACATGTTCCTGTGCCGACAAATCTGCACCACTGAATCGAACATGCAGTAGTTGCGGATTACCTGTAGTCTTACCGATCGATGAAGAATCAAAAAAATTCTCTTTCCACCAATTGAAAGATAAAAAACAGAAAACGCAGATTCAAGAAATAGAAAGAAGTATGGAAGAAAAAATGCGAAATCATTGCAAAGAATGCAACGCTTCCTGCAAAATTTTTCCTTTATTAGACAATGCTGATAAACTTCGAGAGTTCTGTCAGTTTGAAGAGAGAATATTGCAGTGTAAACAAGAAATTGGGTACAGCAGCAGTAGTGATCAAGAACTCTTGCTTTCTCAATATAAGGAAAAGTTTGGAGAACCTGATCCAGTCATATGGGGATTCTTTTCAGATTCTGAATTTCTTTGCATAAGAAATATGACAAAGTCGGACATGATGAATGAGTTATTTGGAAAGCGATGGCACAGAAGAGAGACGACGTCCAACAACTATAAAATTCGTCATCATTTGGCATTTTTCTTTAACGATTCTGAAACATCAACAGAAAAACAAGCACAAATTATTGCGCTCGCATTTCACTATACGATGCAATACATAAATGAGGGGCAATATACAGACAAACATCAGGAAAATCGAAATGTGTCCAAGGTCATTTCCGTTCTGAGTGAATATCAGGTGACGAGAGGCTACAACCTTTATGTACCTCACGATGTCGATCCTCTAAATGTCAAGTGTCTAAATGAACCTGAAAAAAAATTCCTCGCCAAATTTGAGTCTCCATATGCACTGTTGTTGTACGACAAACTAACAAACAATTTGGATGAAAGTGCAGAAGAAGATATATGGAAAAAGTTGAACGAAAAATATATCAAGTTGAAAAAATTTGGGCATGTGGAAGTCTATAAGTTCGTGAAAAGATTAGTAAATCAAACCTGCAGTGAAGACATTGATCTGTCTCCTGAATTGATAACACAAATGAAGTCAATAGATTCTTGTTAACCACACAAAACAAAGCGCGCTTCCACATTAGTGAATGTACGTTATGGAGTTTTGCGATTTTTTTGTTGGATTAGAAAAATGACAGAAAAGCAACTGTATTCTGGTATATTCAATGAAGAAGTGTGTGTGCAATTTTTGTATATTTGTGAAATGCAGCTCAAGAAAACCTTTCAGCAATTGTTTGAAGAATGCCTAAGTAAGAGAAAGCCTCTTGAAATTTTCAAAAACTGTCTTCAGCAAGTAAAAGAATGGGGAGAACCTATTTTTCTCCAAGAACACAAACAATTTTCCTCTTTTTCAGACTGTGATGAATTGTTTCGCTCAACATTTGTAATGTTTGTCAAGAATTACTTTAATAGACCCGGAAATCCCAAAATGCATATACGATTGACTGTTCCTCCTCTCACATATTTTGTCCGTCAATTTATTTTAGAAGCGGTCGAGCACCCTTATGTTATATCTGGACAATTTTTCAATTCAAATCATGTGATGAATAAACGGGATTGCACTATTGAAATACTACGAAAGTGTTTAAGAAATTGTGTGCAAGAATATGTGATTGCACAAGAATTACACGATTCTTCGTTTCCAATTCAACAAAAACAATCACCGCCTCATGTTTCTGAGTGGGATTCTGCATCAAATGTAGGTACAAATCACTTCACAAATGAAGAGTGCAAATCTCAGCATTTTTCAGATTCTGCAAAAACTCAAAGAAGTAATGGTTCCATATTGAATTTGAAAAACTTGAAACATCAAACAAATGATTCAAGTAGGGGAAATCCCAAATCAACATGTTCCTCCTCAACAAAATACGTTAAAAATAAAGGCAACTCTCACGTTTCTCGAAATTCTCACTCCCATCAATCTCATCAATCCCACCAATCTCACCAATCTCATCAATCTCACCAATCTCACCAATCTCATCAATCTCATCAATCCCACCAATCTGCATCTGAAAAATCGTCTCGATTAGAACCCTCGTTCGTTCGTTCCAAATCGCACACTTACAAAAGCAGTGCACCTGAATCACAAGTTTCAAAATCAAATTCAAAATCAAGTTTTCAAGTGCGTTTGTTGTCAGAAATTCAAAAACAACAAACGTCGTCGTCGTAGCCAAAATCAAACAAAATCAAATTTTATCATTTTTTGGGGAGTCAATGATTCCTCGACCACTTGCAGCCTCGATTGCGTCTTGCATTTCACAGTCTGTGTTTCATCCATTTGACACGAAAAAAACCGTCAATCAACTAGAAGTTCTGCAACCTGGGCGCGCACGCGCAAGGCAATCAACACGCAAGTATGCGGCGTTCAGAGGCGCCATAACATTCAAAGTTTTTGGTAATAAAGTACAATGTGTAAAAAAGGGCATAAGCGGTATTCCTCTCCAAGAATGGAAATACCTCCCAAAAAATGACGATGACTTTACGTACGAGCAAAAAAAATTTCGCAAATTGAATAAACTACTCAGATGCTCGCTTGTCACTTTCTTACAAAATGTCACGAAGTTAAATCTCTTTATCAATCATCAGGATGTTGTACGGACCGTACAAGTAGCTTGATAAATCCAGTGCAACCGTCGACACAATACTTTCCAACTTTTGATCTCGGATTGAATCATGAGAATTCCTGGCACAATCATCTTGCCCGCTTGGACGTCTCTCCGTTTTATACCGGAGATGAGCCATTTGACCTTATGGTCGTGCTTGGAGACTTTGCAAGTTCAAAATTGAACTTGTTAATTGCAGATGTATTCGGAGGCGATATGGACCCAACAGACTACGAAAAATCTGATATTTTTCACAAGGCTCTACTGGATCAAACATACGGCAATAGTGACATATTCGCACTTCCTAGAAATTATAAAATGAATATGCTCACATTACCGATGATAATGTCGGGAGATGAAATAGCTAGTCATATTGTACAAGCTCTCGAGCAAACAAAACAAAAGGTACATGTCAAAGACATCTACGCAATGGCTTCGTATCCTAATTCAAAGTGGCTGTTCACGAATAGGGACACTTGGCCAGATTATAAAAGTGAATTTGTCAGCCCTGGTACATACAATGCACACATGGCAAACATAAGTGCTGAACGATATTCTGAACCCGGAACGCAAAACTTCTTATCGCAAAACATTGTCGCCGCGACTAAGGATGGGTTTAACTTCTTTGTAGAAAGTCCTTTATATTTCAAAACTAAATTCTTAGATGTCTTCAAAGGTGTGTTTATTCCTGACGCGAGTGGGTACGACATTGGATACACACAGTTCAAGAAATTCAACTTTAAAATATTCTGGTTGGACTCACCCTACTTTGCCCTACCACACTATGGTACTGAAGGTATAAAATTCAGAAATCTTGTTAAGAACTATGCAAGTTTGGGTGGATGCACTTTCAATGAAGAAGATCAGGATCGTATGATTGGACACGTGCCTGCCAAGCGAAACACATACAATTGTACATCAAGTGGGGCGTCGATAGAAGTATGGTCTCATCAGGCAGGGTATGCTCTTGGGTCTCAAGGCTGCCAGGACTATTGCAATTTGGACATCAAATTTCTTGGGACAATGTGGGAAACACTGTCAGGAGCGGTTCAACAGACTTCTCAGTATACACCTATGCCTCCTCCTCCACCGTCTTCACCGCCTCCACCGCCTTCACCTGCAACGCCGCCTACCCCTCCCCAAGAATCTTTAGACATGCCGCCATTGAAGATATCATATGTGAATGGTCCCGATGCAGGCACAAGTGACGAAGACACTGCCGCAAAGATCGTGGTCCTTTACGCAGACGAGGATATTGATGATCTTTCTATGTATGCCATTGGAGTTGCAAACAACGGATTCTCACAATTTGGTGGAGCAGAGGACCTCTTGTCTGGTAAAGTCAAGGCGGGTCAATACATAACGATCCTACGATCAAACCGTGTTTATAACTATGGACCAGCCCCTGGACTAGATAACATACAACAAACCGGACGTGCAGGTCCCATCATTGAAACTAGCAAGACCAGTCAAAACGGTGACGACACGGTGCAGTTGTTTGTGAATGAAACTGCCACCGAGGTAGGGAGGAACAAGTACGATGGTTGGAAATTGATAGATTCATTTGGAGACCTCACAAGACCTGGCGAGGGTGAGTTTTGGAATTATAAGGACGGATATGTGAAACGAAAGCTCGGCACCTATCCGAGTGCCAACGGAGAATTTTCCATTGATGATTGGCATATTGTCAGGTCTATGTACACTCCAAGTCAAGTGAAGTGGCCCTATGGAAATGTATACGGATTTGCATCTTCCCACAAAATTGGTATATCGTATGTGAATGGTCCCGATGCGGGCACATCTGCCGAAGACACTGCCGCAAAGATTGTAGTCCTATACGCGTACGAGGATATTGAGGATCTTTCTCTGTATGCTCTTGGAGTTGCAAGCAATGGAATCTCACGATCTGGTGGAGCAGAAGTTCTTCTTTCTGGTAGCGTCAAATCTGGTCAGTTCATAACATTCCTTCGATCGAACACCGTCTATAACTATGGTTCTCCTCCCGGTTCTGAGCAAAAGAACAATTCTGGGTTGCTGGGTCCCATTTTTACTACGAGTAAGACTAGTCAGAATGGTGATGACACGGTGCAGTTGTTTCTGAATGAAAGCGCCACCGAGGTGGGAACGAACAAATACGACGGTTGGAAATTAATTGATTCATTTGGAGACCTTACGAGGCCCGACGAAGGTGAAACTTGGAATTACAAGGACGGATATGCAAAAAGAAAACCTGGCACCTATCCCAAGGCAACTTTCGACATCAAAGATTGGATCATAACTACATCTATGTATATTCCAAGTCAAACACAATGGCCCTTTGAAAATGTTTACCAGTTTAGTGCATGAGAATATTTAAATCCACTCTATTTTTCTTAAAGATTATTACAAGGGAATAGTATCGGGAAGTTCGGGGGCGTTTTTTACATCTGGAATTTACTACAGCGTCTATGAACAGTACAGAGTCGTTGCTCCATTTGTACTGACAATCTTATTTGCAACTTCATTGGCAGGTATCGTCGCGATTCCATTTGATTTTGATAGAAAAAGAAAACAACTAAACATAGATACAAAAATGACATGGAATACATTTCAAAAGACTTATGTGATTTTTCTTGTACGAACCATTCCCAAAAACATATTGAAGATGTTTGTGTATGAAAAACTACTTTATTTCTTCTCAAAATATTTTTCAGCAGGATTATGTGGCTTGCTTTCATCTATCATATCAACCATAATGGTTTTTTTCATATTGTATCCGCTTGACATATGGAACACATATTTACTTAGCGAAATGAAATACACATTTAAAGATTTGATAAAATTCAAAGGAGCAAATTATGGAATTATACATAAATTGTCAACGAATGCACTAGGTTTTTACTGTCTCGAAATATTGTCACCGAGATATTATTAATGATGATGATATCAAATTAAAAAAATGAATTTATAGAGTAAAATGGGAATCAAGGGATTGCGCAAATTGATTGAGGATGTTGCTCCACAAAGCATTCAAAAAAAAGAGATCAGTCACCTTTGTGGGAAAAAAATTGCCGTGGATACTTCGTTGCTCATGTATCAATTCTTGACTGCATTACGAGTTGGAGCCGAAGAACTGAAGAACGATCAAGGAGAAACAACCGCGCACATATCCGGAATTCTTTACCGTACTTTAAAAATGCTTGAACATGGAATTACTCCAATCTTTGTTTTTGACGGCAAGCCACCTGAAATGAAACTAAAAGAACTTAAAAAACGCAAGGAACGCACGGAAAATGCAAAAGAAAAATTACAAAACTGCAAAGATACAGAAGAAGAAAATAAATACAAGAAACAATGTGTGCGCGTGACTCAAATACAAACAAATGAAATACGAACACTTTTAAATTACATGGGAATTATTTGCGTGGATGCTCCGGCAGAAGCTGAAGCTACTTGCTCTGCTATCGCAAAATCGGGAAAAGCTTACGGGGTTGCTACAGAAGATGCAGATGCTCTTACATTTGGAACTCCCATCTTGATTCGCAATTTGAATGCATCCGATAACAAAAAAAATCCAATTATGGAGTTCAATTTGACAAAACTGTTGCAGAATTTGGAATTCACACATGAGCAATTCGTTGATTTGTGTATTTTATGTGGTTGTGATTACACGTCCACTCTCAAAGGAATAGGTCCTAAAAATGCATACAAACTCATAAAACAGCACAAAACAATTGAAAACATACTTGAGCATGTGAAACCTGATCAAATTCCAGAAGATTTCAATTTTAAAGAAGCTCGAAAATTATTTTTTGAGCACGAGGTAACTGTTTCTCTTCCTCAGTCACCACCACAAAGCGATATGGTTCAATTGAAATCCTTCTTGGTTGAATCCCATCAATTTTCTGAGGATCGCGTCGTTAAAATAATCGAAAGACTGAAAAAATTGAAACAACAAAAATCGCAACAAAGTTTAGATTGTTTCTTCGCCAAAAAGTGATTATCTCAATATTATTAATATATACATTAGATAAATGAGCGAAGATCTAATTCTGATAAATATTTTGAAAAATTCTGAAAAAATGGAAAATACACCTGAGTTCAACAAGAAAAAGCTAAGCTTGGACATAGGAAGCACAAAAGTAGTTTTAAACCTCATAAAAAACGAATATGATGAATTATTGTCTCAATCTTCTGGAAATATTTCAAAATTGAAAGAGATAGATTTGACGGACCCCAATCGAAAGTGTTCTTCTAATGATGAAAAATTTGCAAGTGTTAAGTTTACATTCGATGAATTGAATAATGGAATTCATTTTGATTCGTTGATTTCAGTTTCTTTTATTCCTTTCCCCGTGCGAATTGAAATCAGTGATCCCAATTTCCGTGGAATTATGAAAAAAGGAATAGATATGGCCAAAAAATTGACAAAGAAAGCAATAAATATGTCTCAGCAATTTAGGTTCAATCTTTATCAAAGTCAGGGTGTGTCTCGTTTTTTAATGGAATCCACTCCATTTGGAAAATTTGTGTTTTCAAAGTTCAAAATACTTGTAGGTGAAACATTTAATGTAAATATCGATTTATTAAAGCTTGTAAATCTTATTTATTATAAATATCAGACTGACATAGACAACGAAAAAACATTAAATGAAGGCCGAAAAAATACATTGAACCGAATCAAATCTCAATATAAAAATTATAAGTTGTCCCCCTCCCAAAATGCATTCATAAGAACATTTTTTATTGAATTTATGAAATGGGATTTTAATAAGACCATTGGAGAAAATTTAGTGAACAATGAGAGAGCGAACAAATTTTCTCAAATACAACATACCGAATATATAGAAGAAGAACGTTTAAAAGCACAGGAGCCCCCTGAAAAAACATCACCACCCTCCGATTCTTTACAAGTCACAGTCAGCAGTGCCGAAGAAATAAAAGATAAAGAACAAGTCACAGTCAGCAGTGCCGAAGAAATAAAAGATAA
>MDTB01071034.1_pt1 | contig 10203 bp, 7 predicted proteins | sample 811161 | NCBI WGS metagenome assembly MDTB01 (sample SAMN05326650, study PRJNA326480) | marine metagenome | isolation source: seawater | place: Mediterranean Sea | collected 2009
AAGTCAGCGATATATTCGTTTCATATTTTACTGGACCCAGAGAACTCATCCTCGGAAGGGGAAAACGCTCCCTAACGTCTTCGGGTCGCCAACCTGTCCGGGAAACCCATATCCTTAACTTATCCTTTATTCGCTCAGTATGCCAAGCATCATGCGCCATCTGATGATAGACCTCGAGATTTGCCCACACTGGATTCCAACTGCGCACAGGCTTTAAGGTGCCATAGATGGGCTTTTCAGACGCACTTTCGTCCACGAAAGTTCCAAATACTCTATCCCAAAAGATGAACACGCCACCGTAGTTGGCATCAATATAATTGGTATTACAAGCATGATGTACACGGTGATTTGAAGGAGTCACGAATATTTTTTCCAGAAATCCCAATTTGCCAATGTGTTCCGTATGAACCCAAAACTGATAGATGAGATTAACTGCCGCGATCGTGAAAAACATTCCTAGTGGCACGCCTGCAAGAAACATGGGCACATAAAAGATCCAAGCAAAAATAAACGAGGTGCTAGTTTGCCTCAGGGCGGTCCCTAGGTTGTAATCTTCGCTCTGATGATGCACGACATGGCTAGCCCATAAGAGCGTTCTCTCATGCGATAAACGATGTTGCCAATAGTAGCAAAGATCATATAGAAGAAACGCCAAGAGCCATGTCATCCATGACTCAGCAGGCAACAAGTTCGGATTGAAATATTTTAAGATTATTGCATAGATCAAACTATTTATTGCTAAATTGAGAATTGCAGGGAATCGACTCAATAGGCCCAATGTCAGACTACACAGCGTGTCGTTTAATCGGTACGTGTTTTTGTGTTTATGAATCCCATACAAAAATTCAATCAACATCATCACACCAAAAACTGGAACTGAGAACAAGATGATGGTCGAATGCTCCATGGTTGATAATCCTATGCCACGCTGAGAAAAAGACTATTACTCTCGGCGATTTACGAGTCTCTCAATCAGCCCATCTTTGTCTTGCGAATCAAATTCATCGAAGGTTAGGTACAATTCGACTAATGGCTTGACACTGATGGTCCACAGACCAGTAAATGGTGTGTTGAGATCGGCAATCACAATGTAGAGGAGGTGCACGCAGGCAGTTATTGATCCAACCATGAAGCAATGAATCCAAGGCTCCATGCCGGCATTTATGACGAATGCGGCTACTAGAACAACTGACATGTAAATAAGTAGATGCTTCAAGCGCGGGGGCAGCTGCTGATTTGCAATGCTAATTCGCTCCGTTCGGAGACTGGTAATTGAGGACATCTCCGCCATCAAGAAGTGTAATGCTTCCCTATCACTCTCATTGTTCACCTGCACTTTGTTAACGGCAAACATGACGTCATATAATTCCTTTGAAGTATCAGAGTTGAGTACGGCATAATCGTCGTTCATAGTACTCCACTCAACGGTGGCAACGGAGTGAACATATTCCTGCAACTCTTTTTTTACGGATAGTTTGGATTCACTTTGTCCGTCAACATAGAGAAGGAAGTCTCTTACATCGCTAATAGCATTAAGTTCAGCTTCAACCACTTCAGATAGCTTGTTGAAACGATTCAGAACCTCAACAAGCAAAAAGCCGGACACGATGGCATAGATCATGCCAAAGACCGAATAAAACTCCTCCCAAGGGGCAAGACCTCCTGATACGGGAGCAGTATGCTCACTCAAATTTAACCAAAGCGCAATACTTGAAGCTATAAGAGTAGAAAACGCAATGGGGAGTATTGCACCTGTTATCTGGCCTTTATTTTCTTTATTAATGATTTCCATAGCTTGCAGACGCGCTGATTGCTTCGAGTCCATCTAGTATCCTCTACCGCATTCCATAATCAGAGGATATACGAGCTTGAAGACACAAACAATTTATTTAATAAATACACAGCTTCGAATGGATTAGTTGCCGTATTTATGCCTCAGTTGTGCCGCCATGGATCAGGTCTGTAGCCTCTGGTCCACTGGCAAAGTTAGTCTAAGTTAGGTTGAGTTAAGTGCGTCAATTAGAAATATTGCAGCTTATCGAGTTTGATTTGGCTTCAATAGCCATCGAGGTTAACATCACCTCTCAAGCTACTGAAACAAAACACGATAATGAAAATTGAAGTCATCAATATGATAATGGTCGGTGCTGGAGCGCTGTCAATGAAGAAACTTAGATAGACGCCAATTAATGAACATGCAACCGAAATTGCAACAGAGATCGCAACCATTGATCGAAACTGCGCGGTCAATAGCAACGAGGTCGCCCCAGGCGTTATCAACATTGCTATTACTAAGATCATTCCCACAGCCTTCAGAGCTCCAATAATTGTCAAGGAAAGAAGTGACAGGAGTCCATAATGAATTATTGACACAGGCAAACCAATGGCCCTTGCATGTTGAGAATCAAAAATAAAAACAACCAAGTCTCGGCCCTTATACACGAGGAACCCAAGTACCAATAAAGTTATCAACCCCGCATCAAATACATCGCGCCAATCAATACCGAGGATATCCCCAAAAAGGACATGATCAAGATGAACGTCAGTCTCAATTTTTGTCATCAACACCAAACCAAGCGCAAACATTGATGAAAAAACAACTCCCATCACTGTATCTTCTTTGAGCCGGCTGTTTCGTTTCAAAAATCCAGTGCAAAAAGCACAAAAAATACCGGCAGCAAACGCTCCAACAAAGAGAGATATGCCCGCCAAATAAGCCAAAACAATGCCGGGCAAGACGGAATGAGAAATAGCATCACCCATTAATGACCATCCTTTTAGCACCAAAAAACAAGAGAGAATGGATGTTGGTATGGCCACACAAATCACAATTGCAAAAGCCTGCAGCATAAAGGTAAAGCCAAATGGCTGCCAAAGTGCAATTGTTGGAAGAGCGTCAATCACCAAGAAATTTCCTCGCCCGGGGCGTTAATTATTTCTAATGCTTTCATACATACCCTAGCCTGTGCGAGAGCGGGAAGCAAAAAAACCATATTTAGGCGCTGCAAGAAACACGCATGTAAAAATAATTGCCTGCAACAAAACGATGACACCGCCGGTAGCACCGTCTAAAAAAAAACTCAAATACGCCCCGAATGCGGAGGTGCCAGCACCAATCGCAACGCTGAGAGAAATAATTCGGCCAAATCTATCACTGATTAAGTAGGCAGTAGCGCCCGGGGTTATCACCATTGCTATGACTAAGAAAGCCCCTACCGTCTGCATTGCGGCCACGGTGCATGCACTTAGCAAGACAAAAAACAAAAGTTTAATATGATCCGGGTTTAAACCAATACTCTTTGCATGGTTTTCATCAAAAAACACCACTAGAATATCTTTCCATCTCCACACTAATATGGCTAACGAAACAAAGCCAATTATCAATAGCTGCAGGGAGTCCGCTGGGCCGACAGTAAGTATGTTGCCAAGCACTATGGTCTTAACGTCGACGGACACGGGAGAAATTGAGACCATGAACAATCCCAGACCAAAGAACGAGCTAAAAATAAGCCCGATAATGGCATCCTCTTTCAGTTTTGAATGACGACTCAAAAAGAGCATGGTGCTAGCCGCAAGGCCTCCAGAAAAGAAAGCTCCCAAGGCAAACGGCAAACCAAGCATATAGGCCCCAGCCACGCCTGGCACGATTGAATGCGATAATGCGTCTCCCATCAGAGACCAACCTTTGAGCATTAAGTAGGCACTCAAAAAGCCGCAAACGCCCCCAACAAGGCCGCTCACGAAAATGGCGCTCAACATATACTGATATTGGAATGGAGTGAGCCAGTCCATTAATATTAATCCCTAAGAATCCGCCGAATTGCTTTTTATCCATTTTACTGGCGTCGGACATGGAAAGAACTTGTCTACCTCAGCCTCACCATAAAGGACCACGGGTCTCTCATCATCAGATAAGACGGTTACCTGACGACGATCATCATCATCATGAAGTTCTTTTCCGGTCAGCACGAAACGTCTCAAAACCCCGCCGAAAGCGAGCTGGAGATTATCTTGGGTAAAGACCTCATGGGTTTCTCCAGATGCCAGAACAGTTCCATTTATTAAAACAGCCCTATCACAAAACTCGGGCACACTTCCTAAGTTATGAGTTGATACCAATATGACTTTTCCATGTTCCCGCATGTCCTTTAACAAAGACATGATCTGCTCTTCAGTATTAACATCTATCCCGGTAAATGGCTCATCAAGCAACACGACCTCACTTTCTTGCGCCAGAGCCCGTGCCAAAAAAACTCTCTTCTTCTGCCCTCCTGACAACTCACCAATTTGACGACGCCGAAGTTCATAAATTCCGACTCGCTCCATTGCTGCAGCGACTTTTGCACGGTCTTTGGATTTTGGCATTCTAAACATATTCATGTGACCATAGCGTCCCATCATAACAACATCCTGAACCAGAATTGGAAAGTTCCAATCGATGTCTTCAGACTGAGGGACGTAAGCGACCTGATTTGATTTCATAGCTGCAGAGACGCTCTGTCCCAATATCTGCACTGAGCCCTTCGATAAGTTCACTAGCCCCATAACCGATTTAAAAAGGGTCGACTTTCCGCTTCCATTAACACCGACTAACGCGGTTATAGAGCCGGTTGGCAAACTAAAAGTTGTGTCCCATATTGCGGTGTGACCATTATTGTAAGTCACAGTAACATTTTTGATATCTAGCCCAGTCATTGACCCAATCCATCAGCTATTGCAAGCAGCGTGGTTTTCATTAAATCTATGTAGGTTGGAACTGGTCCATCGGGCCCACTCAAAGAATCTACGTAAAGAACACCAGCATAATTTGCCCCAGTCTCTCGAGCGACCTGTCTCGCCGGTTTTGATGAGACCGTGCTCTCACTGAACACTGCTGTTATCTGGTGCCTACGAACGTTATCTATAACATGACGAACCTGCTGCGGTGTGCCTTGCCCCTCTGAATTAATAGGCCATAAAAATAGCTCTTGCAGGGCATGATCTCTGGCTAGGTAACTAAACGCACCCTCGCTCGTAACCAACCACCTTTTCTCCTTGGGCAACCCGGCCAAGCGTTTCCTTAATGGTTCGATTGAAGCAATTATCTGAGCGCTGTATCGTTTTGCGTTGGCATTATAGATGTCAGCATTCTTACCATCGAATTTCACTAAAGCCTGGCGGATATTATCTACATAAATCAATGCGTTTTTCATCGACATCCAAGCATGAGGATTCGGTTTGCCTGAATATGGACCTCCGGAAATACCTATCGGCTTCACACCGTCCGATACCTCCACCTTGGGCACATCTGTTAAATTTTTAAAAAATCGATCAAACCATAGTTCTAAATTTAGTCCGTTGTAGAAGACCAAATCGCTACCTTGAACGCGACGGATATCGCTTGGTGTTGTCTGATAATTGTGAATCTCGGCATCAGGTTTAGTAATAGATTCTACAATGGCGACATCTCCTGCGACATGGCGAACCATATCTGCAATCACCGTAAAAGTTGTCGCCACCTTGAATTTGCCGTCGGAGCTGGCATGAGCCCCATCGGCCTGAGACATCAGCCCCGCGCCCATTACAAAAAGTATTGCAAAAGCTTTAAAGATGCTCTGTTTTCTATACTGGCAAGACAAGTGCTCTAACCTAACTAATGATTTAACCCTTTTGGCAGCAGTCTTTGGTGGGGTTTCGACCAAATTATTACGCGCTATCTAAAACAATCGGTTTTTTTAATTAAAAAGCGTTTGGTTTTTCACTGGGCATTGCAATCTGCCCCAGCGAATTTACAACGCGACTTCAATAGTACACCAGCCTGACAGCCGCAATGAAGCACTTTATGCCGCATCAAGAAAAAAAAAGTTATTTACCTTTTCTGGTATGAGTTACGAGGCATAAACTAGACATCACACGTCTTAAAAGCTAACATCCTGCGCCAATACCGGTTAACATTGCCGAAAAAGAATTGCTTTCGTTGGAAATTCACAGCTCAAACCACCGAAATCATGATATCTATTCTAATAATAAAGGAAACGGGGGAAAACTTATGAGCACCAGTGTAGCAAAAAAATATCTTGCGCTTTGTATGTCTGCAGTCGCTTTTTCGGGGAGCTTAGCGCTGCCGGCAATCGCAGATGATGGAGCAAAGCTTGACGAAATCATTGTGACCGCTCGCAAGCGGGAAGAGAGCTTAACAGATGTTCCAGAGTCAGTGGCGGCAATATCGAGCGATACCATAACACGACATAACGTCAAAACGTTGGACAAGGTAGGTCTACAAATTCCAAACTTTAACCTCAATACTAGAGCAGATCTAATGCCCAACGTTTCAATGAGAGGCATGGGCGCCTTCAGTTTGACTCAAGGAGTGGGCTTCTTTTTGGACGATGTACAGTTATTCTCAGATGCCTCTTCCAGGTTTGGAGACCTTGAGCGTATTGAAGTTTTAAAGGGACCTCAGGGAGTTTTATATGGCGGAAGCAGCATTGGTGGCGCAGTTAAGTTTATCGCAAAAAGACCCTCGGCGGATGAGCTATCAGGCTCAGTCAAACTTATGGCGGGACAACAGAATTCTACCGATGTCGAAGCGTCTATAAATGTCCCAATGAGTGACTCGTGGGCGATGCGAGCTTTTGCTTTTAGGGCGGAAGATGATGGCTTTCTTTACAACCCCCTTTACGACGATGATTCAATAGCAGGTTGGGAGAAAATCGGTGGCAGGCTATCCATAGCTGGCCCACTGTCAGATAATCTGTCATTGTACGCATCTGCGCGCTATAACGAGTATGATGGACCAAACAACACTTGGGTATATCAACCTTACACTCCCCCTAACACAAGGCCTAATTTTTCTTACACTCGAGAAGTTGACATAGACACCATAAACAACGCCGACCAAGAGAACAACGGGTTACACTTGGAGCTTGTGTGGGAACTTGGCGGATTTGATGTCACATCAATAACCGGCTACACCAAGACGGAGCAGGTACGAACTACCGATGTGGACCTTACCCGAGACGCAGTTTATGACGTAGTCCAGACGGAGGAGATGGAGACTATTACGCAAGAGATTCGCCTAACTTCCACCACTGAAAGCAATTTGCAATGGCAAGCAGGTCTTTACACATCAACGTACGAGAGGGACGAGCAGACAACTGCAATTATCTTTGGAGGTGCGGTTGTTGATCCGGGCAGTAGGGTTGACTCTCAGGAGCGAACCCACTTGGCAGCTTTCGGCAATCTCACCTACACAGCGGGACCGTGGGAGATGGCTTTTGGACTCAGGGTCGATTCATGGGAGCACAAAAACCAGCTTGACCCAACTACATCATATCTTCCACCCCAGAGTTACGAGCTGGGTTTAGTGCACAAAGGCAAAACTGACGGAACAGAGGTTTTGCCAAGATTATCTATTGCTCGCGATTTATCAGATAATACAATGGCTTACTTAACGGTTTCCCAAGGATATGAGCCAGGTCAGGCCAAGCATGATGGCCCCTACATTGATGAACAAGGCAATCCGCAGTTAACAATCCTCGGAAAAGAAGAGGCGACTCAAATCGAACTAGGGCTTAAAGGATCGTTCTCAGATGGCTCAGGTACCTTTGCTATTGCGGCGTTTATGATTGACTCAAAAGATAGGGTATTTACAAAAGTGTTATCTCGTGCCTCAGATGGACTTTACGAGTCCATGGAAAATGTTGGCGACGCTGAAAACAGCGGTATCGAAATAGAGATCACAAAGCAAGTTACTGAAAACTTAACGATCGCTCTGGCGGCGGGCGTCCTCGATGCCGAATTTAAGAATGGTGCTGAAGCTGCCGGTGTTGATGTAAGTGGGCTGACCCCCACAAGCACAATCGACAATGGTATCATGTTGAATGCAACCTATAATAAACCGCTAAGCGGCGATATGGAGCTAATCGGTGATCTTATGTACACTCGAAGAGGGGAAGGCGTAGGCTATCCAGCCCATGATGCCCCGATCAATCCAAGCTATGCCACAGTAAATCTGTCAGCGGGCGTGAGAGGTGAAAACTGGCAACTAATGGTTCATGGAGAAAATATCTTTGACGAAGAGTATTATACTGATGCGGACAACTTCGCAAACCTTTGGGCGTATCCAGGCAATCTGTTCACGGATGGCACCTACCCCACTCTAACAATGGGTACTTGGGGCCAACCAAGAATGGTGTCGGTGAGCCTAACCTACGACTTCTAATTTCTTGCAATTATAAAAGGGCGCCACGATACTCATGGCGCCCTTTTTTCGAGTAATCTGAACTGATAGGAAAAAGCATAACTTAACGAATAAGTGCTGAACATACTGATCAACACAATCACTTTTTGTATGGTAGCCTGCCTAACCATCTCAACCTCACTATCCAGAGCACTGCCACTGTTCAACTGATAAAGAACATAAGCTGTGACTGAAATGAGATAAACGATGGTTATCAAAGTGAAAGCGTTTTTTAAAGGGCTCCGGTATATCACAATGACGTACAAAAGCGCTCCCGGAACGAGCAAGCGGAAAGCATTCAAAGCAAAGAAAATATGAAGATCAGTATATAAGTCATAAGGAGTCAGACCTACTCCAGCGAAAAAAGTCATACCCAAGACAAAGAAAAAGGATCCAATAACCGCCAGCCGATAACCTAAAGGGTCGTTGATAAATAGTTGAGGTACAAATAAGAAGCCTACCCCAACAGCCGCGAAAAAAAACACAGCCATGTTAAAAAAGAATGAGGAGAGGAAATTTTGCTCTCCAGAACGGGCCGTATGACCTCCCAAGTCACTTAAGAAATTATGGGTGAAAGAGTATCCGAGTTGGTTTGGGTCATGAATGTTGCCTCCGGGATAAAAGTAGACAGCAATTGCAACGCAAAAGACAAAAAAAAGTGTCGCAAAACGAAGGATCGTCACCGACCAAAAGTAACGATAATTTTGATTTTGTGCTACCTCCACTGATTCAGCCCTCTCTAAACTGTGCATTTTTTTCCTTCCTGATATCAGGTCAAGGATTATTAATCTTTTGTCTTGCTTGACATAAATTCTTGAGCCAAAGCAAAAATGTGCGCCTTTCTTTGTGAGTCGATCCTTTCTAAGGTTTTCGTCATAAAAGACGATCGAGGGTTTCTTTTGAAAACTTCGATATTGTCATGAACGAACCGCCAATAAAGCCCATCAACTATATCGCTCCAGAGTCCCTTCTTATAGTTACTCATTTTGATAATATAATTTGAACCGCATATGTAGGGTTTGGTGGAGAATATTCCGCCATCAGCAAAGGTACCCATGCCAAAGACGTTTGGCACCATGACCCAGTCAGCAGAATCCACAAACATCTCCATAAACCACGAATAAACGTCTTTCGGATCAATTCTAGCCAGCGTCATCAAATTAGCAATAATCATCAATCGAGGTATGTGGTGGGTATAGCCGAATTCTTTGCAATTTCTGACGGCGTCATCTAGCGGAGGAATGCCAGTAGTGCCCTCATACCAGTCAGACGTCAGTCTCCTTGTGTGGCCCCAAAAGTTGGAGTTAATCTGCTCCTCTCTCTTGAGATCATACACACCCCGAATAAATTCTCTCCAGCCAATCAACTGCCTGACAAAACCCTCAAAAGAGTTGATAGGTAAATCGTTGTTCTCATAAAAATCTTTCGATCGCTGCAAAACCTCGGTGGGGGTTAACAACCCCATATTCAACGATGTGCTCAACGCACTATGAAACAGAAAATTGTTCTCATCGTGAACTGCATCTTCATAGGTACCGAAGTTAGCAAACTTGTGCGTCAAGAAATTATCCAGCCAGCTCAAGGACTGATCTCTAGTTGTCGGCATCCAAAGATTGGACATGGAACCCGGATGATCGGGAAAGCACTCTTCAATCTCGCTTAGAAGCTTCCTATCGCTCGAGAGGTTAGTTCTCGGCACATCGGGCAAATGTATTCCCGAAGGCAACTTTTTGCGGTTTTCTTCATCAAATGACCACCTGCCTCCAACGGGTTGTGCGTCTACCATCAGCACATTCAGGTCTCTCCGCATCATCTGGTAGAAGCTTGCCATTCGGAGGGATTTTTTTCCTTTGGCAAAATCAAGAAATTTCTTGCGGCTACATATAAACTTGGGACTTGGATGGAGAACCCATTTTGCTGAGGAATTCGATCGAAACTGTTCAATTTGTTTATCAAAAAGTTGGTCGTCTATTTCAAAGTAA
>MDTB01118884.1_pt1 | contig 10203 bp, 8 predicted proteins | sample 811161 | NCBI WGS metagenome assembly MDTB01 (sample SAMN05326650, study PRJNA326480) | marine metagenome | isolation source: seawater | place: Mediterranean Sea | collected 2009
GAGCCTTTTCTAGTTCTTCTATATTTGGCCAGCGATTCAAAAACGTTTTATAATAGGGGATTACTGTTTTAACTGTTGTCTGTTGTAGCATTACTTCTGATAACCAGACCTGATAAGGATCTCCGAGTATTCCTTTTTTTGACTGTGAGGGAGGTATTCGCCAGGGCAGCTTTCGAGCATTACTATCGTACCACTTTAAAATTATTGTCGTAACTTGACTCTTGCTTTTCATGATAACATCTGAATTTTTGAGGTAGCACTATAACGCTTATTGCTATAAAATTGGATTGGTTTACAATATTGTCAAGATTGATCTGCACCTAATTAGAAAAGTGTTTAATTTAAACCTAAAAATTTAAGGAATTTGCTCTTGAATAAAAAATGTTCTGGTACTGGGTTTAAAAAGGCATCAAGCTTCCTGACCAATATAGCTCAAAAAGGATTTGAAAAAAAAGGTTTTTCTCAATCTGTGCTTTTAACTAATTGGTTAGAAATTATTGGTCACGAAATAGGTAGTCAATCAAAGCCTGTGAAAATATCCTTTGATAAGAGAAGCTTAAGTTCCACCCTAATTTTGGAGGTAAATTCAGCATTGGGTCCTGAGTTAGAAATGCAGAGTGAGTTATTACGAGAGAAAATTAACAGGGTATACGGATACCAAGCTATTTCCAAGATTTTTATGAAACCCTCGGCAAATTTAGGTTATAAAAACGCTTCAGATTTAGCTAAATCTGAAACCGTTAATGCAATTGAACCAAAATATCGAGAGCACGGTTCCTTTAGCAAGCAGGGGAATAAATTGATTTCAAGTCTAAAGAACATAAAAGATGATAAGTTTCGGGAGACTTTGACTAAATTCTGTATTTCGTATCAAAATAGATTGTAAGGTATCAAAAAATTAATAGTGAGAAAGATGAAAGCGATGTTAAGTTCCTGTATTAGATCAATTTTTAGTGTAATTTTCACGTCTTTCCTTTTATTAATTAGTATTTCGACGTCTTTTGCAGAGATTAAAAACGCGAACGAGTATCAAGATATGATAATAGGTCGCGACAGCGCTAAAGTAACTGTAGTTGAATATGCTTCTTTCACTTGTCCCCACTGCGCAACTTTCCATAGAGAGGTGTTCCCAAAATTAAAGGCAGAGTATCTAGACACTGGGAAGGTAAAATTCATTTATCGCGAAGTTTATTTTGATGCGCCCGGTCTTTGGGCAGGGTTGCTGGCCAGATGCACAGCGAATACCAAGAGTTATTTTGGGATTGTTGACTTGTTGTATAAAAAGCAAAATTCATGGGCAAAGGGTGCATCCGAGAAAGAAATTTTAAATGGATTGTTTGCTATTGGAAGACAGTTAGGTTTTGAAGATGCTAGAATTACCGAGTGCTTACAGAATGAACCAAAAGCCTTAAATCTGGTCCGATCTTACCAGGAATTCGCCAAAAAAGACGGAGTAACATCTACGCCGTCTATAGTAATTAATGGAGAACTATATAAAAATGTAACTTTTGACGATTTAAAAATTAACTTGGACCGACTTCTTAAGCCTTAACAGAGATTAATTTTCTCTAAAACTTTTCTTAAGAAGAGCTTTTCGTCACAAATCGCCAGCTCTATTTCTAATACTTTAAACAAGGGGCGGTACTTCAAAGGTAATCTAACGAAGTCTTTCTCGGTGGTTACGAGATAAACGTTCTCCTGTAGTGAACGAGCTTTCAACTCCTCCAATGACTTTTGACTGAAGGCTTTGTGATTCGGGAAAGGTCTCGCTTGATAAAGTTCTGCGCCTAACTGTCTAATAAATTGGAAAAACTTTTCAGGATGGCCTATTCCAGCTACCGCTATAACTTTTTTACCCTTTAGATTAATATTGCCTGCGCGTTGAACGAAAACGGCGTTAAAGTTCTTTGGAAAGTTCAAGGTTCCATATTTAAGATAAAATTCATTTTGATTTGATTCATCACCAATTGTTATTAATAAGTCAGCTCTTTTTAAACCGGCCGCAATTGGCTCTCGCAAGGGTCCTGCAGGTATAATGTTTTCATTACCAAAAGCCACTGAAGTATCGACAACCAGAAGAGAAAAGTCTTTTTTCACGCTATTATTTTGAAACCCATCATCCATAATCACGACGTCAGCACCAGATTGGCAAGCTGCTTTTATCCCGAGCCGTCTATCACGTGCTACCCAAGTAGGAGCATGTAGAGACATCATTAAAGGCTCATCGCCAACGTCCATGAAATTGTGAATATCTGGATTAACCCGGATAGGTCCTTTAAGTCTACTCTTGTAACCTTTACTTAAGATGTGAGCGCTGTACCCATGGTTTTCCAAAAGTTTTTGGAGCTTCAACGCTGTTGGGGTTTTGCCGTTGCCGCCTATTGTGAGATTACCAACACAGATAACCGGGACAGGCATTTTTTCAGATATTGTCCAGTAAATTTTAATTTTTAGGAGAAGACGCCAAAAGAATGTTAACGGTAAAAGAAGATAATAGGCATAAATAATTTTGTCAGATTTTGACTTCAGCCATAACTTTGGAAAGAACATTTTATTCTTTTTACCCTAATTGACTTTGAATATTTGGTATGAATTTACTCGTCAAAAATTAATAATAGTTATTTTCCCGCTACAATCATATTTTCCACCAAAAGACTAGGTATTTCATAAGATGAGGTATTTTTACTGTCATTTGCTTGCGTTATATTTATCAACATTTCTTTTAGATTGCCAGCTATAGTGCACCTGTTAATTGGATATACTATTTCACCGTCTTTTATCCAATATCCTCCGGCACCCCTGGAGTAATCTCCTGTATTTTGGTTTACAGATGACCCAATAAGGGACGTTACAAGAAAACCATTTTTTATTTCGCTAATAATTTCTGATTGACTTTTTCTACCAGTGGATAATCGCAAGTTGGTTACTCCAGATGCGTTTCCTTTAGGTTCAAGGTTTAATTGTCTTGCAGACCGTAAATCTAAAACCAACTGTTTTAATCTTCCATCTTTAATCAGATTCTTTTTAGAGGTTGGCAAACCTTCACTATCAAACGGCCTAGAACCCGCTATTCTAGGTCGTTTGGGCTCCTCTGACAAAGTAATGCTTTGAGGCAGAACTTTTTCCTCCAAACTGTCCAGGAGCCAGCTGGATCCACGGGCGATAGACGCACCATTTATTGCTGATATTAAATGTGAAATTAAAGTACTAGAAATACGCTCATCGTACAAGACAGGGTATGATCCTGTAGGCGAAGCTTTTGGATTCAAGCGTGATACTGCTCGCGTTGCAGAAAGGTTACCTACGCAATCAGGATCAGGTAATTCCTCAAAATATACTCTGCTTTCACTTGCGTAATCGCGTTCCATTTGCGAATTTTCGCCCGCAATGGTACTACAAAACAACTGAAAATTGGTCCTACTGTACCCACTTGAAAACCCATTTGAATCTGTCATATGGAATTTCGTTAAATTACATCCAACGCCTCCTTCGCTTAGATTTGCGCCAGGAACATCAAGAGCTGATTTTGTCATCTGTTCCGCCAAAGACACCAGTGTATCTGGCTTTATATCGTTAAAGCTTTTATCAAGCAGGTCAAAATTTTTAATATTGAAGTTAGAAGCATACTGACTAACTTCTGCTAAACCACTAAATTCATCCTCTGGTGCCTGTTTTGCCATCGCAATTGCTCTGGAAATCATATTTTCGAGATAGCTATTTTCTGTGTTTGAGATTGAAACTGAGGCTGAGCGAAGTCCAATAAAGACTCTCGCACCCAACTTTAACTGCTCTGATCCCTCTATTTTTTCAAGGCTTCCATTTTTGACCTCAACAGAATGTGATATGCTTTCGCGAGCAATACCCTCGGCGGCGGTGGCTCCATTTTGCTTCGCCAAATTTACGATTTTTTCAGCTAATTCTTTAAGGTTTTTGGACATTTTTCAACATTATGATTTGATAACTCACTGCGACTAATTTTTCGGAATATGAATTTTACGGTTGTTATGTAGACCTTGATTTATCTTTTTTAATAATTGCGATCGTGCATGACACAAAATGTCTTTATTAACAAACAAAAAAATATATGAATTTAATTTATTGTCCCTCTAAGTGTGCCTATACGCAAAAAACACCTTTCAACTATAGCTTCTAAACTAAGTTTCGATGAAGATCTAATCTGTTTTTCCGCCTCAAATATTAGAGAATTGGCTCTTTCAAGTTTAGCGGTTGTCCAAATCCGTGATTCGTTGATCACTTGAGTTCTTCGAGCCCCAAAGAGCGGAGGGAAAGTAGTATTTAATATTTCATCCATTTTAGAAAAATTTGTTGAAATTCTGTATAAGAGGTTAAAATGGTTGGTCGCTGAAAAAATTATTTGGCTAGGTTTTACACCTTTGTTGAAAAGGTTCCTCAAAACTAAAACCATTTTTCTAAAATCGCCTGAAGCTAAACAAGCGAAAATTTCCATTTCAGTAGAGTCCGACTCTTCGGTCAGAAAGAGTTCGATATCTTTAAATGTGACAGGATTAGCATCATTATATTTAAAAAGTGTAAGGGTTTCAACGAGGTTTTCAAAGATTTCAAAAGAGGAAAAGTTATTTTGATTTCTCAAGAAATGGAGTACTTTTGTATCATAAATTTTAAGGTTCGAACTCTTTATTATATTTTCAACATCCGAAATACTTTGCTTTTGATCATAAAAAGAAAAGCTTAAGAATCTAGGATTAGGATCCACTAGTTTTCTCAGGGAAGAACTAGCTTTTAGGGACTTCGAGACTAAGATAATAGTAGAATCTAATTTTTGCCAATCTGCTATCTGTCTAGAAAGGATCTTTGTTATCTTTTCGGTTACATCCTCGATAATGAGAGCCTGTCTTCCTGGAAAAAAACTTGGTGTTTTCATGTGGACCTCTAAGCTTTCGGGGTCTTTTGTAAGCTCAGACTCAGAAACTTTTCGCACGCGCATTTCCGAAGAAGCATTTTGCCCACATATTATGTCAATTGCGTCGCGGCATTTTTGCCTCAGTCGCACAACATTAGACCCATGAAGAAGTATAATTGGCAGAGAGTCCACTCTGGATTCAATTAACTTTTTAAAATCGTTTATGTGTGCTTTCATTCAAACCAGTTTTCTGAGTAAATCAAAAGTTGTGTGTATATATTTTCTCCCAAATTTACGGTCAAACGTGTTTTTGCAGCGTCCTCTGCAACTTGGGTCGCGTAGCCTGTCGAATTACTGGCAGAACTAAAGCCGGTTCGAGCCGTAGACACTTTCTCTGACATTAATAATTTGCCGGAACTATTTCTCATAGTATATTGCGCCGTCATTATCAGCCTGTAACTGGTTATCTCATTTGTTGGAGTTATAACTTCCTTTGTTTTATAAGTGTCTAAGGAAATTTCAAGAATGTAAGCGCCGTTCTTGGGGCTTCCAAAACGCCTGACAAGGTCCTCCCTTAAATGAAAGCCTTGCTTTCCAGAAATTTCTAAAACTTTTACATTGCCAAACAGTTTTTGATCGCTGTGAGCGTTCTTGTAAAGAGGTTTAAACCCACATGATGGAATTGAAACAGCCAAAACAAAAAAAAGCAATATTAAGCCACAGTTTCTACAGAACAACATTTACTATTCTTCCCGGGACAATTATTACCTTGGTTGGTTTGCTTTGTCCTAAAACATTTCTTATTTTTTGATCGTTTAGTACTTTTTCCTCGATTTCAGAATTACCTAAATTCCTTGCTATTAATATTTCTGACTTACGTTTGCCGTTTATTTGAATTGGTAGAGTAATGGTCTCATCCAATAAAAGGGCTTCGTCTGCAAGAGGCCAAGGAGTTTTAATTATTGACTCAGATTTTCCAAGAGAAGCCCATATTTCTTCCGATAAATGAGGTGTCATTGGCTGCATTAAAAGTGCAATTATTTCGAGGGCTTCAAGTTTATTTTTTTTGGGAGCATTTGATTTGTTCAGAACAGCTGTGAATTCGTACAATCGGGCTATTGCCTTGTTGAAGGCAAACCCCTCGATACCGTCAGTCACGCCTTTTATCGCAGCATTTTGGGCTTTTTGTAATAACTTAATATTTTCCTCTGTTGAAGAATTTATTTTTCCACTATTGGAATCATCGTAAATTATCTCACTGGCAGTTTTCCATACTTTTTGAATGTGTCTCCAGGCACCTTCAATTCCTGCTTCAGTCCATTCAACATCCCTTTCGGGTGGGCTATCGGACATTACAAACCATCGCGCTGTATCTGCTCCGTATTGATCTATTATATCTATGGGATCAACAACGTTTTTCTTTGACTTGGACATTTTAATTGATCCACCAGTTTCAACGGGAGCTCCAGTTTTTATAACAATTAGTTTGTTTGATTTTGAGTTTGTAACTTCGTCGGGAGAATACCAATCTTGATTAACCGATATAAGAACCGCGCCTTTATCTGAATTCGGAGTCATTAACACTTCTCCTTGGATAAATGGTTTTTTGGGTTTGTCTACTACCACATTTTTTTTATTAAAAATGTACTTTACTGAAGTTCTAGCCTTGCTTTTCTTGCCGACGAGTTCTTGTCCAACAGTTAAAACGAGATCTGGAGCATTTAATTCTAGCGAAAACGTGCTGTAAGTTTCATGGCAAACCATTCCTTGCGTGAAAAGAGCTGAAAAAGGTTCTTTTGATTTCTTTGGCAAATGCCCGGTTATATGCATTGCTCGCGCAAAAAACCTAGAATAAAGCAGATGCAGTATTGCGTGCTCAACGCCTCCAATATACTGGTCGACGTTCATCCAGTATTCCGCACTTTTATTTTCTATTGGGGTTTGAGACTTAGGGCTGGTGAATCGGGCAAAATACCAAGAGCTATCCACAAATGTATCCATTGTATCCGTTTCACGTTTAGCTGCACTCATACATTTTGGGCAAGTTACGTTTGTCCAGGATGCGTCCCTATTTAATGGGTTCCCAGGTTTGGAAAAGTCGACCTCCTGGGGGAGCTTAATCGGAAGATTCTCTTTTTTTTCTGGTACAATACCACAGTTTTTGCAATGGACTACGGGGATTGGGCATCCCCAATATCGTTGCCTTGATATCCCCCAGTCGCGAAGCCTGTAATTGGTTTTTACGCTTCCCAGCCCAAGTTTAACTAGATGCTTGGAGATACTTTCTTTTGCATCATCAACATTTTTACCATTCAAAAAGTCTGAATTAATCATTTTACCAGATCCGGTGTATGCGACTTTATCGATGGCGAATAAGGCTTCTTTTTCGTCAGCTGGACAGACAACTGGTTTAACCTGCAGACCGTATTTGTTTGCAAAATCTAGATCACGCTGATCGTGTGCAGGACATCCAAAAATAGCGCCAGTGCCGTAATCCATTAACACAAAATTAGCTATAAAGAGAGGCAGTTTTTTGGCTGGACTTAATGGATGCAGAACTTCAATTTCTGTTTTTATACCCTTCTTTTCTGCAGTTTCTACGGCTTCTTCAGTATTACCCATTTTTTCGCACTCCTTAACAAAGGATGAAATTTCCTCATTTGATTGAGCCAATTTATCTGCAAGCGGGTGATTAGGAGAAATTGCTGCAAAACTCATACCGAAAAGAGTATCTGGGCGCGTCGTATATATTTTAAGAGTTGAGTGCTCTTTCGGAGCTCCCAACAATGAAAAATTTAATTCGAAACCAGAAGACTTTCCTATCCAGTTTTTTTGCATCGTTTTTACTTTATCTGGCCAGTTTTCAAGTTTTTTGACGGCATTTAAGAGTTCTTCAGAAAACTTTGAGATTCGAAAAAACCATTGCGTCAGGCTGCGTCTTTCGACTATCGCTCCTGAGCGCCAGCCTCTGCCTTCTAAAACCTGCTCATTAGCTAGAACGGTCATATCGACAGGATCCCAATTTACAAGTGCATTTTTTCTGTAAACCAAACCAGCCTCTAACATATCAAGAAACATAGCTTGCTGTTGTCCGTAATAGTCTGGATCGCAAGTCGCAAATTCGCGCTCCCAGTCTATCGATAGTCCCATTGGCTTTAATTGATTTCGCATTGTAGATATATTTTCGTAGGTCCAGGTGGCAGGGTGGATGTTTTTTTCCATGGCAGCGTTTTCTGCAGGCATACCGAATGCATCCCAGCCCATGGGATGTAAAACATTAAAACCTCTGGCTTTCTTATAGCGGGCAACCACGTCCCCCATAGTATAGTTTCTGACGTGTCCCATATGAATCCGACCAGAAGGGTAGGGGAACATTTCCAATACGTAGTATTTTTTTCGAGAAACATCAGTGGTCGCTATAAATAATTCCTCTTCTTCCCACTTCGCCTGCCATTTTGGCTCTACTTCAATTGCATTATATTTTGACATTATTTTATATCCACGGTCTTTTACTTTTTGTCTGCTAGAGCCTGAATTCTAGTACTCCAACAATTTTTGAATAACGAGGTGCAGTATTTCGCTTTAAAAATTACTATCTAAGAGGTGACAGAGGAACAAGACCTAATTCTACAAAATCGACAAACTAATAACTGTGGCACTATTGCATCACACTTAAAAACAAAGTCTCTCGACTGAGAAGTATGCTTGACCGAAGAGGTAATTTTAGGAAAGAAGAGACATCCCTTCCGAAAAGTTGGATGAGGTTAACATTTATTTAACAAAAAAGAGGCAAGAACATGAAACACGTTCTCTTCACTACTACGGCTTTGGTTGCACTATCTGGCGCAGCGATGGCTGATGTGACTTGGTCAGGCTCAGCAAGCCTTGGCTACAATGACGGACATAAAGACGGAACTCCAGACGGTATTAATTCTGATATTGATTTGGATGTAACAATGTCGAATGCCGGTGGGTATTCAGCAACAATTACTGCAGATGTGGAAAGCGGCGACTCTATTCTGGGTTCCGACGTAGCAATAACAACACCTGTAGCGAGCATAAACTATGGTGAAGTTGTGGAAGCTGCAAATTCATCATACTCTGATGTAGACGGCATGGAAGGACTAGGCTCAGACGAATTTACAGCTCAGGGCGCAGCGATTCTTATCTCAGCTTCAGCCGGTGGTATGACAGTAGCATATTCTGATGACTCAGCTATGGAAGGCGGCGACGACTCGTCTTTCGGGATAAGCGGAGATCTTGGCGGAGTGAGCTTTGGAATTGGTTCCAAGGGTGACGACTGGGGTATTTCAGCTTCTGGTAGTGCTTTAGGCGGAGTTATAAGTGTTGCTAGCGAAGAAGTTGGAGGAAATAGTGAGACAGGTGTGTCTGTAACACTGCCTCTAGGTGATATGTCCCTGACAGTATCGGCGACTGACGGCGATGATTGGGGTGCGTCTGTAAGCACAACGATAGCTGGGGCGTCAATTTCGGCCGGTACGGATGATGATGAGGACAACCAATTCTCACTATCGACAGATATAGCAGGTGGATTTGGTCTAGCTGTAGATTTCGATACAAGTGATGGATCCGCTGTAGGTTTGTCGTATGCTCTATCTGACTCAGCATCTTTGAGCGTATCTTACTACGAAGATATTCCAGGAACGGATGATGGTCCACAGACTTCAGGAACAGAAGCAAAGATTTCTTTCACGTTCTAAGAGAGTAAATAATACGGAAAAAAGGCATTACATTTGTAGTGCCTTTTTTTTTGGATAGACTTTATAATGACGCGCTGTAGTCTTTTAATAGATATTAGTAGGTTTAAGCCGTGAATGGATTTCTTGCAGCACTTTTTATGACATCTACATTGATAGAGACGCAAGGTTCACTGCAAGGTAGTTTTAATAAGTCAGAGACGAGACCGTTCATCACTGCTGGAGTGTCTGAATTACACTTTCAAGAAGAAGCTGTTGGAAAAGAAATACAGCTTATCTATGGACGGGAGTTTCGCTCGGGGCCTTTGCAGCATATAATTGCAGTTTCTAGAACAGACCAAGCGGGCAACTGGGGTGGCTACGGGTTTTATAATGAGATTGAGTTAGTGGGACCAATTTCCTTAGGATTTAGCTTTGTTCCGGGGGTTTTCGATAGGAATCAAGAAGAAGACTTAGGTGGGTGGCTAATGTTTCGCTCTGGAGTTGAATTTGAGTATGATTTCTCTGACGTGTTATCGATAGCGGTTTCTTATGACCATCGTTCAAGTGGAGATATATGGGAGTACAATCCTGGTATGGAAACGATCAAAATCAGCTTTATAA
>MDTB01054280.1_pt1 | contig 10202 bp, 21 predicted proteins | sample 811161 | NCBI WGS metagenome assembly MDTB01 (sample SAMN05326650, study PRJNA326480) | marine metagenome | isolation source: seawater | place: Mediterranean Sea | collected 2009
AGTATAATTCTACAATTAACGATTCATTTATTTCAGAAGGCAATTCCTTTCTTTCTGGATTTCTTATAAATGTTCCCTTAAGATTCTTTGTGTCTACTTCAACCCAATCACTAAATCCTCTAGTTTCCGCTAAACTCATTGCTAATTTAATTCTGAGCTGATCTTTTTTATTATCTCTTACAGATATTTTATCTTTTGGGTTTACCTGATAAGAAGCAATATTTACAATATCTCCATTTACTTGTATGTTTTTATGATTAACTAACTGTCTAGACTCTGATCTAGTTGACCCAAAGCCCAACCTATAAACAACATTATCTAGTCTTGATTCAAGAATATTCAGTAAGTTTTCTCCAGTAGAGCCTTTCTTGCTTGCTGCTTTTTTGTAGTAATTTCTAAACTGCTTTTCTAGAATACCGTAAATTCTCTTAACTTTTTGTTTCTCTCTTAACTGAATAGAATAATCAGAATTTTTTGCTCTTCGTGCCTCGCCAGTCTGCCCAGGTTTTTTTTCAAGGTTACACTTTGTTTCTAATGATCTAGATCCAGACTTTAGATATAAATCTGTACCCTCTCTTCTCATTAATTTACATTTTGATCCTGTAAACTTAGCCATTGCCTATACTCTCCTTTTTTTTGGTGGTCTACATCCATTATGAGGAAGCGGTGTTATATCTGTTATATTTGTAATTTTATATCCGGAACTATTTAACGCTCTAACGGCTGAGTCTCGACCAGGACCAGGACCTTTTACTAATACCTCTAAGCTCTTCACCCCATACTCTGCAGCTTTTATACCAGCTTTTTCTGCTGCTATTTGAGCAGCAAATGGTGTACTTTTTCTAGATCCTCTGAAACCAGAGCCTCCTGATGTTGCCCATGAAAGAGTATTGCCTTGCTTGTCTGTGATAGTTACAATAGTATTATTGAAGGAAGCATAAATATGCGCTACTCCTTCATTAACTACTCTTTTTTCTTTTTTCTTTTTTGGTTTACTCGTTACCATATTACTTAGCCTTTAATAATTTTCTTGGTCCTTTTCTTGTTCTGCTATTATTTTTAGTTTTTTGTCCTCGAAGTGGCAGTCCTCTACGGTGTCTGATTCCTCTATATGAACCAATGTCCATCAATCTTTTAATGTTGATTGAGTTTTCTCTTCTTAGGTCTCCTTCTAGTTGATATTTCTCAACAAAATTTCTCAAAACTTCTAAATCTTTCTCATTTAAATCTTGTACTTTTTTTGTTCTATCTACACCTGAATCTGAACAGATTTTATTTGCTCTAGTGGGCCCGATACCATAGATTGCTGTCAAAGCAATCCAGATATGCTTGCCATTTGGTAAATTTATTCCTGCTATTCTAGCCATTTATCCTCTCTGAACGATGATTTTATATTTCATTTGCTCTTAATACAACCTATTTAACCTTGTCTTTGTTTATGTCTGGGATCCTTGCATATAATTCTAACGACCCTGTTTCGTCTAATCACTCTACAATTTCTACATAATTTTTTCACTGATGCCCTTACTTTCATGTTATTACCTCATTCCTCCACCGATACCTTTAAGGTTGGCTTTTTTCATCATGCCTTCATATTGATGTGACAGTAAGTGTGATTGGATTTGAGCCATTAAATCCATAACTACTATAACTACAATTAATAATGACGTGCCACCAAAATAGAACGGTACATTAAAATATAAGATTAAAAATTCAGGTAAAAGGCATACAGTTGTGATATAAATTGCTCCTATTGTTGTCAATTTTGTGGTTATATCGTCAATGTATTGTGCAGTTTGATCACCTGGTCTAATTCCAGGTATGAAAGCCCCTGTCTTCTTTAAGTTATCTGCAGTTTCTCTCGCGTTAAAAACTAAAGCTGTATAAAAATAGCAGAAAAATATAATTGCAAATGAGTAGAGTAATATATATAAAGGTTGGCCTGGTGATAGAGATAATGCAATACTTTGAACAATTCCGCCCTCAGACCCTGTGCCGCCCCAGCTTGCTATTGTAGCTGGAAAAAGAATTATCGCGGATGCAAAAATAGGTGGAATAACCCCGGCCATGTTGATTTTTAAAGGGAGATGCGAGCTTTGTGCTGCATACATTTTTCTACCTTGCATTTTTCTAGCATAATTAATAGGAATTTTTCTTTGGCCACGTTCAATAAATATAACAAAAGCAGTTATTATAATTACCAACAAGAATATTAGTATCACAGTGAATCCTTGTAGTTCACCATTTCTAGCTAAATCAATAGTATTTCCTATAGCAGATGGTAAACCAGCAACAATACCTGCAAATATAATTATTGATATGCCATTACCGATACCCCTTTCCGTTATCTGTTCGCCAAGCCATACAAGAAACATAGTCCCTGTAACAAGTGTGATTATAGCAATCGCGATAAATGTAAATCCAGGATCAAGAACTAGCGTTGTTGACGATGAGTTTTGATTCTGTAAAGCATTGGCGACACCTAGTGACTGTAATAATGCAAGTATGACGGTGAAATATCGAGTGTACTTTGTGATTTTCTTTCTGCCTCTTTCTCCCTCTTTCCTTAATTGAATTAATGGAGAATAAACATGTGTCATCATTTGCATGATGATGGATGCTGAAATGTAAGGCATCACTCCAAGCGCAAAGATAGACATCCTTTCTAATGAACCACCAGAAAACATATTAAACATATCAAGTATGCTGCCCCTTTGTTGCTCAAATAAGAATTTCATTACAGATGGGTCAATACCAGGCAATGTGATAAAACTTCCTAATCTAAATACAATAAGAGCGAAGACTACGAAGAATATTCGTTGTCGTAATTCAGCAGATTTTGTTAATCCACCTAGTCCACCTGTCATATTATTTCCTGCTCTTGACATAATACTCTACTTTTTTAAATGTTCTTCAACTGACTTAGTGAAAGAAATATCTTTTAACACTTTCTTGCTTTTTATTGTACAAGGTCCGATAACTTTAACTTTTTTTATTTTTGACTTAATTAATTTATACTTTTTCAGCAGGTCGATTGTTACTTCATCTTCTTGAATTTTTTCAAGACGATCATATTTTAGCTCTGCAGTATAGTTATTTACCGTAGAACTAAACCCAACTTTAGGAAGCCTTCTTTGAAGAGGCATTTGTCCACCTTCAAAACCTACTTGAATTGTGCCACCAGTCCTAGATTTTTGGCCTTTGTGTCCTCTGCCACAAGTTTTCCCTGTACCTGAAGCACCACCTCTACCAACTCTTTTTTTGCTGGATTTACTCCCAATATTTGGTTTTAATTCATTTAATAAACTACTCATTTTTTACTTCTCTAACTTGTGATTTCTACCATGTGTCTTACCACTTTTATCATACCTCTAATCTCAGGAGTATCATTTAGTGTTACTTGATGGTTAATCTTTCTCAAACCCAAACCTTTCATTGATGAAATTTGTTTTTTAGTGCTTCCTATTAAGCTTCTAGTTTGTTTGACATTTATTTTTTTTGTATCTTTCTTTACCATTTTATAGCTCGCTTGTCTTTTTGCCTCGTTTGGCTGCTACATATGCAGGATAAAACATTGACTCTAATCCTTTGACAGTCGCCTTTACTACATTTATTGGATTTGTTGATCCAATACTTTTGGCTAGCACATTATGTATTCCTGTTGCTTCAAATACTGCTCGCATTGCCCCACCAGCAATAACTCCTGTTCCCTCACCTGCTGGCTGCATAAAAACTTTAGCCGACCCATGACTATGGGTTACAGTATGATGTAGAGTGCCATTCTTTAGAGCAACAGATATCATGCTTTTTTTAGCTTTTTCCATAGCTTTTTGTATGGCTATAGGAACCTCTTTTGCTTTACCATAGCCATAGCCTACACGGCCATTGCCATCACCCACTACAGTCAGAGCGGTGAAACCAAACTGTCTACCACCTTTAACTACTTTAGCTGTGCGGTTTACAGACACCAATTTTTCTATGTAATCAGATTTTTTATCATCATATGCCATTATATTTTTACTCCGTTATCACGCATAGACTCTGCTATAGCTTTTATCTTGCCATGGTACTTATAACCAGACCTATCAAAAGCAACTTTTTCAATTTTTTCTTTTTTAATATAATCAGCCATCAGTTTTCCTATAATTTTTGATGACTCGATATTATTTGATGTAGCTTTTTTCCTTACACCTTTTTGATTGGTAGATATAGTTGTAATCACTTTGCTGCCATTTGAATTCAATAATTGTACATAGATATGTTTTACAGATCTATAGACACTTAACCTATGAGCATTAGATTCACTGATTCTCATTCTAGATTTTCTGGCCCTTCTGAGACGAGAATTCTTTCTATCTTGATTAATACGTATCATTTCTTTTTAGCCTCTTTCTTAATTACTACTTCATCCTCATACCTAATTCCTTTTCCTTTATAAGGCTCTGGGGGTCTGTATGCTCTTATTTCTGCAGCTGCTTGACCGACTTGTTGCTTATCTACGCCTGTTATAACTATTTCAGTTTGAGCTGGTGTTTCTATTTTTAATCCTTCAGGTATTGGATAGTTAACTGGATGAGAAAAACCAACGGTTATCTCTAAATTTTTTACATCTGCTTTCGCCCTATACCCGACGCCAATCATCTTTAATTTTTTGACCCAGCCTTTACTCACGCCATGAATCATATTAAATAATAATGCTCTAGTCGTTCCAGATAAAGCTTTTTGTTCCTCATCAGAAGTTTTAACTAATAGAGATCCTTCCTGCTGGTCTATAGATATATTAGCGTGCTTAGTAAAAGATAATTTACCTAGCGGTCCTTCTATATCAATAATATTTGCATCGATAGAAAATTTAATATTTTCAGGTAATTCTATAGGTTTTCTTGCAATTTTTGACATTTTATATAATTAAGAGACAAAACAAATTATCTCTCCTCCATAATTTTTTTCTCTTGCTTCTTTATCAGTCATTACCCCATGAGAGGTAGAAACAATGCAGATTCCTAGACCATTTTTTACTGTTGGTACTTCTTTAGAAGATTTGAAAATTCTTAACCCAGGCTTACTAACACGTTTGATGTTTTCTATAACTGGTTTTCCTTCATAGTATTTAAGCATAACCATTAAATTCTTTTTATTTTCACCTGTAACTTCAGTAGATTCTATGTATCCTTCTTGTTCTAAAACTTTACAAATTGAAAGTTTCATTTTTGAAAAGGGTATAAGCACTGATGCTTTATCAGCTCTTTGTGCATTTCTTATCCTTGTTAATAAATCTGCTATTGTATCACTCATGCTCATAATTATTTACCAACTTGCTTTTGTTAATCCCGGAATATCTCCTCTCATAGCTGCTTTTCTTAATTTCGATCTACCTAAACCAAACTTTCTGTATACACCTCTTGGTCTTCCTGTTAGAGAACATCTGTTTCTCAATCTGTTTGGAGCAGAGTTTAATGGTAACTTCTGAAGTTTTTTTCTGAGCACCATAATCTCTTCCATATCTAAGTTGGAATTCTTAAGTTTCTCTTTTATCTCATTTCTCTTCTGAGCATATTTCAAAACAAGCATTTCACGTTTTTTTTCTCTCTGAATTATCGATAGTTTAGCCATATCTATTTAAATGGAAAATTAAATTGTTTAAATAATTCCATTGCCTCCTGATTATTTTTTGCAGTAGTTGTTATTGTTATATCCAAACCTTTTATTTTGTCTATTTTATCAAAATCAATTTCAGGAAAGATTATATGCTCCTTTACTCCTAATGTATAATTGCCCCTTCCATCAAATGACTTTGGATTCAATCCTCTGAAGTCTCTTGTTCTTGGTAGAGATATTTTTATTAATTTTTCAAAAAAATCATACATCTTCTCTTTCCTCAGGGTAACTTTACATCCTATAGGCATTCCTTCCCTCAATTTAAAATTTGCTATAGATTTTTTTGCATATGTTAATACAGCTTTCTGTCCAGTAATTTGTGACAACTCTAATTGTGCTGATTCTAAAATCTTTTTGTCACTTACAGCTGAGCCAAGACCCATATTTAAAGTTATCTTTTTTAGTCTAGGCACTTCCATAGGTGATTTAACCTTTAAACTCTCCATGAGAGCAGGTACAATATTTTCCTTATAATACTCATTATATGTATTCATATTATATGTCTATAACCTCTTTATTAGATTTATATATTCTTACCTTTTTTCCATCCTCAAGGTTTTTGAATCCAACGCGATCTCCTTTTTTAGAAACTGGATTAAACATCATTACATTTGATATATGTATTGGCATTTCTTTTTCTATTATTCCTCCGCTTTCATTTTTATTAGGGTTTGGTTTAACATGCTTTTTAGCAAGATTAATATTAGAGATAATGAGTTTATCTGGTTCAATTACTCTCAAGATTTCACCTTTTTTACCCTTATCCTTTCCAGAAACAACAATTATAGAATCACCTTTTTTTAATTTTTTCATAATATCTCTCTAAAGTACCTCTGGTGCTAACGATATGATTTTCATAAATGTTAACGCTCTTAATTCTCTTGTCACAGGTCCAAAAATTCTTGTTCCTAGAGGTTCAAGTTTATTATCTAATAATACAACTGCATTACTATCAAATCTTATCGCTGAACCATCAGATCTCCTGATTCCTTTTTTAGTTCTGACAATGACAGCATTATAAACTTCTCCTTTTTTAACCTTTCCTTTTGGCATAGCATCTTTGATAGCAACTTTTATTACGTCACCAATAGTTGCAAAGCGTCTATGTGAGCCACCTAATACTTTGATGCACATTAGTTTCTTAGCACCGCTATTGTCAGCTGACTGTAATGTTGTTTGCATTTGTATCATTTTTATTACTATTCTTCCTTATACAGAGACCAAAATTTCGTTTTAGAAATAGGCCTACATTGTTGAATTCGAACTTGTTGCCCGACTTCACATTCATTATTTTCGTCATGTATGTGATACTTACTCGTTCTTTTTATAAACTTTCCATTAACTGGATGTTTTATTTGCCTCTCGACCACAACTGTTGCAGACTTATTCATTTTATTACTAAGAACCTTTGCTATTATTATTTTGGTTTTTTTATTTTCCATTATCTATCTCATTTAAAATTGTTTTAATTCTAGCTATGCTTTTTTTATTAATCCCAAACAGGTGAGGCTTTGGGTTTAGTCCTGAACCTCTTTGAATTCTCAGATTGAATCTCTCTTTAACAAGACTGTTTAACTCTTTTTTAAGATCCTCGCTGCTTTTTTTTCTATACTCATCTATCTTCATCACATTATCGCCCTTGTAACAAACGTGGTTATAACTGGAAGTTTTGCAGCTGCTAGCCTAAAAGCTTCTCTAGCTACATCTTCTGATACACCCTCCATCTCGTATAACACTTTTCCTGGCTGTATCTTTGCAACCCAATACTCAACATTTCCTTTGCCTTTACCCATTCTAACTTCTACAGGTTTTTTAGTTATCGGGACATCTGGAAAAATTCTTATCCAGACTTTTCCTCCACGTTTAATATGTCTAGTCATTGCTCTTCTTGCTGCTTCTATCTGTCTTGCCGTAACTCTTCCACGAGTAGTAGCCTTAAGACCAAATTCACCAAAGCTTACTTTCGCTCCTGATGTTGCAAAGCCTCTAAGTTTACCTTTTTGTTGTTTTCTATACTTAGTTTTTTTTGGCTGTAACATTATTGCTTCTCACTATTAGTTTTTTTTGCTACCTTGCTAGAGGTCTCCTTATCGCCATCATCCTCATCATCATGAAATATCCAAACTTTAATTCCAATAATTCCATAGGTAGTTAATGCTTCGGAAAAACCATAGTCTATATTGGCTTTAAGTGTATGAAGAGGAACTCTGCCTTCTCTATACCACTCGCTTCTCGCAATTTCAGCTCCATTCAATCTTCCAGCTACGTTAACTTTAATACCTAATGCGCCCAACCTCATAGTATTTGTAACCGCTCTTTTCATGGCTCTCCTATACATTATTCTTCTTTCCAGCTGTTGTGCTATACCTTCGGAGACTAACTGAGCATCAAGCTCAGGTTTTCTAATTTCTTTTACATTTAGTTTTATTTTTGCTACTGGTAATTCAAGGATTTTAGAAATCTTTGTTCTATATTTTTCTATATCTTCTCCTTTCTTTCCTATAACAATACCAGGTCGAGATGTGTAAACTGTCACAACTGCTTCTTTTGTTGGTCTTTCGATTAATATTCTACTCACAGATGCTTGTTTTAGTTCTTTACGAAGATAATCCCTCACTTTTAAGTCCTCCATGAGAAATTTAGGGAATTCTCTTGCATTCGCATACCATTTAGAATTCCAGTCTGTTGAAATTCCAAGTCTAATGCCTGTTGGATGAACTTTTTGTCCCATTACTAAACCTCTTTTCCATCAGAAACAATAACTGTTATATGACTGCTTCTTTTTAAAATTTCATTAACTCTTCCACGTGCTCTTGGCATATGTCTTTTACCTGTTGGGCCTTCATCAATTAAAATATTCTTAACTATTAAATCATCAATATCGTGAGAATTATTATTTTCTGCATTTGCCACCGCTGACTCCAGAACTTTTAAAATTAATCCTGATGCTTTCTTATTATTAAATTGCAAAAACTCAAGCGCTCTGTCTACCTTCAGCCCTCTAATAGCATTAGCTACTAATCTGCATTTCTGGGCAGATATTCGTTGATATTTTAGTATTGCTCGTGTGTCCATAATTATCTACTTAGCCTTAGCTTTTCTATCTCCAGAATGTCCTTTAAATACTCTAGTAGGTGAAAATTCACCAAGCTTATGCCCAACCATGTTCTCGCTAACATAAACTGGCACATGTTGCTTTCCATTATGAACACCAATTGTTAATCCAACCATGTCTGGTGAAATAACCGATCTTCTTGACCATGTCTTAATAGGTTTTTTATCATTATTTTCAACTGCATTGTCTACTTTTGACTGCAGATGATAATCGATAAAAGGCCCTTTTTTGAGTGATCTTGTCATAATTATTTCCTTTTCTTGTTAGCTCTTCTTCTAACAATCATGTTATTTGTTCTTTTGTTAGATCTTGTTTTATATCCTTTTGTTGGTGTACCCCATGGAGAGACTGGATGTCTGCCACCTGATGTTTTACCCTCTCCGCCACCGTGTGGATGATCAATTGGATTCATAGCAACACCGCGGACAGTCGGTCTGATGCCTAACCATCTTTTTGCACCTGCTTTACCATGAGATTGCAAACTATACTCACTATTACCAACTTCACCAATTGTGGCTTTACATTTAGAAAAGATTTTTCTCATCTCTCCTGATCTTAGTTTTACAGTTACATAGTCACCTTCTATTGCTGCAATTTGGGCTACTGTTCCTGCGCTTCGTGCAATTTGAGCACCTTTGCCAGGCTTCATCTCGATACAATGAACTTGTGTGCCTACTGGTATATTCTCCATTGGAAGAGAATTGCCTACTGCTATTGTTGAATTCTTCCCTGACATCACAGAATCACCTGCTTTTAGGTTTTTAGGAGCGATTATATATCTTCTCTCACCATCAATGTATAAGAGTAATGCAATGTGAGCATTGCGATTAGGATCATACTCAAGTCTTTCAACTTTAGCTGCAATATTATCTTTATCACGCTTAAAGTCTATTATGCGATAACTTCTTTTGTGCCCGCCACCAATATGTCTAGTTGTAATCCTACCTTTATTATTTCTACCACCAGTTTTACTAAGTTTAGCAACCAATGATTCACATGGTTTACCTTTATGCAGATCAGAATTATTTACCTTAATTCTAAATCTTCTCCCCGGTGAGGTTGGTTTTGATCTAATTAATGCCATTATTGCGCCTCTGTTTCTCCATAGCTTATATCGAACCCATCTTTGAGCCTAACATACGCTTTTTTCCAATCTTTTGTCTTACCAAACTTTCTGCCAACGCGTTTTAGTTTACCTGAGCAATTTAATATTCGAACATCTTCAACTTTTACTTCAAACATTTTTTCAACTGCTTTTTTTACTTCTAATTTGTTTGCATCTTTTAATACCGAAAAAACATGTTGATTCTCTGAATCAGCTTTTAATGTAGCTTTCTCAGATACACGTGGTGATACTATAATATTCATTAATCTCTCATCGTTCATACTGTCATACCTTGTACTTTATCTACTACTTTAGAATCTATAA
>MDTB01099096.1_pt1 | contig 10202 bp, 6 predicted proteins | sample 811161 | NCBI WGS metagenome assembly MDTB01 (sample SAMN05326650, study PRJNA326480) | marine metagenome | isolation source: seawater | place: Mediterranean Sea | collected 2009
ATGATATTTAGCTCTTCCTATCATAGTAGTTACAACTTGAAGCTGGTAATTCACGGGTTTTTTTTTTAATTGCTGAAGGGTGTCTAAAGCTTTTTCTCGGTTTTTAAAACCAAAGGACTTTTGACTACACTTGGGATTATAGTCACTGTATAAAGATAAATTGGAGGACGTGATATTTTTCTGAGAGCAAATTTTGTTGATTTGGGACCAGATAATCTTTTTATGGGTCCAAAGATGTTCATTTCCCAGAGTTAATTTTAGATTAAAGTTACTGGTCGGTTCTAAATGAGTCTTTTTTACAATACCTAACTGATGAAACTTTTTGAGGTTATTTTGATAATAATCTCTATTTTTAATATAATCAGCATTCTGATAGCTAGGGGTGGTGAAAAGAAGGACAAAGAATTTGGCGTTTGTTTTTTTTTTTGAAAACTTTGGTGTCATTTGTTAGTTTAAGAAAAGAAAAAATTTTTTTTCATGAATCTATTTTTTAAATAAGCAAGAAAAAGGGTAATATTTTTTTTTAGTATATCTACTTTTGATGTTTTCAAAGAAAACAATAATTTCTTGAGCATTTAAACGATTATCTGGATTCTCTTTTAACATATACTCTTGTATAATTTTTTGTATTCGAACAGGTGTTTTTCTCCAGTAAAAATCAGAGTTATATCTTCTATTTTCAAATAATTCAGAAAAGATAACTCCTAAGGACCAAATATCAATTTTTTGATTGTATCTAGGTTGTTGGGTGACTTCCGGACTCATATATCTCTTGGTACCAACCATGGTGGTGAGTCCATCCTCATTGGAAGTCTTAGTTAGCTCCGATAAGTTTTCTTCTGGGAACTTTTTAGAACTATGATTATTGTCTAGAAATCTACTTAAACCAAAATCAGATATCTTGGCGGTTTTGGAAGTATTGAGAATAATATTTTGGGGTTTCAAATCTCGATGGATAATTGATTGAGGCTTATGAGTATGTAGATATTCAACACCCTTAAGAATATCAAGACAGATGTTAATTTTATTGACCAACGATAAACGATTCTTTCTGATGTGATAAAGTAGATCCTGATCTGATAAATACTCCATAACTATAATAAAAGGATTTTCAACATATCCAAATATCTGAACAATGTTGGGATGATGGGATTTACTTAAAATATTAAATTCATTTAAAAATAACTCTTTTTGGTCATTCGTGATATTTCCCTTTATAACTTTAGCCACTACTTGGGTAGATTTCCATTTGGCTAAATAAACATAACCAAATTCACCTTTTCCAAGCAATTGTTCAGTATCTATTACTATATCCCAAGGAGCAATTTCCCAATCGTCAATTTTTTTATTTCTTAAATGACTAAATTCTTGTGGGAAATCATTGTCAAAGGTATAATTTCTATTTGTAAACATTTTTTTATCCTTGTTTTAATTAAAACCTAAGAAAATTTATGAAATCTTTTAAATTAATAATAGACTCTGTTACCCTAAAATCTTTTTTTAGCTACTTGAAAATAAGGCACACACATGTCTACTCCAATTTTGAGGTTGTTCCCATTTTGGTTTAGTAAAAAATTGTTGACATTTCACTTGCTCTTGTTTTACTTGATGAAATTGAGTTTCAGAGAGGGTCTTTTTTTGAATACACTCTAAAAATATTTTTTTCAAGTGTTGACATGGCTCGTAATTATTATTCATTAATTACAATACCTAAAAAAAATACTCCTTAATAATTTAAAAAATATAAAAAAATAATAAATTTATTTATGTTGTCTAATTTGGAAACAAAAGGGTACACCATTATCCCTCAGGTTTTAACACCAGATGAAATTACTCGTGGTAAAAATTTATTTCATCAATGGGTTGATCAGATTCCGGGAATTGAAGACTTTCACTCTAATGTCAATCCTCATGGTATTTTTAGATACCATCAAGTGGGACACCAAACCCATGCCTGGTTTATAAGAACTCGACCAAAAGTTCAACAAGCCTTTCGAGATTTTTACCAAACCCAAGATCTCATTGTCTCCTATGATGGGTGTAGTTGGTTTAATGAAAAATTTAAAGATAAACCTGATAGTTGTTGGACCCATACTGACCAAGCCCCTAAATTATCAGGGTTTGAATGTCTCCAAGGATTTGTTTCCCTGACTGATAATGAAAACAGTTCTTTGGTGGTGTATGAGGGTTCTCATAAACTTCATGCTGACTATTTTAAAGGAAATGACTCTGGACAAAACTGGCAAATGATTGATCCTCAGTTCCTAGAATCCATTCAAGATACTAAACAGGTTTTGAAAGTCTCAGCCGGGGATCTCGTTCTCTGGGATTCGCGGACTTTTCATCAAAATCAATATGGTTACCCTTATTGTGAAGAACGATTGGTTCAATATGTGTGCTATCTACCTCGAGAACATCCTCAAAATACTCCTGAAGTACAGCAAAAACGGGTTCATTTTTTTCGTGATTACAGAAGTACTAGTCATTGGCCTTGTCCAATTCGGGCTAACTCTCTACAGCCTTCTGGAAAAGACAACAAAATTGATTACACTACTTTGGAAAAACCAAAGTTAAGGGAATTTATTCCGGATATTATTAAATTGATTTAGTTTATTTACTTTCCTCAAAATAAAGTAAGTAAAAAAAAAGTTTAGTCTTCTTCTCAACTAAACAATTATGGAGAAACTTATTCATAGCTATCATTTCTCCATAATTGCTATTCAGGTAATTTATGGTTTTATTAGTATTGTTATTTTTTAAAACGCATTATGGTATCTTTTTAAAAGTGTCCAAAATGAAAAGTTTTTTGAAAATATTATTGATTTTTTATTAGTTTAATTTCTAACTGTTTGTTTCCTTGAAATTGTTTGTCATGACTACTTTTGTTGCTCTAGTCTTAATCTAAGATTTGTATCCTTTTTTTCTAAATACAATTAGTGTCTTCGACAAGTTCTATTTCCAATAATTTTTAATAAATATTTACGGTCTAAGGTCTCTACAGTTAAATTATTGACATTCATTTTTCCTTTCTTCTCACCTTCAAGTAAGACATTGTAAATAGGTTGATGTCCTGTTTCGTATTTATAGATAGTGTCATTATTAACTAAATACTTAGCTTTTACTCCCTCTTTTCCAACATAAACACGATGATGTTGTGATATAAGGGTATCTTGGGAAGGTACTTGAAAACCCAAAGAGTCTTTTTTAATCATAATCATAAAATTATCTTGATTGATAAATCGGGTAACCCTCTCTACAAATCTTCCATAAATAGTGTTATCTGAAGTTATGTCTTGAATTGGATACTCTCCTTGGTCAGTTATCACGGGTGTATCTTGTAAGAAGCAAATCCTTCCAATTGGTTGTTTCATAATTATATAGTTGTTACTTATTTTTCCAATTTGCCCTGAATAATCATCTTCATTTCCTAAATTGAATTGTTCAATATATGAATTGTCCTTGATAATCTCAGTTTGTTTATTATTTGAGGACTTATAAAAGGAGTTTGTTTGAGATTCTCCCACAATAAAAATACTATTTATTTCCACATTTGTGTCTCTATCTCGAGTAGTTCTACCTGAAATAGCAAGATCTATGGCTGTAAATATATTAAGCAATGGATAACCATCAAATTCCTGAGTACTATCTTCAATCAAATTGTCGGATGTATATGTATATCCCTGTTTTATGGAATCGTTAATAATCTGAGAACCACTAATATCATCATCTGGGTCTTGTTCAATAATAACATAATCACCATTATTACCAGAAAATGTATCAATAATATTAAGTGAAAGGGATTGAGAATCTCTCAGGATATAATAATTCTCAATTATAAAAGGATTTCCTGACAAAAGTGTTGAAGTTCCCTCCTGATGATTAGATAAAGCTATCTCTTTCCAGGAGTTTTTTTTAGAAATAAAAGAACCGTCACTAAAGAAAATATCTGTTTGTTCATTTTGTCCAGAAACAAATAGTAATCTAAATAATGGATTAACTTTTTTGTCTCCTCTTTCTTTTACTGAAGATATAATACCAAAGATATTATCCAATAAGTATCCGTCAAAATGAGAACCATCTCCTTGTTTTCTATCTTCCTTACTTCCTATTGGGAAAAGATAACTGTCAACATATCTATATCTATCAGATATAGTGTTTTTAATTTCCTGTTGAGCAGGTATCTGTCTATCTCCTTTAAAAATAACATATTTACCATGATTACCATGGAAGGAACCAATAATTGATGACATTTCAGATATACTTATACCTATTATTTTATTATTCTACCTTTTTTTAAAAAATAGGAAAATATGTTTTCTATTCTTTAAAAGTTTTAGTAAAAATAGGAAAGTATGTTTTTCTATTTTTTTAAAGTTTTAGTATAGCTAATCATACAATTATCTTTATTTATTTAGGGAATGTGTAATTTTAAAGTTCCAATTTGTCCGGAGACTTGTTCAGCTGCTAAACCATTTAAATTAGTAATAATCCCAGAATAGGATTCGATATTTAGAACTTTTACCACATTCAGGTTGTGACTAAAAATTAATCTATTACTACCCGAACCAGATAAATATGAAGAAGTTGTTCCATCTGAAAAATTTAAGGTTGGGGTTCCATCAATAATGACATTTTTATCCCAAGTAACTCTAATTTCGAGTTCAGCTTTGGTATTATGTACACCCTCTGTGGCACTCATAGATACAAATTTTGGAATATCTTTTACAGTAATTGTAAATATTTCTGTTGCTATATTTCCAGCGTTATCGGTAGCTGTTACAGTAACATTAGTTACACCTATTGGGAAAATACTCCCAGAAGCATGAGAATAGCTTATATCAACACTATTATCAGTACTATCTGTAGCGGTAGCTGGGGGATAGGAGACAACAGCACCAGAGGAAGATGCTGCTTCAGAAGTAAGATTATTAGGAACTGAGGTAAATTTAGGAGAAGTGGTATCTTGAACTGTAATAGTAAAAGTATCAGTCGCAGTATTTCCTGAGTTATCAGTGGCTATAATAGTAATAGTAGTTTTACCAATAGGAAATATACTCCCAGAGGCATGAGAATAACTTATGTCAACACTATTATCAGCACTATCAGTAGCTGTAGCCGCAGAATAAGAAACCTGAGCGCCAGAAGAAGATGTTGCCTCAACGATAATATTATTGGGAGAGGATGTAAATGTCGGAGAAATACTATCTACTACATTAATTGTAAAAGTATAGGTAGCAGTGTTTCCTGACGCACCTGTAGCAATAATAGAAACGTTTGTTATTCCAATAGGGAATATACTACCCGAAGAATGAGAATAACTTATATCGACATTACTGTCATTAACTGTGGCGGCTGAGTAAGAAACTAAGGCACCAGAAGGAGATGTTGCTTCAGCAGTAATATTACTTGGAACAAACGTGAATGTTGGAGAAGTATTATCTACTACTGTAATGGAAAAAGTATCTGTTGTTGTATTTCCAGAATTATCAGTCGCGGTTACAGTAACATTAGTTACCCCAATAGGGAATAAACTACCTGAATTGTGAGAATAACTAATGTTAACATCATTATCGACATTATCTGTGGCGGTAGCGGCTGGATAAGTCACTGAAGCTCCAGATGATGAGGTTGCTTCAACGATAATATTTTTAGGAACCGAGGTGAATGTTGGTTTTATTGAGTCAACATTATTCTTATCGGGTTTTATTCTGAGAGACCATTTTTTTAAGATTCCATTATCCGCAGGTGAGTAGGTATCTTCAATTGTCAACCTCCAAATAGAGTTAATTGGAAGACCCTTAAGTTGACTTAAGAATGTTTTTACATTATTGTTGGATGGATGATAACTTCCAGTATAATTTTGTCCTGAAGGAATAGAATCAATGGAGTCCGAGGCCGAGTCACTTAGGAGTGTATCTTTAAAATTATTACCATCACTCCCCCATGTTCCACTTCCAGGTAAATTCATTAAAATAACAGATTTATTAATTGTATCAGGATTACATGTCAAAGTCATTTTAAGGTCTCCAACCCACGTGTGCTTTATATCGTTTAGAAGGACCTCTATTTCGGATACATTTTGATTATTATTGGTAATAATAATATCATCAGTTATGATAATATTATCTTGATTGATTAATTTTCCGGGAGAACTTGAGTATTCAAGATACTGATTAGTGGAGCTTTTTTCAATTGGTTGAAAACGGAGTCCCCACTCTACAAGTTTACCATTATCTTGAGCTGCGAAAGTATCTTGAATAATTAAACGCCAGGTGGAGTTAATTTTTTCGCCATTGAAAACACTTAAATATGTTCTATTTCCATTATTAGATGGATAATAACTACCAGTAAATTTACTTGCTCCCGAAGGTATAGAATCAATTGACAAAGAGGATGAGTCGGATAAGATAACATTTTCAAAATCATTACCATCACTTCCCCATTGTCCACTACCAGGCTCTCTAAGTAAGATTACTGATGTCCCCGTATTTACATTGGTCAAGGTTATTTTAAGATCTCCAACCCACGTGTGTTTTATGTTTTTCAGGACAACTTCTAAATTGGTTATTTGTTGATCATTGGAATCGATTACAATATCATTCGTTATAATTTGGTTTCTTATGGGAATTGGTGTTGGAATATTACTTAAGTACTCGGAGTAGTCTGTGGATGAGGAGTTGGGAGACTTAATATTGGATGTCTCAACTATTCCATCTTTAAAAACCATCCTCTCAATATTATAAAGGTTATCAGTAACTGAATCTTTGGAGACCCTTACATGACTCCCATCTAATAAGACATCAACAATTGTGTAATCATTAAAATTCCCTTCATAGTGAACACTATCAATACCATTCATCCCATCAATAATATTAGAGACAGTTTCTACTTGATAAAAAGTATCATCGTTACTTCCACCTGTAGCATCTTCAATTTTTACACCTTGGGCAATGGTAAATCCTGAATATATACTTTGTTCATCTACTTTACTAATATAACCACCACCTCCAAACTCATTTTGAATAGTCGCCGGTCTTAAATCAATAGTTACTTTTTTGGTACCTTGATAGATTATCATATCTTGACCTGCAGTATCATAAATACAAGTATAACCGTCTGTACCAGCGACACTTCCCTCAGAGAGTGTATAAATATTATCTTCAGGGTTTAATGATGAAGGATTACTTGATTCATATAAATATTTTATAGCAGCAATATCGAAGGCCATTGGTCCCATACAAAAACCATAGTCTTGAGTCTCTCCGGGGTTGACACCAGATGAAATATCAACATAAGACATAACTGTTAATATTATTTGATTCAAATTATTATCACCTTTATCCAAGGAGTTAAAAACACCAGGAAAAACTTGAGAACCTCCTCCATTATCATGAGGATGAGCCAATCCTAAAGCGTGACCTAACTCGTGTATAATAGTAATAAAACCAAATCCTCCAGGTTGGAGAGAGTCTGACCATATATTTCCTGGGAACCTTTTGTAAATACCAGTACCTTCATATGGAAGAGTGTGTGGTCCATTTTGAGCACCATAATAAAAAACAGCAGGATCCTCGGTTATGTACAATTTAAGATCGGCGTCATCTACATTAAATACCTCTTGAATACCCATTCCTATAATGTCAGTCCATTTTTTCAGTCCTACAACCATAGCCTCTTTCTCATCCGTTTTCCAATTAGAGGTACTAATATTCCCTCCATGAAGATAGGATACACCTGGGGGACAATTGTTAACACCCAGAGCTGGTCCAAAATAGTACGTTAATTTTGATGTATCACCTGAGGACCAATTCCATTTAGTTCCTCCCCAAATTAATGAATCAATATAAGGATTATTACTATTTGGTACAGTTGTATTTGAAATCCCCAACTTAGGACTCTTTTTATTTTTCTTGTGAAGGTCATGCTCATCTAAATTCATCATTTTCTGAAGTAAATTAAAGTTATTCTCGTGTTCACCACATTGGCAAAATTTGAGAGTTTTCATTTTCATTTATACTTTTATCTAATATAAATAAAAATAATATTAAAAATTAATATAGAGAAAAATAAACACCATTATCCTTTATAATTAAAAAAAAAAAATAAAAAAAAATGTCGCTTAAGAAAACTAAAAATCCCGATGAAAATCCCAGTTTTTGGTATCTTCAGATACTTTTTTGAAAGCTGCCATTGAATTAGGGCTCGAAATTACTTGATAACTTTTAAATAGATTTCTCCTAATATATTGAATACACTTGTTAACACTTTGATGAAGAGCATCATCGATAATAATAAAACCTCCTATTTTGAGAAGTTTATCGGCGTAAAAAAAATCGACTAAAGTGTAATCAAAAGTATGCCATCCATCAATGAAGATAAAATTAAATTTCCCAGTATTATTTTTTAAAAGATTCGGAAGAGCAATATAACTTTTTTCTTCCACTAACTTGTGCATATACTCGAGTCCAGTTCCCGATATTAATTGTAAACCCATACTCTCCCACTGTGTTCTTTGAAAAGGATCAATAGAGATTAAAATTTTATTTTTTTTATGACTATGGGATAATTGTATTAAGATAGCTAATGTGGAAACACCAAAAGCCATTCCGATTTCTAAACAAACGGACAAAGAGTGATCTTTAATTAATTTTTGAAGAAATGAAGATTCCTTTTTATTGATACCTGAATTAATTCTAACTAATTTTCCTCTCCTATTATCAAAACTTTTTTTAAAATTAGTTAAAAAATAATACTTTAGATAACCTATTTCTCTTCGATACTTAGAGACGGTATTTTCTTTAACTGCTGATTTTAATAAATCTAGAATTAAGTTATAATAAAGGTGATAGTCGATAGTCAAGGCTTCATCAGATTTCTCCTCCAAAACTAATTGATACCACTTATTTTTATTTTCAAAGTTACTAACTAAATGCTTTTCTAAATCATCTAACTGTTGTTTATTACCAATAACAAAGGATTTCTGAATAACTTGTTCCAAGTTAATCTTCTGAGGGTTAAAATTGACCCCCACTATCCAGTAAGTATTATAGATAATCACGGACTCAAAAAGAAAAGTTAACAAATATAAATATTCAATAGTAGAATCATGACAATAATTGTAAAGTTGATGAATATAATTCCCTCCCAAATTAAGATTTTGAGAAACAAATGATAGTTTCTTAAGATTTAAGGGGTAACACATAAGTTCTCTTTGACAATATGATTTATCTTTAAGTTGTTGGTATACAGTATCTCCATCTTCGATACAAGCCAAATTTAAAAATTTTCCTGTTTGAGGGTCTTTTTTTAAGGGACCTCTTAAATCAAACAGTTGAGAGGATCCTTTTAAACTTTTTTTTTTTAGAGATTTTTTTTTAGATGGCTTCCAAAGATTATTAGGAATGAACCATTGAATAGTTCCCATTTTAATATTATTAGAAACTCTAATTTTTTCCATCAATATTCTATCAAAGGTCCATTTAAATGACGAAAGACGGTTTTTTGAAATAAAATCATTTATTTGTGAATTATGAAGTCTCCATTTTTTCTCAAATAATTGATCTCTTGTTAAAAAAGGACTTTTATTTTTAAAATTTACAGGAATCTTGGAAGAATATTTAATTTCAGATTCTGGATTTCGGTTTAATCTGAAAATACTCAATTGACTCATTAATATAAATAAATAAAAAATATTGATGACTCAAAAAAAAATTAAATAATGATCGCATAACAATTTCTAAACTTTTTCCGGAAATTTTCTTGTCGATGCCTTAACTCTTTGATAGATAATCTTTTATGTAAATTCTTAAATCGATGTCTAAAAATTTGGTCTTTTTCGATTAAGGTTAGTCGACAATATTCCAAGTCATGATGATCAACACGTGTTAAAATTCCTCTTTCTAAACATGTTTTCGAGGTTTCTGTTAAGGAAATTAACTCACATTTATCAGCATAGAAAAAATAATCCAGAATTATTTTGATGAGATGATTGGTGACATGGTAATCCGTTTCAGAATAATCTTGGTTTAATTGTGATTTTAGAGTCCGATGTTCATGTCTATTCTCTCTTAGATAATTAAAAAATGGAGTAATTTCAGAAATTTCTATCTCTAATTTAGATAGTATATTCTGTCCTACATACCCTAATTTAGGAACTCGTGTTGTGTGACAAAAATATTTACTTACTAAGGATACTCCAGTTA
>MDTB01123506.1_pt1 | contig 10202 bp, 8 predicted proteins | sample 811161 | NCBI WGS metagenome assembly MDTB01 (sample SAMN05326650, study PRJNA326480) | marine metagenome | isolation source: seawater | place: Mediterranean Sea | collected 2009
ATAAAAAAATCACATAAATAAGAATTATAATCGATAGCAGAAAACCTATATATGACCAAATTTTAAGTGGAACTACACTAAAGCTAGTTATTCCTTCAATAGCTAAATTCCATAATTTTATATTTGACATTTTAGTAATCCCTTTCATTCTTTTTTGTCTAACATAATTTATTGATTTTGTTTTAAAACCTAACCAAGCAAATATGCCTTTTAAATACCTTTGGGTTTCTGGCAAAGCTTTGAAAACTGTAACAACTTTTTTATCCATTAATCTAAAATCGCCAACATTTTCAGGTATCTTAATTGGAGATAAATAGTTATGAAATTTATAGAATAACTGAGCTGTGATTCTTTTAAAAAATGACTCATTTGACCTATCTAATCTTTTAGCAGTGACTACATCATACCCTTTTTCCCATTCTTTAATTAGTATTGATATTACATCCACTGGATCTTGTAAGTCAGCATCAAAAGGTATTACAGCGTCACCATTAGATTGATCTATTCCGGCAGTAAGAGCTGGTTCTTTCCCAAAATTTCTTGATAATTCAATTATAGTAATAAAAGAATTCTTTTTTTGATAATAAAATAATTTTTCTAAAGTTTTATCATTACTTCCATCATCTACACCAATTATTTCAAAATCATATTTATCTATTAGTTTGTTTATAAAATCTAAAATTGAAGAAAAATAGTAATCTATTGAGTCTTCTTCATTATAGAAAGGAGTTACAATAGATATTTTTTTTTTAATCATTACTTACATTCAATATTCTTTTTAATTAACATTATTTTTTTTGTTTTATTTTTATTTAAAAAAATATTATTTATCATCAATATAAAATTTTTTAAAATATTTTGATTTTTAAATCCAGCAACATCTAATTCGAAAAATGAAACACAGCTAGTTTTATTAAAGTTATTCATAATATTTCTTTTTTTTAGCATGTATGATTTTTCCATATTATTATACATTTTATTAGTCTTGTATTTAAAATTAGATATTTCTACAAACCATTTAGTTTCTCTGAATGCTCTAAAAAAAACCATATTTGACTCATAATTTCTAAAATATGTTTTATTTGGAATACCATGAGAATATATATTAATAATACCAGGCTCAAAGAGTTTAGTATTTTTATCTAAGAAAACTATCAAATCCTGCTCAAAACCTTGTCTATTAATTTTTATTGCTGAAGCATTAAATTGAACTATAAAATTCATCATAATAATAATAACCAAAATGAAATTAATTATTAAATTTTTTTTAAATAAATTAATTGAATTAATATAAATATAATAAATCATAATTGAGATAAATATAGTTAAGTGTAAACTTTGTCTATGCAGCCAATCATTATCGAAATAACTACTATGCTTTCCAACTAATATGTATGGAATTGTAGAAAATATTAATAATATTACTAGGTAAATAAAAAAATTACTCAAAAAAATTTTTTTAATCTTGTCTATATTTCTTTTAATTAAGTTATAATTTAATATTAATACTCCGATTAAAAAGACAAAAAGTGGAAATAAATAAGTTGAAAAATAAATTGAATGTTTAAATATTTTTTTAAGATCATTCAAATTTAATAAATTATAAAATTGATTATAAGTCCTATATTCTAATTTTTTTGGAAAAAATTCATTTTGAAGAATAAAAATAATAAAGGACAGTATCGTGAGTATAATTAATTTGATTAAGTATTCATTTTTTCTAAAGCTAAAAAAATTATTTACATAAAAATAACCAAAAACTATAATTGATAGTAAATAATGAGAATTTAATTGAAAACTTAAAAATAATAATAATAAGCCAATTAATTCTAGTAGTATATTTCTCTTAGAATATAAAATTATACCTAAAAAAAATAAATTTATACAAAATAAATGAAATGTAACAACATTTGTGAGCAATATTGACCATGTGGGAAAAGATATTAGAACTGTAATAAAAATTATTATATCACTATTTTTTATATTATATATTTGTCTCAAAAATAATGTGATATTTAAAAACAAAAAAATGAAAAGTAATATTAAAACGAAATCATTAACTTTTACATATTCAACGTTTGTTACATGTGAAATTAAATTAAGAAATTTAATTAAGTAATAATGTAAAATTAAACTTGCATTTAAAAATAATTTTTTTAATTCGCCTAAATTATTATCTAAAATTGCATACTCAACTACGACGCCATCCCACAAACTCCATTCATTTTTTAAAATAAAAAATAATATGAAAAAAAAAATAATTGAAAATAGACTTAAAAATAATTTTGATTTGACAAATTGATTATTAAACACAATTTCTTATTATTTGATATTTTAATAAATATATTATCAATTTATTAGCTAAAATACTTATTATTTTAAAAATTGTTTTATAATTAGAGATAAAAAATTTATTTAGAGTTCAATATTCTCTTGTTTTTTATTTATTTATAAATAATACTCAAATATTATCGCGGGATGGAGCAGCCCGGTAGCTCGTCAGGCTCATAACCTGAAGGTCGTAGGTTCAAATCCTACTCCCGCAACCAATTTATTTTCTTAAATTTTCTATTACTTGATCAACGCTTTCATTTTCAATAAAAAGTTTGCCAAGAATTTCATGACTAATAAAATTATATTGAAACATTTCAATATTTGGTCCTTCTGAATTAATTAGATTATATTTTATTTCTTCCTTCTTTACTTTTAAAATTTCTTCACAATGTTCAAATTTTATATTTTTACATAACTTAGATAATTGATCTTTATAGTCCATATTAGTTCCTATTTTTTTTCTATTAATAATAATTTTTGGTAATTTATTAAAATAAGAAATTTTTCTTAAAATAGATTTATCCTGAATTTTTCTTCTAAAAGGAGATATCTTTATTTTCCTTTTCAAACTGAGATTGAGGCAAGCACTAACAAAATTTTTATCCAAATAAGGTATTCTTAATTCAACTGAATTTCTCATTCCATATCTATCTGATCTATGTAAATATTTACTTAATTTATAGTAAATACTATCTAAAATAAATGCTTGAGTATTTTTATTATTTTTATCTTTAATAAAGTCATAAGCAGCTAAGTTTTTTTTCCATGTTCTTAACCTTTTGTTCCTATTAATCATTAAATTATGTTGTAGTTCAAATAAATCTAAATGTGCAGGTTGTGAAAAATAGTCAGTAGATACCGGGTTAACACTAGACAATTCAAATAAATTAATGGGTTGAATAAAATTCATTGATTTTATTATGAAATTAAATTTAGAATGTGAAGAAATTGATCTATTATAAAATTGTTTATGAAAATGATAACCGCCAAGTATTTCATCTGCAGCATCGCCTGTTAATAAGACTTTATAGCCATCTTCATAGGCAAAATTGCACATTCTAGATAATGCCGAACCTTCAATTTTATTAGGCATTTCAGTATAAAAAAGATTTTTAGTTATTTCTGAGATTAAATCAGAACTATCTTTTTCAACTATATATTCTATTTCATTGCCATATCTATTTATAAATTGATTTGCACTTTTTTTAATTATATTTTCATCACTCTTAGATAAAAAACTAAAAAGTTTAATTTTTTCATAATTATTATTTTTAGTAGCTAGCGCAGAAATAAGACTAGAGTCGAGACCTGCACTAAAGCATGCGCCTACTTTAACATCGCTAACCAAATGGTCATTTACTGATTTAATCAACAATGAATTAAAATATTCAACAACTTGATTGTCATTCATTTTGTTAATGTGCTCATATTCATATTGATTTACTAAATTTCTTGGAGAAAAATATTCATAGTTTGTTGAATATTTTTTTACTAGATCATAAACTAAATAATTTCCTGGTTTGACTTCTTTAACTTTATAATATGGCGTACTTCCAACTTGTGCCATTCCTGTGAATAAACTAGATATTGCTCCTTCTCTATTCCAATGCATTGTTTCTGACAAATATGTAATAGATTTTATTTCTGAGGAAAATTTTAGACCATTATTTTCAGAAAAATATAGAGGTTTTATTCCAAAATGATCTCTTACCATTAAAACTTTTTGAATTTTTTTATCAATGATTACAAATGAAAACATACCATCAATTTTAGTTAGTAATTTTTCCAATCCCCATTCTTTATAACCATTAAGTAAAACTTCAGTATCTGATCTTGTTTTAAATTTATAGTTTGCAGAAATTAGTTTTTCTCTTAGTGCTATAAAATTATATATTTCTCCATTAAACATTATTATTATTTTATTTTCATTATCCATTAGAGGTTGCATTGCATCTTCTGATGTATCTTGTATTGATAATCTGCAAAAGCCTAATAGAAAACTTGTATCATCATCGTAAATAACCCTTTTGCTGTCTGGGCCACGGTGTAAAATTAAATTTAAAGCCTTTTCAATTTTATTGATTGATTTTTTAGTATCAATGTATCCAATAAATCCACACATTTATTTTTTTAATTTCTTATTTTTCAAGATTAATTCAAAATATGGTGAACTCGCGGGTCTTTTGTTGTTCCGCCCAAATATATTTCTCTTAAAATTAAAGTAATGATGCATCGGGAAAATATCAAAATATTCTTTATCAAATCCATTTTTAATGTAATCAAATATATTTAAGTCAGCATCATAAGTTTTTTCAAAAAAGGGTGAAGATACAAATCTATTAATTAAATACATATATTTACTATCATTTAATAGTTTGCTTTCATAATAATTGTTAAAACTTTTTCTCTTCATTTCACCAAAACTAAAGAAATTAGATATTAAATCTGCTTTAATATTATCTATTTTTTTAAAATCATTTACTTTTACATATAGTATTGAATTTTTTTCAACATTATTTAACTTATTTCCTTTGCTTATTGTATTTGGAAAAATATGATTTGTATCAGGAAATAAATTCTTAAGATAAACGTAACTTCTGCAAAGTTGATGATTAAAATCTACTAAAACTAAAGTGATATTTGGTATTTTAGTTTTAACTATTCCCTGAATGCCTCCATAAAATGAACCTATATCTACCCATGTATTTCCATCATTGATCAATTTATTTTGAAGAATCATATTTGATATATAGATATATCTTAACCATCTATAATTAGCAGATATATTTTTTTCTATAAAGTAAACATCTTTTCTAAGATCACTTAAGTGCGCAGGAAATTCTTTCAATAAACTATACGCTTTTGTCTCTTTTATAATTGATATATCATCAAAAAATGCATTTTTATCAAATTTATTGTTTGTGATATTCTTATATATCTCTTTCAATAATTTATAAAAAATCTCTGAAATTGAAAATTTATTTAAATGATATTTAGATATTTGAAATGGACATCCATTATCACTATGTTTACTCCAATCTATAATATCTTTTGAGAATTTTTTTATTTTATCTTTATAAACATTGTTAAATTCATGAATAATGTTCTGATGCTTCTTATCAATACCCAAAGATTTTTCATCCCAAAAATCTGAACAGTTATCAATAAATTCATTAATTAATTTTATATTATTTGATCGCAACCCATCCCTCAAAACAAATATATTTTTGTAAAGTCATAATATCTGTGAACCCAGCTCTTTTCATCATATCAATATTTGCACTACTTGAGAAAGGTTCTAATATAGATTTCAAAGATTTAGTTTTATTGTAAATTTCCTCTGCTGTAAAACCTTGTTCCTCTTTAAAATTGTTGTACATTGAAGTTACGATATCTTGGAATCGTGCATCATTAGCTCTAACTTTTTCAAAAATTAAAAGAGCGCCCCCCCAATTTAGAGATTTAAATAGTTTATTAAATAGCAACTGTCTATATCTTGGTTTAACAAACTGCATTGTATAATAACTTATTATTAAATCACATTTATTGAATTTGTACTTATTTATATCTTTGTTTAAAAAGTTAATATTTCTATCTTTATTTTTGTTTTTTGCAAAAGCAATCATTTCTTTTTCAATATCTATGGCATATATTTTAAATTTTTTATTTATATGTCTTTTAGAAATCTTTTTGACTAAATTTCCTGTAGAACAACCTATATCGTATACTATGCTGTTTTCAGATATAAAAAAATCAGATATCTTTAGTATTAATTGGTGACCTTCATTGTAAAGAGGAACAGACTGTTTAATATGAGTATCGAATTTAGTTACAACTTTATTTCCAAAGGTCCAAGAAGAATTAGGTGCTCGAATATTTTTATCAACATAATCTTTTTTCATAAATTTTTATAAAATATATATTAAATTAAATAACAATACTTTCATAACCTTTTTATTCTTTTTTCATTCGTTTATATGCATCATTAAAATCTTTAAGAGAATTAATAGAATTATGTACTTTATTTAAAAATATTGATCTAATTTTATAATTATTATCCAATATTCTAAACTGTTCTATTTTATTTTTAGTTTCATTTGTTGTTCGTTTTAAATACGAATACTTTTTTAGAAAGTTTCTTTTAAAAGAAATTATACCTACTGATTTTAAGATTTTATTTCTTGAAGTTCTAGTTATTATTTTTCTAGAAAAATCTTTTATATAATTGTTTTTATCAATTAAACATTTTACTATATCATCAGATTTTATATCGCTCTTGCTTAAACTTGCAGTTGCATTCCAACATTCTGATTTTTTGTCGTTTTTAATAATTTTGCAATATTTTTTTATTTGATTTATAGAAATATGTAGTTCATCTGCAAATATTATAACTACTATATCTCCTTTAATTTTACCTACTATTTCTGTTGCTCTACTAGTTCCGCTGTAATGTTTTTTTTTATTTAAAAAAACCTCACCTTTATTCATCTCAATTATTTTTTTGATTTTCGAGTCACTAGTTACAATTTTTACTTCAACAAACTCATTTGAAGAAATTACTTTTCTTCTTATATGTTCAATCATGTGAATATTATTTATTTTCTTTAAAACTTTTCCTGGCAATCTTTTAGAACTTAATCTTGCGGGAATTATTGCAGATAATTTCACTTTATTTCAATAAATATTACAAAATGAATTTTTTTACTACTGGATGTAAATGAAGTAAACCAATAAAATTTTCATTATTGTCAATAATAGGAATATCCCAAATTTTGTTTTGTTCCATAATTTTTATAGCATTTAAAATATCATCATTTATTTTTAATACTTTAGGATTTAAATTTGCATGAGCAATAACTTCATCAACTAAAAAGGCGGAGAATGGTTTTTGAAGATTTAAAATTTTTCTTCTAATATCTCCATCTGTTATAATACCTTTTATCTTGTTATTATTAACTATACAACATATGCCAATGTGAAATTCACTCATTCTTTCTAACGCTTCTTTTAAAAAAGCATTTTCATTTACAGTTGCAATTTTATTAATTGGTAAAATTATATCCTCAATATTAATTTTATCTGACATCAATATTTCCTATAGTTTTATCAAGCTCAATTTTTTTATTATGTAAATTTTTAGCTAAAATTAAAATTTTTTCTAAAAATTTTATATCTAAAACAGTGTTAGGATCAGATTTTGCATTTGTGGGATCATCATGTATTTCCATAAATAATAAGTTAACTCCACATGCAACTGCAGCCCTTACTAGAAAGGGTATATATTCTCTTTGTCCTCCAGAAATATTACCCATTGAAGTAGGCATTTGAATAGAGTGAGTTGCATCATAGCATATTGGGTAACCTGTTTCAGACATTATAGGTAAGCTTTTCATATCATTAACTAACATATTGTATCCAAAGAAAGTGCCTCTTTCAGTAAGTAATATTTTTTTATTTCCAAAACTTTCAATTTTTTTTACAGAATTTTTCATATTCCATGGACTCATAAATTGCCCTTTTTTTAAATTAATAGGTTTGTGGGTTTCGGCAGCTGCTTTCAATATTGATTTTTGTCTACATAGGTAAGCAGGAATTTGGACTAGATCACAAACCTCACCAGTATTTTTAGCCCATTGCGGATTTGAAAAGTCTGAAGTTACAGGAATATTAAGTTTCTCCCTTATCTCAGATAATATATTAAGACCTTTTTCGATACCAATTCCATGAAAGCTATTATGTGATGATCTCCCATCTTTGTCGTAACATCCTTTAAAAATAAATTTTATACCTACTTTATCACAAATATTTTTAATTTTTTCTGCAATTTCTAAACTGTGGACTTTGTCCTCTAAAGCACATGGGCCACCAATAAACACTAATGGCAGATCACTACCGACAGAAATTTTGTCTACACCTCCATATCCAATTTCAATTATTTTGGGTTTCATTTATTTTTTTAAAAAATTATAGTTTATATAAGCTAAACTGTTTAACAACAAAAAATCTATTCATTTATCAAATTTTTTATAATTTGTGGTTTTATTTCTTCAAAATAATCTTTAGATATTTGCTTATAATAACTAAGTTTATTATTAAACTTTTTACTATCGCTAAAAGATTTAAGATCTTTAGGAATATTAATTATTAAATCATTATCCATAAATTTATAAAGTGGATTAATATCAATTTTTTCTTGAGCATTATAATAAATTGGAACTAATTCATTTAAGCAACCCTGGAAAACACCAACAGAACCTCTATAAATTATAAATTTAGAAATCATTATTTCTTCTAATATATCAACATCAGAGGTTGAAATTCTAATATTTTTTAATTTATCATTCCTTATTCTTATTTTAAGATGATTGATTAGACTTAATTCTACTTCTGGATGGATCTTAAATATAAAATTATAAAATTTATACATCTTTGCACATTCGGTGATATATTTAAAAAATTTTAATGTCTCAATACCTTCCGGCACAACTAAAAAATTTTCTTCTAAAATTTCTGTATTAGTTTTAGATATGATTCTAGTATTTCTTTTATAAGATCCAAGAATTACAATTTTGGTATTTGAATAATTACTATTTTCTCTAAAAATCTTCTGAGTAATTTTACCAGAAGTAAAGATAATATCAGGATTATAATTTTTTTTTAACTCTCTAAATATTGAATGATGATTTTTAGTCAATAATCCAAATTGGTAACCTGCACATAATATATTTTGATCATAATTTTTTATTTTATTAATTAAAATTCTTTCCCATGAATGACCTTCAAAAGTAAATAAAATCATTTTTGGTTTTATTTTTTTTACAATTTTTTCAACTTGTATAGATATTCTTAAATTAGAAGGTATCGAAAAAAAATAAGTTATATTAATTTTATTATTAATAATAATGTTTCGGATAATTTCATATACAGTCAATGTGATTAAAATTAATTCGTTAAAAAAACTTAATCTTTTTGAGAGTATAAAAAGGTTATTATTAATCTTTTTAATCTTTTTATATAATTTATAATTTGATACGTTTGAAAAATTTTTATAGATTGTAATTGTTTTTATATCTAATTGTTTTAAATCTTTTTCTAAACTACCAAAATACTTGTCTTTAAGAATATTTTCATATTTATCATTAATAATATTTGAGATAATTAAACAATCGTGACCAGATAAATTTGAAAATTTATTGTTGTAATAAAAATCTTTTTTTTCAAAAAAAATATTTAGAAAAAATCCTTTTAATTTTATTATAAATTTCTTAATAAACTTGTTTATCTTGGGCTTAAATATTTCTATCTCTTCTGGATGAAATCTTCTAACATGAAGATTTGATATAGCTACGGTATAAATATTAGAATTAATTGATTTTAATAATGCGTCGTTTGTTTTACAAAGCCTAATATATTCTTCGATTTTCAAAATGAGTATCTAATAATGTATGTTGTTATTGAACCTCTTTTAGCCTAAAAATTAAAGGATTCTTGTTTTTATACAGTATATATTGAAAATATCTTAATTTTCCCAAGAAAATCAGTATTTTTTTTTAATTTTTATGGTTTGACAAGGTTTTTTTTGTCTATTATAGCCCTATATTCTTTTCGCAAGAAAAGTGTATCCTATATATTATGAATTTCATTTATATAAGAGATACTATGCTCTTTGAAATGTTAATAAGATAATAAAGAGATACGTAGACAACAATTCGTAATTTAAATTTTACGATCAATTGTGGAATACGTATCAATAGATACTTATGTATTTACTACATAAAGTGTTCCGCAAGTACGGTCGTTCCGTAATTTTGGACTATTAAGTCCATTTTACTTAACTTAAGAGTTTGATTATGGCTCAGAACGAACGC
>MDTB01151938.1_pt1 | contig 10202 bp, 6 predicted proteins | sample 811161 | NCBI WGS metagenome assembly MDTB01 (sample SAMN05326650, study PRJNA326480) | marine metagenome | isolation source: seawater | place: Mediterranean Sea | collected 2009
GGCAAGCGGACGGCCTTCCCGGTCGGAAAGAACCGTGCTCTCAGGCAGGGCTTCGAGTCGTTCCAACGGAAAGGGATTCTTCGCCATGTGCCATGGCAAGACAACCCCTGCCGCCACGCCCAAAAGGACGAACGAAAAAAGAAGGCGTTTCCGCCTCAACGCGAACCATCGCCTCCAGCCGGTCATCGAAGCGAAACCGTGACCATGCCACTCTCTCCCAACGAATGCTGAGCCTCGTCATACATACAGGAACCCTGAATGGGCGGGGCAAGAAACTCACCGCCCGCAACGGCTCGCATGGCATAGCGGAAAACCTGGGAAGAAGGCTTGGCCGGGGCGAAAAGAACAATGCGGTCATCGAGAAACTCCGTACGGTCGGCACGACTGCTCGGTTTTAATCCGATCGCCCTCCCCGGCGTTCTCCCGGCAGACGTTGCTAGCCTGGGGTTCTCGACCGCAAAACCACCTGGAAGGGCATCCACCACGGCCACGTTTTCCAGAGCAGGCCCTTGGGCCTGTAGCATTACCTCTACCCAAACCAAATCACCCACCGAGACCTCCAATGACTCGCCACCGTCGCTCGTCCAATCCCTGATCACTTCCCCCTCCGAGTTCAACCACCGCCGGCGGGCCTTGATCCCCCTGTCCACGGGTTGGAGATCTTCGGGGGAAACCAAGCCCTCGGTCTTGATCGAGACAAAGATTTTCCCCGTACCCGAAGACGAGACTTCAAGGTCCTCCGTGCCGGACAAGGAATGACCCGTAGCCCGGTCCGAGGAAAAAGGGGCGCCTTCCGAACCGCGAGTCGAAACGCTTCCCGAAAATTCACTTCCCTCCCTTGCCATGATCGAATGAAGTTTGCAGAGCGAAGCCAAGGCCAAGCCATTGTCCAAGGTACTTGGCCAACGACCGCCCCTCCGGGCCAACAAAATCCGTTCCTTCAAAACCTCCACCCAAGGATGTTCGTCATCAATATCAAGCAGGACCGATAGCATCGTGGAGCAGGCCGCCACGTCCGAGGTAAGCCGTCCGTCGTAGGTGCGGTCGACCTTTTGGGAAAGAGCGTCTTCCCGCAGGCACTGACGAGCAAGATCGGACCGTCCGCTCGCCAACCAAGCTCCGGCCAACCTTGCGAGAGCCGAAAGGTCGAGGGCATCCGCCTTGTCGAGAAGGTAACGCTGTCTCGATTTTTCAGGTTTTCCGAAGGTGGCCAAGACCTGACAAACGAAAGCCTGCTCATTCAAGTCATGTTTGCCCGCGCGAAGCGTTTTGCGCAGGTACGAAGTCAACCCTGTCAGGAAAACTTCATCGATCTCAAAACCCGCCTTCCTGGCTTCCATCAGAAAACCCGAAGCGTAACAAGTCGCCCAAAGGTAAGGATCCTTTCCTCCCAGCCAATAAGCCAAACCTCCTGAAGTCGTTTGCATCAACTCCAGTCTCCTGATTCCCGCCCGTACCGACTCCTTCGCGAACTCGGCCTTTCCGCCATCAAGCAAAGCGGAAGCGTAAAGCATGGGCATGGCCTTGCTCGTGGTCTGCTCCGCGCATCCATAAGGAAAACCGAGGAGTTCGTCGAGGGCCGGAACCAATTCGGTCACCGGGGAAGAGGAAATCGTTACGGTTCTGAGCAAGCCGTCGGGAAGGAACCGATCAGGCGCCGGAAAAGTCATCTTCTCCCCGGCCTTCAACACAAAAGTCCCGTACTCCGCGTCAAGCGAGGCGGCGGGCCGAACCGGAAAGGCTCCTTTTGCCAAGGTTGATTCACCTTCTCCGGAAGCCCGCACGGAAACAAGGACCTGGCCCATCTCACGCTGCGCTTCTAGTTCAAACCAGGTTGTCACGGAAGCGCCGGCGGAAACAGGGATCGATCGCTCGGGATCGTCCAGCAAGCGAACCGGACCCGCCAGCTCAAAAACCGTCTCCACCACCCGATCCTCTTTCGTTGAGTTGAACAGGGTTACCGGCGAGAGAAACTTGTCCCCCGGAGCAACGAACCTGGGCAACGAAAGTTCAGCCAACAAGGGAGAACTCACGGTAATCGAACTTTCGGTCGAGCCGAAAGAATTTCCCGCCACCGCAACGGCCATGAAGCGCAATTCTCCCGTAAAATCGTCTGGCAAAGAAAAGTTCGCTTGCACGAATCCGTTCTCATCAACGGGAACGAACTCCTTCCAGAGGATCACGCTTTTGAGCGGCCTGGCCTGAACCAGGGAACGCCGCAACGCTCCTCCCCCCGCTCCGAATCGCTCCATTGAGCTAGACCGTCTGTAATCCTGAAAAAGCTCAAGGTAGAGATCACCCGAATCGACCTTGGCCCGCCACGGAGCAAAAAAGGAATCGCCCGGTGAAGGCGTATCGAAGTCGGTGACCGACAAGACCCCCTCGTCCACCGCCCAAAGGTGGACGAAGGCATTCTGCCCCGAAAGGTTGCTGCGAACACGAACTTCGACTTCCGTACCCGGTCTTGTCTTTTCGGGCATTTGCAAATCCAGTTCTATTTCACGCTCCGTAAAATCGGTTGCCAAGCGGACCATTCCGTAAGCCCGGTAGGGTTGCCACTCCGAAGACCGTGTATCCAAAGGGCGGACCACCGAAGCGGTAACGAACGCCCCGCCGGGCATATGAGATGGCAGAGGAACCGACAGCTCTTGCTTTTGAGGGCCAATCGATACGCTCTTGCTCCAGACCACCCGGTCGGTTTCCAAGGTCAAAAGCAATTGGCCGGGAAAAGGAGAGTCAACCGATACCTTGGCAACGTCACCAGGAAGGTATGATGGTTGGTCGACCGTCAAATCGACTCGATGAGGCGAGCGGACGACAGCAGCGGGACTGCCGGGAGAAATCACTTGAAATCGCACCCTCGTCAAAGTCCCTCCGACAAGATCGCGGGTAACGATCCGCCACAAACCCGGTTCGTCGCAAATCATCTCCACCTTGGAGTACCGCTCGGAATCCGAAACTTTCTCGACAAGAACCTTGGAACGCTCAACGGGCTCCTCCCGTTTGCTCCAAGTCCAAAGGCCGTTGACACGACGATGCACCCAATCGGACTCGATTTTTTCCAAAACGACCTCGACTTCACCGACGGGAACTTCTTCCGCCAGAGGTTGAACCGCAGTCAACTCGACGGAGAAGGGTTCGTCGGTTACAACTGCTTCTCCCATGGCAACTCGGATACCGATCATTCTGGAAGCCTGAAGTTTTTTCAGCTCAAAGGAATCACTCACCGTGCCTCCGCCCGGAACGGTCACCGAAACATAACCCGAACCTTGCCAAAAACCAGGAGTCAATCGATCGGTCGAAGGAAAGATCAAAGCCTCCCCATTCTCATCGGTCTGGCTTTGGATGGAATCAAAGGCAACTTTTTCGGCGGCAGAGGGATCTCCAAAGGAAAAGTCCTCCAAACCAACGGTCTCGAAGGGAACCTGCTTCCATTCACCGCTCACCTTGAAAGTCGAACCGGAAGCGGCCACTCCAAATAAGTATCGGCTGGATAATTCGATCTCCGGCGATTCGGCCAACCCAAACCAGGACTGCACCGGTTCGCTCTCGACCTGGAGGCGGACGGGAACGAAGGCTTCCACTCCGGTCCGCAGAATAGCAATGTCACGATCCGTCCCCGGGAGAAACAAACCGAATTCCCAAGTCCCCGTCCAGGCTTCCGACGGAGTCTGAAACTCGTGATGAAAGACCCCACCCTTTTCAAGCCTTATGGGAATAGATTGAGCCATTTTTCCATCCGGGCGGAAAACCCGTAGTTCGAGAGGTATTTCAGAATCAGGCGACTCCCCCTTTTGGTCTCGGACGATCCCCGTCAAACGAACGAATTCCCCCGGGCGACGTACACCTCTTGCCGCATAAAGATAGGCGTCCAGGCCAACAACAGGTTCCCGACCGTCCTTGGCTACCTTGGGAAGGTCCCATTTTCTCTGATCAAGACGGCGAAAGCTCAAGTCATCCCCTTTTTCCGCAAGAACGACCCAAGGGGCTCCCGCTGGATGATCCTCTGGTGCGGTCAAACCGACCAATCCTTGCGCGTCCGTGGTTCCCAAGGCCAAAGTTTGGTTCTTGGTGGAAAGCACCGAGACCCGTACTCCCTCGAGTGGCTTGCCACCCGCGAGGGAGGTCACCCAGGCATGTACGCCTGCGGGATGGACCTTGGTCGTGATCATCAGGTCCGTCACGGCCACCACCGCCTGATCATTGTGCCATCGGCTCTCTTCGTTCTGAGCTTTGACATAATAAAGACCGAGCGGTTTCTCAATCCAGTCCCTCAAATTGACTACGCTCAAGCAAATCGAATCGTCCCCCTGCCGGATTGGTTTGACCGTGGAAAAAAGCTCCTTTCCGATCCGCTCTGGGTTGTATCGCGAATCACCGCGCAAATGAGAACCAAGGTTGTTCGGATAAATCTTCGTGGCGCTGAGCCTTAGGTTGTCGATCGAGCAGGTCTTGATTTCGATCTCCAGGTTTCCCTTCGGACTGAGTACCCCATGATCCTGGACAAAGGACACCTCGGGCCGACGTTTGGGCAATACGAAAGGAAACTTCGCTCCCGCAGGAAGAACCTCGCCATGAAAGGAACGAAGATCACTTTGAACCGTAGCCACGAAATGGCGCTCCCGTCCCTTGAAGGAACCATAAAGACGAATCCCTTGCCGGTTGAGACTGACCACGAGGTCGTCTACCTTGGGAACGAGGGTAACGGCAGGCTTTTCCTGCAACGCATCAAGGCTTTGATTGAAACGCAGTTCAACGGAACATTTTTCATCCGTCCCAAGTCTCCAAGGGGTCCGTGCGCTCAGGGCCCCAAAAGCCGGGGCAATGGAAATTTGGGTAATAAAATCTTTCTCCAAGCCCAAGGGTCCCTCGACCCCGGGCATCCCCTTCTTCAGGCTAACCTCGAAAATTCGCTCCTCGGGTAATTCGAGCAGGACGGCATGAATTCGCCTTCTCCCAGCGCTCAGAACCTCCTTGCCCAAAACCATTCCGCTTGCATCAAACGCCTCAAAGAATTCGTCGAGAACGGCAGGTTCGACCTCCTGGTTAAAACGGAACTCGACTTCGATTCGGTCGCCCTTGCGGCCCGACTCCACACATCTTTCCACGCGCAAAGGAGAAGTTCGAAAAGAAAATTCCCGCTCATCCCGAAGAGGTCGACCCAATTTCACGGCAAAACGGTCAGTCGCTTTCATGGAATAAAGATTCCCTTTGAGAAGAGGTTCATCGAGTTTGAACTCCATCGCGTCCTTCCTGTTCCAGATCCAATTTCCCTGCGCCGCAGGCTCAATGAGAAAAGGGCTCCAACCAACAGCCTGGCCGATCTTTTCTTCTCCAATCAGACCCTCATTGAAAACGACAAGCAAATGGTCCGCTTTTTCGGCTCGTTCCTTCGGTACAACGGTTACCACCCGTAAGCTCTTTTGATGGATGCCCGCACCACCTTCACGCCCTGCCTGCACCAACTCGTTTCTGATCCAAAGCAAACCAACTGCATTCAATGCAAAAGCCACCACGACCCATTTCCACACCATACTCTTTTTCATAGATTCCTTTTTTCCCGACTGTTGTACTTATCGCCGAAAACCATCAGGATTCCCATCCCTTTAAACCAACGGCAAAGCGTAAGACTACCGACGTCGCCAAAACGTTCGATTTGTCTTGTAAGCAAGCAATTACAACTTGACCCGAAGCGTCAACCCCGTAATGGTTGTCAGCCTTTCCACGCGGGCATAGTTTAGTGGTAAAACCCCAGCCTTCCAAGCTGGTGTCCTCGGTTCGATCCCGAGTGCCCGCACCACCCCACTCCCCGTTTATCAGTTCGTACTCCAATCATGCGATCGTACGGACATCCCCTGTTTTCCATCGATTCCACTCCAATGATAGGAGTTGAAGGTTATCGATCAATTACCAAACATCTATGGAGAAATCGCTATTCATCGCAGGGTGTGGAAAAAGGATAGCTTGGAATCTCATTGATCTTCTTCTAGCGGCTCATCGACCGAGATCGAAGTGCTCTCACCGCCCGGCCCCCAAGTTTGATGACTGACCCTTTTGCCTTTTTCATAAAGCGCCTGGTAGGCTTTGCGACCATTTTCGTGGTAACCCGTGAAGGTATCGGCCTCCACACCGTTTTCATAAAAACCTTTCTCCTGAATCTTTCCATTTAACCACCAAGTTGTCGATGGACCATTCAGTTTCCCGTCCAGATAGAAGACTTCCTTCATCTTGTTTCCATTGGTCTGCCAAATTGTATTTCTTCCCTCCAGCAGATTCTCCTGCCACCCTTCTTGCTTCCAAATCCCACCATCTTGCCGCCAATAAGTAAAGGGTCCGTGCAGCTTGTCGTTGAGGAGGTTATATTCCTTCCATTTTACTCCGTTCTCATGCCACCAGGTAACCTTGCCGGTTTTTTTGCCGTCGACATAATTCACTTCCCTCAAGACGTGACCATTCTCATAATAAAACTTAAGAGGGCCGTTCATTTTGTCGTTTTTCCAAGAAACATCTTTGAGCTTGGGTCCATCCTCATAAAATTCAGAAACGAGAAATTTGCCACCTTCGTCGAAATGAACCTCTTTCCACTTCCGCCCATTCTGATACCACCAGGTCGAAAGATTCACTCTTTTGCCCATCTCCCACTGGACCTCTTTCAACCTCTCACCATTTTGATACCACTCCGTCCAACCACCATCCCTCACACCATTCGTAACGTCGTATTCCTTTTGCTTCACTCCATCGCTCCAGAAAGTTTGAACCGTCCCCGTGAAGAGTCGTTCAGTACCATAATGATAAATGATCCCTTCACGCCATGAGACTTCGGATTTCCCCACCGTTGGGTTTTCTGCCAAGCAAGGAAGCCAAAGCACCGCAAACAGAATGGGGGAGGAAAAAGACTTCATATGGTTTAAAAGTATGCTCTGCAGGGGAATCGTCAAGATGGATGCGCCCCTCAAAATAAAGAGGGAATCACGGATACCTCCATTGACATAATGTTTGAATGAAAAATTTTTGGTACAAATTCCGACCCTTTCAGGAGAAGACGAAAAAAGGATTTGGTGAAAGTCAGCGGGACGCTTCCGCAGCCCGCCGGATTCGATCCTCGAAGGGAGGATGGCTTGAAAAGTATTTCAATCCTTCGCCTTCGCCGTGTTCCTCGTGTAGTCTGCGCAAGGCATCACCGAGAGAATGAGGTGAAAGACCTGCATCAGATAGCATACGGAATGCATAATCATCAGCCTCGCTCTCAAATCCCCTCGAGTAGGCACCGTGCATGAAGGCAGCAGGAAGGGCGTTGAGCGATTCCTGAAGAGTGTCCGTGGCTTCGCCAATGACGAGGAACGACAGCACCGCGATGGCGGAATCCTGAAGAATTTGGCGAAGGGAGTGACGCTCGACGACGTGCCCGTACTCATGAGCGAAAACTGCCAGTATTTCGGCATCCGACTTGAGCAAGTCGATCAGCTCGTCCGTAAAGACGATCACCCCGTCCGGCAAGGCAAAGGCATTGGCTCCCAAGTCCGCTCCTCTCCGGAAAACAAGTCGATAACCGGGGTTGGAAAGTTCGGGAAAAGTTCGTCTCACCAGTCCCTGAATTTCGTTCTTTCGCGCCGCGGTCAATTCAGTAGGTTCCAAAACAAGACGATCAAGAAGCTCAAGACTGAACTCGGAGGTACTGTCAAGGAGGTCATCGGGAAGTTGATGAGCCACGACTTCCGCCAAAGGAGGAATTCCGTAGGAAACAAACCCCCAAATCAAAAGAACCGTTAGGACGAGGGAAGCCAATGCGTATCGGATTTTTCCCTCCAAAAAGGAAACCAAACTTCGAGATTTGCCAACGGACTTCAACCATTCGTCCACCAGGTCGTTTTCTCTTGTCTCGAAACCCGATTGATCGGGAAAGCCAAGAAGGCGCGGAACGTTTCCCAGTCGGGCAGATATATTAACCTCTGCCAACGAAGCGGAAACAAGTTTTTGTCCGAACTCGTCCACCACGCTCAATTCCTTTCCCGAAAAGAAAATGCAAGCATCCTGCACCCGAGATGAACCAGCATTCAGATATTTGCCTTTGGCCTCTCCCTTCATAAACCAATGCCCAAGTCAATGGTCTCGCCCAATTCTTCACCTAGAGCAGAAGTATTCTCAATTTGCCCCGCTATGAAGGAATCCAAATCACCAGCTATAACCTGAGTACAACTGATCCGGTAGCGGGCATTGCGGACCATGACCCAAGGAGTGGCTAAACCGACGGTAAAAACCAACAAAATAATATTGACGACCCAAAGGGCTACGAAGTCGGGAGTCTTCATACGACTTCTAAAAGAAACCCCAGGCAAGTTCGTTGAGTCCATGACGTGGTTAGTCGTAGAGACATGCCAATAAGCCCAAGTAACCCCCATACTCAGGTAAAGGAAAAAAACAAGCGCCATCACGGCGTATTCTCCAAGCAGAGGAATAGCGGCAAAGGAAAGCACGAACATTAGAACCATCGTTCCGATTCCCATAAGAATGCAAATACCGGCGCATTTGTAAAAGGTTCCGCTTCGTGGAAAACTCTCGAAGCGCCTGTTGCCGTATCTCAAGTTTCCCAGCAAGTATTGCTTCTTTTGGCAATCCCACCAGGGAAAAAGAATGCCAAAGGTAATGTAAGTAAGAATAACTCCGCCAAAGAAAATGGAATAGGCATGTCCGACGCTGCCCGTAAAATTAAATTTGAGACCGCGATACTCCGTGTTTTGCATACGGAAACGCATCGAGCGCACAACCAAAAGTGGAATCAAAGGAAAAACCGCCAGCATGAGGATGAGGGAAACGACAGGCTCCACCGTCTGAAAAAAAGTATACGCCCCGAACAAAGCAAAGGTAATAATGCGGCCTTTTAGGATGGCGACGGGGTTGGCGACGAAAGAAAAGGAAGATCCATCCAGCGAGGTATTCCCATAGAAGTAATGGATCGAACGTACTTTCGCCCAGGCAGAATAAATGCCAAGAGTACAAACGGTAAGGAGGAGGTTGGTGATCCAAATGCGAGCGAATTCAGAACCCGTTCCAGTGAAAAGAAGTTCGCGAACGGTGGGCGTTTGGGATTTTTCATCGGAAAACTTCCTCTTTGGAAAGCGCGAGGTCAGAACACCCGGCACAGGGTTTTCTACATTATTTTCCGGCGTCTGAAAATGATCGGTTGGAATGACGATACCAGGTACATCCGAAGTTGAAACCCAGTTTTTTCCGTCAAAGCATGCAGAGTCGGTGGCCTCAAAATCACCACGGGCAACTTTGGCGTTCAGCTCGGACAATCCGTATGGTCCATGCCTAACCCTATTTTTTGCTATGTAAATTTTCATAAGTTAATTTTGTTTCGGCAAGGTAAGGATAGGGTGAAGCCCTCATTGATCTGATGATCACAGAAATTTGTTTACCTTTAAACACTTTTAAAACAAAAGAAAGAGTAAAGATTGGTGGATTCAACTATAATCCTAAAAGATTCATCAGCCCTATTTCGTTTCTCATCTTTCAAACACAAAAGATTTGTCCCGCGGATCTGCTAGCCTTGTTACTCTTATCCAAAATCGTTTGCAGTTCAGATTTGAAATATTCAAAAGTTTGATTTTAATTACTTTAAAGCATCATGAATTCGCCAAAATCTCAAACTTACGAACTTTCCTCAAACAAGAGGTTTCTCATTGATGCCTTGCGGGCGACCTCAACTCGACTCGAAGATACGGACGCCAAGTACCAGTGGGGCCACATGGGACAATGCAATGCGGGACATTTGATACAAACCGTTACCGGAATGAGTAGTTTTGAAATCGTCGAATCGATTGATTTCCAACTAGACGAATGGTCTGAACATGCTACAGATTACTGTTCATTCACTGGAAGCAAGGTGGATGACATTTTCATCACCATGCAAAGATACGGTCTGAGTCATTCCGACATCGTCAAATTGGAAAACCTTTCCGACAAAGCCATTCTAGATAACTTGAACGGAGGTTTTCGTCACCTCAGACGAAACGTCAAAGAAGACGTCGTTGAATACATGCGCAGTTTCGCTGACCTGTTGGAAAATTCTTGAAACTCGCCTTGGTCCTGTCTCAGGGTTCTTCCATTGGGACACCTATCGACTTGCAATCATCTGCCGGTGCCGAGTAAAGGATACTCCATGAAACTGCTTTACACCCTTCTTTTATTTTTACTTATAC
>MDTB01181875.1_pt1 | contig 10202 bp, 10 predicted proteins | sample 811161 | NCBI WGS metagenome assembly MDTB01 (sample SAMN05326650, study PRJNA326480) | marine metagenome | isolation source: seawater | place: Mediterranean Sea | collected 2009
TGTCAAATTTTAAGAATTTTTTATTAGGAGTGGTTTTTTCTTTATCATTTATATTGCTATCAGGACAAACTTATTATAATAGCTATAATGTTAATAGTATTATGAAAAAATTGAATGAATTAGATGTTATATCTTCTGAAATAAATGAGATTAAAGCTCAGATCAAATACGGTTTTAAAGTTAATGGTGGACATATAGATGAAGTCACCTTGCCTGTTAAAGTAGATGGAGGTAATATAGATAGAGTAAATAATTCAATTGATTGTTTGTGTTATAAAGGTAAATAATGTATAGTATTTTTGATATTTTTAAAATAGGGATAGGACCTTCCAGTTCACACACAGTTGCTCCAATGAGAGCTGCGAAATTATTTATTGATAAAATGCCTAATAAATCTATTGAAAAAATTAATAAAATCGAGATATCATTATTCGGTTCTCTTGCATATACTGGTAAAGGTCATAATATTGAAAAAGGATTGATTTTAGGATTAAGTGGATATAGGCCTGATACTATTACTAGCAAGGATAATAAAGCAACCTACGATAAAGTATTAAAAAAAAGTATACTAAAAATAGGTATAAAAAAAGTTATTGAATTTGATATAGATAAGCATATTCTTTTTAATTTTGATCAGAAATCATTGCAGAATTCTAATAAAATGATATTTGAGGCATTTGATTTACAAAATAAGGTTTTATCATCAGATGTTTTTACTTCAATTGGAGGAGGATTTATAAAAGATAAAAAAGATGATTCATTTGACATTAAAGATAAGATTGATGTTCCTTTTCAGTATAGGTCATGTAGTGAATTAATAAAAATATGTAGTAAAAATAATTTAGCAATTGATGAATTGGCTTTTAAGAATGAACAGGCAACTAGAGATCAAAAGTCTATTAAGCAAAGAATTTTTAATATTTGGAGTGTTATGGATGAATCTATAAAAAGTGGTATTAAAGCGAAAGGATATCTCAGAGGAGGCTTGAAGTTAAGAAGAAGAGCTTATCAGATACATAAAGATTTATGCAGTAAAAAGAATGTAGATAATTTAGAGTTTATGGATTGGGTTAATTTATATGCTATTGCTGTGAATGAAGAAAATGCAGCAGGTGGAAAAATTGTTACTGCTCCTACAAATGGAGCGGCAGGGATTATACCTTCTGTTATGAAGTATTATTTGGATTTTATTGACGATTCAAATTCAGATGGAATTGTTAGGTTTTTTTTAGTGGCTGGTACTATAGGTATATTATATAAAATGAATGCATCTATATCTGGAGCTGAGGTGGGCTGTCAAGGAGAAGTTGGAGTAGCTTGTTCTATGGCGGCAGGCGGACTAGCTAGTGCTCTAGGAGCAAGCAATAAGGAAATTGAGAATGCAGCAGAAATAGCTATGGAGCATAATTTAGGTTTAACATGCGATCCTGTTAAGGGGCTAGTTCAAATACCATGTATTGAAAGAAATGCTATGGGTGCTATTAAATCAATAAATGCTGCTCGTATATCAATGATTGGTAAGGGTGACCATAAAGTTTCTTTAGATGATGTTATAAAGACAATGATGGAGACTGGTAAAGATATGCAGAATATATATAAAGAAACATCAGAGGGTGGACTAGCGGTAAATGTTACTGAGTGTTAAATTTTTTTCTTTATTAATTTTAATAAAATAATTAAGTTATTTTCCCCTTTATAAAATAGGAGTAATATGATAATTAGTATGACAGGATATTCCAATTATAAGTGTGAAAATAATAAAATTTCATTTTCCATGGAGTTGAAATCAGTTAATTCTAAATATTTTGAGTCAACTATAAAAGTTCCAAAACTTTTTTCGGATCAGGAAAATAAAATAATGAATATTATAAAGGGAAATTTGATAAGAGGTAGAGTCACTTTTAATCTTTCTTATAATTTAAAAGAGCATAAGTCTAATGTTTTTAAGCTTGATAAAGCTGAATTGATTAAGCATTTTAATATATTGAGTGAAATTAAAAAAAGTACGAAAATAAAGGAAGATATTAGATTGTCAGATATTATGAGTTTTCAAGATTCTATTATTTCTAATACTAGCTTGAATGATAAAGAGACATTGAAATTGTTGTATTCAGGTTTGAAAAAAATTATAGATAATCATAGTAAATTTAGAAAAAAAGAGGGAAAGGTTATAAGAAAAGATATTCTTGATTCATTGAAAATTATAAATAAAAATATTTTAAAAATTGAAAAAAAATGGAATATAGAAAAAAAAGTTTATGCTGATAAGTTTAAAAATAAAATTTCAAAAGTTATTGATAATTATAATCTAAATAATAATAGGTTATATCAAGAAGTTGCTTTTATATTGGATAAGCGTGATATTAATGAAGAAATTGTGAGATTTAAGAGCCATATTGAGTTCTTTATTTCTTATATTAAAGAATACGATTTGTTAGGTAAAAGGTTTTTGTTTTTAATACAGGAGCTATTTAGAGAAATTAATACGATAGCATCAAAGTCTGAATTAATAGATATTAACCAATTAGTAATAGAAATTAAAACTGAATTAGAAAAGATAAAAGAACAGGTGTATAATATATTATGAAAAAAGGATATTTAGTCGTTTTGTCTGCTCCATCTGGAACGGGAAAGACCTCAATATGTAAAGAACTTTTAAAAAGAAATAAAAAATGGAAATTTTCGATTTCTGCTACAACTAGAGGGCGTAGAAGTGATGAAAAAGATGGGGTAGATTATTTTTTTATGTCAAAGGAAAAATTTAACCATCAATTGAAATTTGGAGAATTTCTAGAAAGTGAATGGGTCCATGGATATCAGTATGGAACATTGATAGCTCCAGTAGAAGAGTTTCTAGATAATAATGAAATTGTTATTCTTGATGTGGATGTTAAGGGTGGTTATAATATTAAAGATGAATTTGAAGATAGTGTTATTTCTATTTTTATTGAGCCACCAGGCGAAAACGTCTCGGATCAATTATTGGTTTTAGAAGAACGCTTAACTAAAAGAGGAAATGAAAACTCTACACTAATTAAGCAGAGATTAAGAAGGTTCGAAAGTGAAATGAATTTTAAAAAGAGATTTGATCACCATTTTATAAATGATAATTTTGATAAAGTAGTTGATCGTATCGAGAAAACTATAAAGGAGATAATTAAATGAAAGTAAAAGCCTTACCAATTCATGTTTTATGTGATGTGAATGAGAATATGTATCAGAATGTTCTTATTGTTTCTCAAAGATCACGGGAATTAATATCAGAGACCAGCATAGATTTAAATAAAATTGATGAAGGTTTTGATTCTACGGACGAAATACAAGAGGTTGTTGATTTTGACCCAAATGTAAAAAAATCTATTGTTTCGGCTGTAGAACAGTTTGTTAATAATGATATTGAATGGAAAGTTAGCGATTCTGATAAAGAAAAAAGTGAAAAGTGAAAAAACATATTTAAGTTTTGGAAGATAAAGAAAATAAAAGAATCCCCCCTCAATCTATTGATGCTGAAAAAGCAGTTCTAGGTTGTATGCTCATAAATAATGAAGCAGTAAGTGTCAGCATGCAATATTTAACTTCTGATTCATTTTATGATAAATCTAACAGTTTGATTTTTAAAACTATGTGTACTTTATATAATAATTCAAAGCCGATAGATAGTCTTAGTTTGATAGATGAGTTGAAAAAAAATAAAATCATTGATAGTATCGGTGGCCCATATTACGTTACAGGCCTATCTCAGGAAGCACCTACAGCTTCCAATGTAGAATATTATGCTAAGATTGTTAGAGAAAAACAGATATTAAGAGAAATTATTAATACATCTGTAAAAATGAGTTCTTTGGCTTATGAAGGCCATGAAAATGCGTCAGTAGTTCTTGATCAGGCTGAGCAGTTTCTTTTTGCTCTTTCAGAGAAAGCAAGTGATAAGAAGTTTGAAGAAATACAGCCTATGATTCACAAAGTTTTAGATATATGGGGAAAACGTAAGAAAGGTGATATAACAGGAGTCTCATCAGGTTTTAGAGATTTAGATAATCAGATTTCAGGATTTCAAGATTCAGATTTTATTGTTTTGGCAGCAAGGCCTTCTATGGGGAAAACAGCATTAGCTCTTAATATATCAAGAAATATAGCAGTTAATTCAAATAAAAGGGTAGGTTTTTTTAGCTTGGAAATGTCTAGCCAGCAATTAATTGAAAGAATGCTTTCATCTGAAGCGCAAATTAGCAGTCATCTTGTTAGAACTGGCAAATTACCTACAAGTGATTGGCGTAAGCTTTCTAATGCAGCAGGCAGTTTATCTGAAGCAGATATGTTTATTGATGACTCTGGAAGCTTGAATATTATGGAGCTAAGAGCAAAGGCCCGACAAATGAAGTCTGAAAAAAATATTGATATAATAATTATTGATTATTTACAATTACTGCATAAGGGAGGAAGAGTAGAAAGTAGGCAGCAAGAAATTTCATATATATCTCGTTCTTTAAAGTCTTTAGCAAAAGAACTCAATATTCCGATTATAGCATTGTCTCAGTTATCTAGAGCTGTTGAATCTAGGAGTGATCATAGACCTCTTATGTCAGATTTAAGAGAAAGTGGTGCTATAGAACAAGATGCAGATATAGTATTGTTTATTTTTAGGAAATATTTGTATTCAAAACAGGAAGAGGATAAGGGGCTTTCTGAGCTTATCGTTGCTAAGCATAGAAATGGCCCTACGGGAACAGTTAAATTGACATTTTTTGATGAATTTGCTAAGTTTCAGGATTATGAGTTTGTACATGATGAATTTATTGATGATTTAGATATTAATGATGCCGTTTTTGAATCATAGATATGATAACAGATTTATTAAAAAAAATTCGATCAAATAAATCGGATTACCCTCAAGGTTTTTCTGCAATAATTAATAATCTAGAAGAAAGAGATAGAAATGAATCAAATGTTTCATTGATCTGGAAAGCTTATCAGTTATCTGCAAAAATACACGCAGACCAAAAAAGAACATCAGGAGAACCTTACTTTACGCATTGTGAAAGTGTTGCAATTATTTTATCAAAATGGAAAATTGATGTAGATACCGTAATCGCAGGCTTGCTTCATGATAGTATTGAAGATACAGATATTTCTAAGGAAGACATTTCGTTAAGTTTTAATAAGGATGTTGCAACTCTAGTCGAAGGAGTGACAAAATTATCAGGAATTAGATTTAATAGTAAAAAACAAGAACAGGCTGAAAATTTTATGAAGATGTTTATATCTATGGCAAAAGATATAAGGGTTATAATTATTAAATTTGCAGATCGTTTGCATAATATGTCAACAATAAAATATTTACAGGAAGATAAACAGAATAGAATAGCATTAGAGACTAAGGAGGTATATGTGCCTTTAGCTCATAGATTGGGTATGAATAATGTCAAAAACCAATTAGAAGATTTAATTCTGAAAACATTAGAATTGGATAAATATAATGATATAAATCAAAAAGTGAATAACACTAAAAGTGAGCGAGAAAGATTTATTAGAAGTTTTATTCAGCCTATTAAAAAAGAGTTGAATGATTTTGACATTAATGCTGATGTTTTTGGAAGAGCCAAGCACTATTCTTCTATATTAGGAAAAATGGTAAAAAGAAATAAAAGTTTTGAAGAAATATATGATTTGTTTGCTATCCGAATTATTGTAAATAAAGTTTCAGAGTGTTATGCCACGCTGGGTATTATCCATCAAAACTACAATCCTTTTCAAGAAAGATTTAAAGATTACATAGCAAGACCTAAGAGGAATGGATATCAATCAATACATACTACCGTGTTTACAGATAAAGGTAGAATGGTTGAGGTACAGATAAGAACAAGTGATATGGATGAGACTGCAGAAATTGGAGTTGCAGCGCATTGGAAGTACAAGAATGATAAATTGCATAATAAAGGCAATTCGCTTGATTATCAAATAGCGTGGTTACGTGAGATCTATGAGTTGCTAAAAAGTGAAGATACATCTGCATCAGAAATATTAGAGCTATTTAAAATAGATTTATTTCAAGACGAGATTTATGTGTACACTCCAACAGGAGAATTGATTGAATTAAAGCCAGGTTCTACTCCAGTAGACTTTGCTTATCATGTGCATTCCGAGGTTGGTATGCATTGCAAAGGAGCTAAAGTCAATGATAAAATAGTTCCATTAAACCATGAATTGATGAATGGAGATTATGTTGAAATCATTACATCTAAAAATAAATCTCCAAATCATTCTTGGTTGAAATTTGTTCAAACAACTAAGGCAAAGACCCATATTAGAAGATGGATTAAGAAGCAAGAACATGAGCAGAGTGTTGCATTAGGTAAGGATATTCTTGAAAAACATTTAAGAAAAATTAATAATATGAATATTCTGAAGTTAATTAAATCAAATCCTCAGTTAGTTGGCCTTAATAGTCAACAATCAGTTTATTTAAATGTTGGTAGTGGAAAATTAACTGTAGATGAAATAGTAAGTAAATATTGCCCTGAAGAAGATTCCGTAATTCATCAAAATAAAGCAAACTCTTTAACTAAAAAATTCTTTGATCTAGCAAGGGGTAGATCAAAAGGAGTTGTTGTTGATGGATTAAATGATATTATGCTTAGATTCGCTAATTGTTGTAATCCAATTCCAGGTGATGATATAATTGGGTATTTAACAAAGGGTCAAGGTGTTACTGTTCATAGAGCTGGTTGTGGTAGCGTTACACGATTAAAAGAGTCAAAGCGTTTTATAAGTGTTGATTGGGATATATCGTCTAAAAGAGCATTTGTTGTACGACTTAGAATGAAATTTCAAGATCGTAAAAATTTGTTGAAAGATTTAACTGAAGCTACATCTCATCTTAATATAAATATAAGGTCTATTGATATGAAGGCTGTTGATAGTGTTGCTACATGTTTATTAGTTGTTGAGATTACAGATAAAAAGCAGTTAAATAAATTAATAAATAAATTACAGCAAGTTCAAAGCATTGATGATATTCAGAGATATTAGACTATGAGTAAAAAAAATAATTATACTAAAAAAGATTTAATTGATTTGGTGAGTTCTAAGATTAATGTTTCTAAATATCAAACTCAATTATTGGTTGATTCCGTTTTAGATAGTATAAATCAAATCCTTGAAAAGGAGCAGTCTAATTTAAGATTGGAGATTAGAAATTTTGGGGCTTTTGAAATAAAACCTACAAAAGCAAAGCCTAAAGCTCGTAATCCTAAGACTAATGAAACTATATATGTTCCTCCAAGAAGAAAACTTAGTTTTCGTCCGAGCAAGAAACTGAGTAATAAGCTTAAAAAAGAATGGAATGTTGAATAGTAGATTAATGGCTATTGATTATGGCGAAAGAAAAGTTGGAATAGCAATATCAGACCCTTTGCATATCATTGCTTCTCCCTATAAGACAATAGATCGAAGAGAGACTCCCGATTATATTTCAGAAATCAGAAATATTATTGAAGAAAAAAATATTTTTAAAATTATTGTAGGTTATCCATTAACAATGTTAGGCAAAGAAAGTCAGCAGACTAAGCTTGTAGTAGACTTTGTAAACCTTTTAAAAAAAGAATTTGATATCAAGATATTAAAATATGATGAGAGGCTTTCTTCAAAGCAAGCAGAGAGGTATATTCGGGAGCAAAATATAAAGGTTGGTAAAAATAAGGAAAAAGTAGATCAAATATCTGCTTCAATTATCTTAGAGCAATATATGTCTATATCCAAGTAAATGAAATCTTTTAATAGATTGTATAATATTGTCATATCTGCATCATTAATGGGTTTAGCTCAATTACCATTAGACTTAGGGTGGTTATCGTGGTTTTGCTTAGTCCCTTTTTTTATTGCAATAAAAGATAGACATTCTTTAAAGGGAATATGCATTGATGCTTTTATATGGGGGTTTATTTATCATCTTATATCTTTATTTTGGTTGGTTGATAATATAGGTGTTCCAAATCGTTATATAGCTTTAACAACAATGTTGCTCACAAATTTTGTTTGCACATTTAATGTAATTCTTATATTTATTTTTTGGCATTTTATAAATAAGAAAAATAGTTATAAAGTATGGTATGCACTTCCTGTGGTATGGACAGTTATTGATTTTGTTAGAAGTTTTGGAAGTATCTCGTTCCCGTGGGCAAGTATTGCCAACACTCAAGCGCAACCATCATTGTTGTTTTTGATTCAGTTTATTGAGATTACAGGTATGTTTGGGCTAACAATATGGATTGTACTACTAAATGTTTCTTTATTTTATATTTATACAAATAGAGATAAAAAGTCAGTTATAGATTCTATAGGTATATTTGTAACTCCAATAGTTTTATCAGTATTATTAATTAATAAAAATATAGATAATATTGAAAAAATAGATTTTGCAATACTTCAACCTAATATGTCTATATACGATAAGAATAATACAAAATCAAGTAGAGTAATTGATGATTTGTTGAAAAAATCAAAAAAATATATAGATGAATACAGCAGTCATCGAATATTGATTTGGCCTGAAACAGCTTTTAACCATTTTAATAAAAACTCATATAATCAGTTTAAGAGAAAATTATTTGATTCAGATATAGAATTAATAACAGGTGTATTTGAAATAGATAATGGACTTATATATAATTCAGTGTATTTGCTTAATCAAAAAAATTCTTATGTTTTAAATAATGCAAAAAAATATACAAAAATTAAAATGGTCCCTCTTGCAGAACATGTACCTATGTCAGATTTTTTTCCTAGTTTAAATAGGATTGCATTAAGTGGAAACTTTGAGATAGGTAATGAGTATACATTGTTTGATTATAAAAATAGTAAGTATGCTGCAATGATATGTATTGAGTCAACGTACTCAGCTTTATCTAGAAATTTTGTCAGAAAAGGAGCTAATTTTTTAATTTATGTTGCAAATGATGGTTGGTATTTAAAGCCACCGCAGGCTCAACAGCATGCTAAACAAACTATTTTTAGAGCTATAGAAACAAGAAAGCCAGTTATACGTTGTGGTAATACAGGTATTTCTTGGGTGGTTAATTCTGATGGAAATATTTTAAAAGAATTAAGTCAAAACAAAGAAGGTATGCTGGTTTCGAGTGGGTTCGACATATACTCTAATGATTTAAAAACAATATATGTTATATTTGGAGATTGGATTGGATATCTTTCAATTCTAATTGCGATATATTTATCAACAGTAGGAGTTGTTAATAAGAGAAATGGGTAAAAAAATATTTTATATTTTAACTTTTAGTGTTTGTTTATCTCAGGTTGAAGTACAGTCTTCGGGATTATTAAAAAATATTATTCTTCCTGGTTGGGGTTATTCTGAGCAATCTGAATTTAAAAAACAAAAAAAAACATATTTATTTAGAGAAATGGTGTTGTGGAGCACCTTGTTTTTATCTGGTAAAACAAGTGATATTTTTCAAAGTAATTACACAAGCTTTAGTAGTAACCATGCATATGCAAATGTTTCTAATCATAATTTTGAGTATTCTTTGAATGTTGGAAGGTATAATTCGATTTACTTATATAATAATGCTATGCTCCAGCAAAGAAACCCAGATGCTGTATATCCAGAAAATGATTTGTACTCATGGGATTGGGATTCAAATAATAATCGGTTAAGATACAAAAAAATGATACAAACCAGTCTTGATTTTGATAAGGTTAAAGATTTTACATTTGCAGGATTGATTATTCATAGAATTATATCAGGGATAAATTATATGTACTATATAAAAAAAGGAAATGAATCTAATTTTTCTTCCATGGTTTTAACACCTGATCAACATACTGTACAAATAAATTTTCAATACAATTTGTATTAATTCCTTTTATATATTCCCATTCATCTCATAATTTAACAAGTTGTATTATTGATTATATGCCCACGTAGCTCAGCTGGATAGAGCAACGGACTTCTAATCCGTAGGTCAGAGGTTCAAATCCTCTCGTGGGTACGACGAAAGCCCCCTTCAGTAATGTTGGGGGTTTTTTATTCTCCATCTTTTATCTTATTTAACTATGATTATCCAAAAGTGGGAAACTTTTGGTGGGAAACTTTTATAAATGAGCATTATAATTTTGGATCTATTTTAGCATCCCCTTCTTTTATTTATTTTTTGTAAATTCCAATGCAAACAAGGGGGAGTTATGAA
>MDTB01185655.1_pt1 | contig 10201 bp, 4 predicted proteins | sample 811161 | NCBI WGS metagenome assembly MDTB01 (sample SAMN05326650, study PRJNA326480) | marine metagenome | isolation source: seawater | place: Mediterranean Sea | collected 2009
GTTTTTAACTCAATTTTAGGATGAAGGATCACAGCAGTCAACTCTTTTGGACAGGGAAGTTTGATTACATCAACGGGCTTGATACTTCTTACAAGGGTAATTCCACCTAGAAGTATGGGGGACACATTGTCAGCATGTGATGATCCACTTGCTAACCCCTCCCCCTCCATGGCAAAACCTATCAACTCATGAGCGGTGAACGGTTTTCCTAATAACTCGTTTATACCAAAAACAGCACCAGCTGCACTGGCAGCACTACTCCCGATACCACTGCCTGCTTGGATTTTTTTATAGATTTCAATTTCAAACCCTTCTTTTGAAGGATACGCATTTACTAAAGCTTCAGCAGCTATACCCGCCACATTTTTTTTAATATCAAGGGGTAGTTTTTGACCTTCAATTTTGGTGATTTTCACTCCCTGAGATTTGGTTTTACGAATGATCATTTCGTCACCAACAAGTTCTAAGCAAAATCCCAAGACATCAAATCCACAGGAAACATTTGCTACACTGGCTGGTGAAAAAATTTTGATTTCACTCATATTCATTGCTTTCCAATTCTGATGATGTCTGCAAAAATACCAGATGCAGTTACATCGGCTCCTGCACCTGCTCCTTTGACAATCAATGGCTGTTCTTTGTAGCGATTGGTATAGAAAAGAATGATATTGTCACTTCCTTCTAAATTATAGAAATCATGACCTCCTTTGACCAATTGGATACCAACTTTAGCTTTTCCATTTTCCAATTGTGCAACATATTTCATTTTTGCCCCTTCTCTGGCAGCATTTTCGAGCATTTTTTCAAAATGATCATTGTATTTTATTAATGATTCAAAAAAGGATTTGTTATCTTTTGTATCCAGACACTCTTTTGGTAAAAAGGGTTCATTTTCAATTTCATCTAATTCAATACTCATTCCACTCTCGCGCGCTAGGATCAAAATCTTACGTGCAACATCAATTCCACTAAGATCAATTTTTGGATCAGGTTCGGTATAGCCTTGTCGCTGTGCTTCCAATACGACATCTTGAAATGAAACCCCTGTTTTAAAGTTGTTAAATACAAAATTAAGACTTCCAGATAGTACCGCTTGAATTTTGATGATTTGATCTCCAGAAGCGATGAGATTGTTGAGGGTATCGATAATGGGTAAACCTGCTCCTACATTGGTCTCAAACAAATACGGACTTCCAAATTTCCTCGATATCTTTTTCAGATTGAGGTAGTTATTTAACTCATCTGCAGCAGCGATTTTATTACAAGTAACCACCCCAATATTATTGTTCAAATAGCGAGCGTATTCTTTTGCAATTATTTCACTAGCAGTATTGTCAACAAAAATACTGTTACGTAGGTTTAGTTTTTTGGCATGTTCAAAAAAGGAATTCCTATTGGCATCGGTTTCACTTTTATGTAATTCAAATTTCCAATTTGATAAGTCAAGACCATTTTCCCCTATTATCATTTTTTTAGAATTTGAAATCGCAATGACACGTATTTTTAATCTTAAATTTTCAATTAAGTAATTGTTTTGCTTTTCAATCTGTTCCAGCAATTTGCTACCTACATTTCCAACTCCTGTGACAAATAGATTCAACTCTTTTACCTGTGCTTCAAAGAAACTTTCATGGAGTGTATTTATGGCTTTAGTTACATTTTTCTTATCAATAATTATGGAAATATTTCTCTCAGAAGCACCTTGTGCAATCGCTCTGATATTAATGTTATTTGCCCCAAGGCTGCTAAATAGCTTTCCGCTGATGCCCTGATGATCTTTCATTTTTTCACCAACGACTGCAATATTAACCATCTCATTTTCAATTAGAGCAGGAGCTACTTTGTTGATGGAAATTTCAAAGGCAAACTTTTCATCTATTACTTTTTTTGCCGCTAGAGCCTCCTCCTCTTTAACCCCTATGCAAATGGAATGCTCAGAAGATGCTTGGGTAATCATTATGACATTAATATTTTCATCCGATAAGGCCTCAAAGAATCTTTTTGAAAATCCTGAAATTCCAATCATTCCACTTCCCTCAAAATTTATGAGCGCTACATTATCTATATGACTGATTCCCTTCACTATTTCTCCATTTTCAACTATTGGAGAATCTTCGATCAAGGTACCCGCGTCCTCAGCAGCAAAAGTATTTTTTATGACAATAGGTATTTTTTTCTCAATGATGGGATGAAGTGTTGGCGGATAGATTACTTTGGCCCCAAAATGAGAGAGTTCCATAGCCTCATAGTAAGTCAACTTTTCGATCGGTTTGGCTTGTGCAACAATTTTGGGATGAGCTGTATACATACCACTTACATCTGTCCATATCTCCAATACTTCCGATTCTGTTGCACTAGCAATTAAAGCAGCAGAGTAGTCAGATCCACCTCTGCCCAAAGTAGTAGTCTCACCTGAGGAATTGCTAGCAATAAAACCAGGGAGCAGCACCACTTCAGAATTATTGTCTTTAAAATAGTTTTTAATATTGTAATAGGTAGTATGATGATCAACAACTTCTCTACCATTGTGAGGCATTGTTGTGATAAGATCTCTGCTGTCTTTGAGAACACTATCAACACCGTTAAAACTAAATATTTCTTGAATGATATTACTTGAGAGCAATTCTCCATAAGCCGAAATAGTAGCATTATTTTTTGGGGTTGCTTCTTCCAAAAGATGAATAGCATCCAAACGAGATTCCAGCTCATTGAGGTGCTTTTTAAGAAAACTTATTATAGCACTCTGATACTGAATGGGAACACAGTTTTTTATGGTCTCTAAGTGCCGCTTTTCAACAAATGGAAGATGATATTTGTAGTTGTTATCACCTGATTGCGCCAATGAGAGCATCTCCATAAGCAGGTTAGTAATTCCTCCAAGTGCGGATACCACTACTGCAATAGGACCTTTTTGTTCTTGAACAATTTTTAGAACATTGGTTATACTTTTTGAATTTGCAACCGATGTTCCGCCAAATTTTAAAACTTTCATTATAATATATTTTTCGAAATATCCTTAAACGCTATAGAGCCAAAGGGTATTGATTTTATATGATTAAATTTTTTTAATTTGAAATCAAAGATTTGAAGACATATGGCCATAGATAATGTTATATGTAATGATCAACCCCCATAGGGGTAATCATTGTCAAAATAGAAAAGGTGACAACGATAACTTTATACCTATAGCATGAAATGCAGTTTATTTTTTTTGATTTAGCATCCAACATATATGCAAAAATATTACAAAAGGATCATCTTAAAAATTTTTTGATCACAATTTTAAAGAGAGATTATTTTATAAAAAAAACCATCCGTTAAGGATGGCTTTTTTGTTGGTAGAATATTTTACTTTTCCTTGACCTCGGAGACGGGTTTGATGTAAAGCTCATCGCACCCAATCTTATGATCAATAATGATATTAAAACCCTCTGCGATATTGTTGTTGACTACATTTTCAGCTAAAAGGTCTTCAATATATTTCTGGATTGCTCTGTTGAGAGGTCTGGCTCCATATTTTTTGTCATACCCCTTATCGGTTAAGAAGGTTTTTGCCGACTTCGTTAGGGTTATATTATATCCAAGATTTTCAACTCTTTTAGTGAGTTTGTCTAATTCAATATCCACAATTTTTTCAATATCTTTTTTCTCAAGCGTATTGAAAATTACCACATCGTCGATACGATTCAAAAACTCTGGTGCAAAAGTTTTCTTTAGTGCACTTTGAATCACTCCCTTTTCGATATCATTGGCTTGTGATTTAATGTTAGAGGTTTCAAACCCCACACCTATTCCAAAATCTTTTACCTGTCTCGCACCAATATTGGAGGTCATGATAATTATGGTGTTTTGAAAATTAATTTTTCTACCCAAGCTATCAGTTAAAAATCCATCATCTAAAACTTGAAGTAACATATTGAAGACATCGGGGTGAGCTTTTTCAACCTCGTCTAATAAAATTACAGAATAAGGCCTACGTCTTACTTTTTCACTGAGCTGACCACCTTCTTCATATCCCACATATCCTGGTGGGGCACCAATAAGTCTAGAGATAGCAAATTTTTCCATGTACTCACTCATGTCTATCCGAATGAGATTTTCTTCTGAATCAAAAATTTCTTTGGCGAGTATTTTGGCAAGTTGTGTTTTGCCTACTCCTGTTTGGCCCAAGAAGATGAAAGATCCAATGGGACGATCAGGATCCTTGAGCCCAGCTCTATTACGCTGTATAGATTTTACTACTTTCTGAACAGCTTCTTTTTGTCCAATGATCTTCTTTCCGATAATATCTGCCAAATGAGCCAATTTATTCTTTTCACTTTTGACAATTTTGTTAACAGGGATATTAGTCATCATAGAGACGACATCTGCAATGTGGGTGTCATTTACTGTAACTCTATTAAGTTTTGACTCTTCTTGCCATCTTTCCTGGGCCTCAAGAAGTGTTCTTTCTACTCTTTTTTCATCATCACGGAGCTTTGCAGCTTCCTCATATTTTTGTTTTTTAACGACTGAATTTTTAAGTTCTTTTACTTTCTCTAACTCTTCTTCGAGTTTAATGATTTCATCTGGGACATTCATATTATTAATATGAACTCTGGAGCCTGCCTCGTCGAGAGCATCAATAGCTTTGTCTGGAAGATAACGATCAGACATATATCTGGAAGTAAGTTCTGCGCAGGCTTTCAGTGCCTCATCGGTATACATTACATTGTGATGATTCTCGTATTTGTCTTTGATGTTCCTTAATATCTCAAGGGTTTCTTCTTCGGTAGTTTCCTCAATCAATACTTTTTGAAATCTTCTTTCGAGGGCGCCATCTTTTTCTATATTTTGGCGGTATTCGTCAAGGGTAGTAGCACCTATACATTGTATTTCACCCCTTGCTAGGGCAGGTTTAAACATGTTGGAGGCATCAAGACTCCCTGTAGCTCCACCAGCACCTACAATTGTGTGAATTTCATCTATGAAGAGGATTACATTGTCATTTTTTTCCAGCTCATTCATTACCGCCTTCATGCGTTCTTCGAATTGCCCTCTATATTTTGTGCCTGCTACGAGGCTTGCTAGATCGAGAGAGACAACCCGTTTACCATAAAGTACTCTAGACACCTTTTTTTGGATAATACGAAGTGCCAGTCCTTCAGCGATTGCAGACTTACCTACACCGGGTTCACCTATCAAAAGGGGGTTGTTTTTTTTTCTTCTGCTGAGAATCTGAGAAACCCTTTCGATTTCTTTTTCTCGGCCCACTACTGGATCTAATTTGTTCTTTTCTGCTAATACAGTTACATCCCGTCCAAAGTTGTCTAATACAGGCGTTTTGGATTTTACATTTACTCTAGATTCTGTGGTTGGTATAAATGGATTTTCTTTACCTGATTCATTTTCATCATCTTTTTCTTCAGGGAAGGAAGACGAAGAGGATATATCCATGTAATCTTGGTCGTCACTGGCAATCATCAGTTTAAATTGTTCTTTGACAATATCGTAGTCTATGTTGAGTTTCAGTAATAATTTTGTAGTTGGATCATTTTCATTTCTCAAAATACAAAGCAATAAATGTGCTGTATTGATAATGTCACTTTGAAAAAGTTTAGCCTCTAGAAAAGTGGTTTTTAAAGCGCGTTCGGCTTGGCGAGTAAGATGTAAATTTTTTTTGCTACTGATTGCCCCAGAATTTTCAATAACAGCAGGGTTAAGAATCTCAACCTTACGTCTCAATTCTTCCAGGTCAACTTCTATAGACTTTAGAATAGAAACAGCTTTTCCTCCACCGTCACGCAATATCCCCAGCATGAGATGTTCAGTGCCTATAGAGTTATGACCCAATCTAAGGGCTTCTTCTTTGCTGTAGGAAATAACATCTTTAACTCTAGGTGAAAAGTTATCATCCATAATTCAAAATTGTTTTATTTATTAAGAATATCAAAAAGCGTTCCACTTGAGATTTTTAAGCTAATAGACAAAAAAAATATCATTTAGCAAAATGGCATTTGTAAAAATTTATGAGTAAAATATAATATTGTCATGTTGATAAATTCATTAAAAAATATTGCGGAAATCCCAATATTACCCCCCTTATAAAGTATTTTAGCTAATACACAAAATAATATTGCATGTCTGACGGAGAAAAATTAATTCCAATCAACATAGAGGATGAAATGAAGTCAGCGTACATTGACTATTCAATGTCTGTCATAGTGTCACGTGCTCTGCCAGATGTTCGTGATGGTTTAAAACCTGTTCATCGAAGAGTTCTGTTTGGTATGCACGAGTTGGGAATAAGATCAACAACTGCATATAAAAAATCCGCTCGGATAGTAGGGGAAGTATTGGGTAAATATCACCCTCATGGCGACAGTTCAGTTTACGATACTATGGTGCGTATGGCTCAGGATTGGAGTTTGCGTTATCTTTTGGTTGATGGACAGGGTAATTTTGGTTCTATCGACGGAGACAGTCCTGCTGCAATGCGTTACACCGAGGCTAGGATGAAGAAGATGTCTGAGGACTTATTGGCCGATATAGAAAAAGATACTGTTGATCTTCAACTTAATTTTGATGATACATTAAAAGAACCAACTGTACTACCAACTAGGGTTCCCAACCTATTAATAAATGGCGCATCGGGAATAGCTGTTGGTATGGCGACCAATATGCCACCGCATAATCTGTCAGAAGTGGTGGAGGGTACCATAAAATATATTGACAACTCAGACATCACCATTAACGAATTGATTCAGACCATAAAGGCTCCAGACTTTCCTACTGGAGGGACAATATACGGTTATGAGGGCGTCAAGGAAGCCTTCATGACAGGAAGAGGTCGAGTAGTTCTTAGAGGGAAAGCCATTATAGAAAATTTAAATGAAAGAGAGTGTATAGTAGTAACAGAAATACCTTATCAGGTAAATAAAGCGGAGATGATCAGAAAAACTGCAGAATTGGTCAACGACAAAAAAATTGAGGGCATCAGCAATATAAGGGATGAATCTGACAGAAATGGAATGAGGGTGGTTTATGTATTGAAACGTGATGCAATTCCCAACATTGTTCTTAATAAATTGTATAAGTTCACTGCACTGCAGTCGTCATTTAGTGTAAATAATATTGCTTTGGTAGAGGGAAGACCCCAGCTGCTCAACTTGAAAGAACTTATTCTGTATTTTATTGAGCACCGTCACGAGGTCGTTGTTCGCAGAACAAAATTTGAATTGAATAAAGCCGAGGAACGCGCCCATATTCTTGAGGGATTAATAATTGCTTCGGACAATATCGATGAAGTCATCGCCATCATACGCGGCTCTGCAAATGCAGAGAAGGCACGTAAAAATCTGATTACCAGATTTGAGCTTTCCGAAATTCAAGCCAAAGCAATTGTTGAGATGAGGCTTAGGCAGTTGACGGGTCTCGAACAAGATAAACTCAGAACTGAGTACAATGAATTATTAATAACAATCTCTGATCTCAAAGATATACTAGACAGAAAAGATCGAAGAATGGATATTATCAAAAGTGAGTTACTTGAAATTAAAGAAAAATACGGTGACGAAAGAAGATCTAAAATAGAGTATACTGGAGGGAATTTTAGTATTGAGGATATGATTCCAAATGACAAAATGGTAATCACTATCTCTCATGCGGGATATATAAAGCGAACCCCATTATCAGATTACAAGATACAAAATAGAGGGGGGGTAGGCCAAAAAGCCTCAACAACAAGAAACGAGGATTTCCTTGAAAACCTTTTCGTTGGGACTAATCATCAATACATGTTATTTTTCACTCAAAAAGGAAAATGTTTCTGGATGAGGGTTTATGAAATTCCTGAGGGTTCAAGAACAAGTAAAGGTCGAGCCATTCAAAACTTGGTAAATATTGAACAAGATGATAGAGTTAAAGCCTTTATATGTACTCAAGACTTGAAAGATGAAGATTACATTAATAATCATTATGTAATTATGGCTACCAAAAAAGGGCAAGTTAAAAAAACAAGTTTGGAACAATACTCACGTCCACGTGCCAACGGAATCAATGCGATAACCATTAAAGAGGATGATGAATTATTAGAAGCCAAGTTAACAAATGGCAATAGTCAAATCTTATTGGCTGTTAAATCTGGAAAAGCCATCAGATTTGAGGAGAGTAAAACCCGTCCAATGGGAAGAGGTGCCTCTGGAGTGAGAGGGATTACATTGGCAAATACCAATGATGAGGTTGTAGGAATGGTTTCTGTGAACGATATGGATACCAATATTCTAGTTGTTTCTGAAAACGGCTTTGGTAAACGTTCCCACCTGGATGATTACAGGATTACAAACAGAGGCGGAAAAGGTGTAAAAACTATTTCCGTAACTGATAAGACTGGTTATCTGGTTACTTTAAAAAATGTCACTGATCTAGATGACTTGATGATAATAAATAAATCTGGAATAGCAATCAGAATGGCCGTTTCTGACCTCAGGGTAATGGGTCGTGCTACACAAGGCGTAAAGTTGATCAATTTGAAGGAAGAAGATTCGATTGCAGCAGTTGCAAAAGTGATGAAAGATGATGAAGATGTTGAGGATATTTCTGATATTGATGTTGAAGGTGACACAATTGTTGAGTAATTCAGAACAAATCTTATTTTTGCAATTGAAAATGAAAAAAAAATTATAATCTTATTGAATTGTAACCAATGAAACGTATTGCCATATTCACTTTTTTATTATTTTTCAATATTTCCCTATCTCAAAAGAAGGAACTTCGAAAAGCTCAAAAACTTTATGATGCAGGAGATGTTTCTGGAGCATCTAAAGTTTTGGAAAATTCTGAGTCACTTTTTGAAAACGCTGATCAAAAGGTTAAGCCTAATTATGAATTTTTAAAGGGAAAAATTGCACAAAATAATAAAGACTTTCAATCAGCATACGATTTATTCATTTCCTTGAAAGGGATTGCCTCGATCAAAGATGAGGTTGAGCAACAAATCAGATTATTATCAGCTGATATTGTGGATAGCGCTATTAATGACAACGAAAGTGGTGATTTCAAGTCTTCTTCAGAAAAACTTTATTTGGCCTATTTGATTGATCCTAATACGAATCAAGACTATCTCTATTTTGCAGCTTCAAGTGCTGTAAATGCTGAATTATTTCAAGTTTCCTTGGATTATTACAATAAATTGAGAGATATTAATTACACCGGTGTGGTTACCAAGTACTTCGCTACTGAGGTAGATTCTGGAAATGAGATTGAATTAAATAAATCACAGTATGATCTTTACGAAAAATCGAAAAATTACTTCAACTTTAGAGAAGAGAAAACTGAATCAAAATTTCCTGAGATTGTGAAAAATATTGCCCTTATTCACGCTCAGATGGGAGATAACGATAAGGCAATGACTGCTGTCCAAGAAGCCAGATTGTCTAATCCTGAAGATCTAAACTTAATCCTCGCTGAAGCCAATATTTATATTGAGCTTGGAGAAAAAGTAAAGTTCCAAGAATTGATGAGTGAGGCCATAGCTCAAGACACTAAAAACGCAAACCTTTATTACAACCTTGCTGTGGTTACCTCAGATCTGGGGGAAAAAGAATCAGCAAGAGTATATTATGAGAAGGCAATAGAAATTGATCCTAACTATGAAAATGCCTATCTAAACCTTGTTGCTTTGATTCTGGAAGGAGAACAATCTATTGTTGAACAAATGAATAGTTTGGGTACCTCGGCAGCAGACAATATTAAATATGATGATCTTAAGTCTCAGCGTGAGGAACTTTACAAAGAATGTATTCCCATTTTGAAATCCATTATAAATATTAGTGATAACGAGGATGCTATTAAAACCATGATGAATATTTATGGCACTCTTGGTGACAACGAAGGTTATAAGGAAATGAAAGCGTTATTGGATTAGTATAATTATAAAATAATGTATAAAATCTCCTGTAGGAGGTTTTTTATATCATTTTTTTGATGAAACGTAACTTGTGTGTATGAATCTGGGTTTCCAGATTAAAAATTCCAGTTTGGTCTATTCTGTCAATTCTCACATTTCCATAGGCATGAATGATGTAGTGATTTTCCAATAGCAATCCAACATGATTAATGTTTCCCTCAGCATCATCAAAAAAAGCTAAATCCCCAGCTTCACTCTCTTCAATGAAACTCAATGTTTGACCTTGAAGTGCCTGCTGGTGCGCATCACGATTTA
>MDTB01205295.1_pt1 | contig 10201 bp, 14 predicted proteins | sample 811161 | NCBI WGS metagenome assembly MDTB01 (sample SAMN05326650, study PRJNA326480) | marine metagenome | isolation source: seawater | place: Mediterranean Sea | collected 2009
AGTTGAGGAAAAGGTAGCAAAAAAAATATATAACTTCTTTCACGAATGAGATTTAAATTTCCTAATTATCTAACAATTGGACGAATAATAATTGTTCCTATTTTTGTTTTTACTTTTTATTTACCTGGATTTTATGGAGATATATTGCCATTTGCACTTTTTGTAATTGCATCATTTACAGATTTTTTAGATGGTTTATTAGCAAGAATATATAAAGAAGAGTCTAAACTTGGGGAGCTTCTTGATCCTATCGCAGATAAAATAATAGTTGCTACCGCATTGTTACTTTTAGTTATGAATCAAACAATAAGAAATTATGAAGTGATTGCGGCAATTATAATATTAACTAGAGAAATATTAATATCTGGATTGAGAGAATTTCTAGCTGAAGGAAAAATTAAATTACCAGTTTCAAATTTAGCTAAGCTTAAAACTTTTTTACAAATGTTCTCAATCTCATTACTTTTACTTGGTGATACTGGAAATAAAATTTTAAATTTTCAAGATTATAATGCTCAAACAATTGGAATTGTACTTTTATGGCTCTCAGCTTTTTTAACTTTATATACTGGTTATGATTATTTAAGAAAAGGGATAGATCATGCAATATCAGAGGACAGTAAAGATTAAGCAGCCTTTTTTTTTCTTACTATCTGCTGATAGCTGTCTGAAAGATCTATAATTGTATTGCAAACTTTAAAATTATGCTGCGCTATTTGAGACACAGGTGTAACTTCTGCAGCAGTTCCTGTTAAAAAACAACCTACAAAGTTTGACATCTCATCTGGTTTAATTTTTCTCTCGTTAACTTTGATATTTTTTGATCTTGCAATTTCAATGACTGTTCTTCTAGTAATGCCATCCAAAAACGAATCTGGAATTGGGGTGTGTAACTCATTACTTTGATCTTTAAAAAAAACGTTTGCTCCGGTAGCTTCTGCAACGTTTCCCTCATGGTCAAGCATAAGAGAATCGGTATACCCTTGTGCCTCCGCTTCATGCTTTGACAAAGTACAAATCATATATAAACCTGATGCTTTTGTATCCCAAGGTATTGTATTTGGTGCAGGTCTTCTCCAATTAGATATATTTAATTTAATTCCATTTACTTTTAAATTTGGATCAAAGTACGAACCCCACTCCCATGTAGCTATCGCAACATGAATTTTAGTTTGTTGAGCTGAAATAGCCATCATTTCACTTCCCCTCCAAGCAACAGGTCTCACATAACCATTTTGAACATTTTGAGCTAAAATAATTTTATTGCTTGCTTTATTAATTTCCTCTTTTGTATAGGGAATTTTAAAACCCAATCTTTTTGCTGAATAAAAAAATCTATCTGTGTGCTCTTCTAATTTAAAAATATTTCCATCATAAACTCTCTCTCCCTCAAATACACAACTACCGTAATGTAATCCATGACTCAAAACATGAATTTTTACATCTTGCCAGTCCACAAGTTCATTATTAAACCAAATTTTTCCAGAGCGTTTATCGTAAGGTATCATTAAAAAAATATATTTTTAAAAATATAATTGTATATATGATATGTCAATATAACTTACCAATATGAAAAAACTTTTATATCTCAAGGACTATGAACTCAAACAATACATTGAAAAAATATTCATGGGATATAGAGAAACTGTATCAGATGCAAAAAAAGTACTAGACAAATATTCAATTGGAGTTGCACATAATAGGGTTATTCATCTAATTTCGTTGTATGACGGTATAACTATTTCAGAACTTTTAAAAAAATTAAAAGTAACAAAACAAAGCCTTAATAGAGTTTTAAAAGATTTACTTAAATTAAAAGCAATTAATTATAAAAAAGACGAAAAAGATACTCGTGTTAAACACGTATATTTAACAGAAAATGGAATAAAAATGTTCGACGAAATTTTTAGTATTCAAAAAAAAAGACTATACAAAGCTTTTCTTAATTCTGACTCAAATGAAGTGATTAGTTTTGATAATGTTTTAAAAAAAATTATTAATGAAAAATTTTAATGCACATATCTTAGTTGTAGATGATGACGATGGTATCAGAAATCTTGTAAAACAATATTTGGATCAAAATAATTTTTTAGTTTCTACAGCTAAAAGTGCTGAGGATGCTTTAAAAAAAGTTAAAATAATTAAGTTTGATTTAATTGTATTAGATATAATGATGCCAGGTGAAAGTGGCTTAGAGTTCACTAATGAAAATAAAGGAAAAATAAATACACCTATAATACTTTTAACAGCTAAAGGAGAGGCATCTGAAAGAGTCAGAGGTCTTGAAGTTGGTGCTGACGATTATTTGCCAAAGCCGTTTGAGCCCAAAGAGCTAGTGTTAAGAATTAATAATATCTTAGACAAGACAAAAAAAAATAATCAAAAAAGAGTTGTTGAATTTGGAAGTATTAAAATAGATTTAAATAAATTGTTCATTATTAGGGGAAGTCAAAACCTCAAAATAAATAATACTGAAAAAGTTATATTAGAAAAAATGATCAATTCACCTGGAAAAATATTCAAACGAGAGGAAATTGGAAGTTTGATAGATTTAGATAAAGAAAGGTCCATTGATGTGATTATTACACGACTAAGAAAAAAGATTGAGGACAATCCAAAAAGTCCGAAATTTCTGCAAACAGTTAGAGGAGAAGGATATGTTTTATGGATTGAATAATTTTATAAAAAATTTACTTCCAAAAAGACTGTTTTATAGAGGATTGCTTATTGTAGCTGTACCCATAGTGGTTTTACAAGTTACAATATCCCTAGTTTTCTTTGATAGCTTATGGATCAAAACAAACTCAGGAATGACAAGAGGTCTTATTGCTGAAATAAAAACATTTATAGATTCTTATGACAATGACCAAAAAAATAAAGATTTTATAATTAATTTATTTAAGAATAATCTTCAAATTGAAATTCAACATAAAGAGGGGAAGTTAATTTCGGGCGATATAAATGAAAGATGGTTTAGTCCTTTAGATAGATCATTAAGAAGAGAATTAAAAAATAAACATTTTGTTTATTGGTTTAACACTACTAACTACAAAGATTTAGTTGATATCAAAATTCAACATGTAGATGGATATTTTCAATTTTTTGTTCCAAGAAGTAGATTGACCACAAGTTCAGCAAGATTATTTGGATTGTGGATTACTCTTCCTGCATTTTTGATGATTGCTATTGCAATTATATTTTTAAAAAATCAAACTAGACCAATAATAAGATTGGCAGAAGCATCAGAAAAATTTGGTAGAGGTGAAGATATTGATGAATTTAGACCTTCGGGAGCTTTGGAAATCAGAAAAGCTGGCCAGGAGTTTTATAAAATGAGAAAAAGGATTATTCGTCATCTAAATCAAAGATCTGAAATGCTGTCAGGTATAAGTCATGATTTAAGAACTCCTTTAACAAGAATAAAACTTCAACTTGCCATGATAAAAGATAAAGATTTATCCAATAAACTTTCATCTGATGTAGATGACATGGAAAAAATGCTAAATGAATATTTACAATTCGCAAGTACAGGAGCAAAAGATAAGACTGAAACTTTTGATATTTCAGAGCTTATTTCAAATTTAATAAAAAATTATAATAATATAAATATTATTAAAAATTTTAAAGAGGAAATTTACTTTAATGGAAGAAAAAATCTTATTATAAGATGTGTTAATAATTTAATCGATAACTCTTTAAAATATGCAAAAAAAAAAGTGGCAATACATATGGTAAAACAAAAAGAAAGTCTTATAATTGAAGTATCAGATGATGGTCCAGGTGTTCAAGAGAAAGAGTATGAAAATATAATCAAACCATTTTACAAAATTGATAAAGGCAGATCTGAAAGCAAATCTAGTGTTGGGCTAGGTCTATCAATAGCATCTGATATTGCCAGATCTCACGGTGGTGACATTAAATTTGCTAAATCTAAATTTGGTGGCTTAGAAGTTACTATTTCTTTACCTTTTTAGGTCTTCTTGGTTTTTTTTTTATTTTTTGTTTAGTTTTTTCTATTCTTTTCTCAAGTATAGCAATTCTTTTATTTAAGATTTCTATCTCTTCCTTACTTGCAAGCTCCATTCTGAAAATTATCTCATCTCTTTTTGATTTTAAAATATTAATTACTTCATCACTTAAATCTTTATAACTTACTAATCCCTGCTCCAATACCTTTGCAAATTTATCAAACACATATCTTGATTTTGACATAATAATTAAATATTTAGATTATATTTATAACTAATGTTTATCAATAATTTTGATCCAGTTGCTTTTCAAGTATTTTCTTTAGAGATTAGGTGGTACTCATTATCTTATATATTTGGAATTATTTTTGGTTGGATTTATTGCAACAAAATTCTAATTAGAGACCCCAAGATTAAATACTTATTCAGCGACTATATTAGTTATTTAATTATTGGAATTGTAGTTGGTGGCAGGCTGGGATACGTTTTTTTTTATAATTTAAAATACTATTTAAATAATCCCATAGAGATAATCATGATATGGAGTGGTGGAATGTCTTTCCATGGAGCATTAATTGGTATTATAATTGTTACAATATTTTTTTCAAAAAATAAAAATAACAATCCATTTTATTTTTTAGATTTAGTAGCAGTTACAGCTCCAATAGGTATTTTTTTGGGTAGAATTTCAAATTTTATAAATTCAGAACTTTACGGAAGAGAAACTGAATTGATTTGGTCAGTAAAATTTATAAAAATAGATGATTTAAAACGACATCCGTCTCAAATCTACGAGGCCATATTTGAAGGCTTTATTTTATTTATTGTTTTAAATTATCTTTATAAGAGGCTATCTAACCAAAGTGGTTTGATTTCCGCCTTATTTTTAATTCTTTATTCAACATTTAGATTCATTATTGAATTTTCAAGAGAACCTGATGCTCAATTAGGTTTTGTGGTGATGAGCCTTACTATGGGTCAATTAATAAGTGTATTCACCTTTTTTGCTGGAATATATTTGTATTATTTTAATTATGGAAAATTCAATTCCACTAGATAAATTTATAGAACATTCTTTATATGATAAAAAAAAAGGGTATTACGTAAATAAGAATCCTATCAGCGGGAATGGTGATTTCATTACTTCTCCCGAAATATCTGTTCATTTTTCTGAAATGATTGCAATTTGGTTAGTTGGATTTTGGGAAGAATTAGGCAAACCAAAAAATATAAATATTATTGAGCTAGGAGCAGGTACAGGTGAAATGATGTATCAAATAAATAAATCCATTAATAGCTTTAAACAATTTAAAAAAAGCTGTAATTTTTATATTTTGGAAATAAGCCCAGTATTAATCAAAATTCAAAAAAAAAAAATAGTTTTAATAAAATCAAATGGATTGATAATCTTAATGAAATTAAAAAAAATCCATCAATTTTTTTAGCTAACGAATTTTTCGATTCTCTTCCAGTAAAACATTTTTTAAAGGTAAATAACGATTGGTTTGAAAAGTATGTTAAAAAAAAGAAGGATAAATATTTGTTTGAATATAAAAAAAAAAAATTAGCTCAAATTGAAAAGATATTGGGTGAACAAATAAATAAAAATCAAAATTTTATAGAGGTTTCACCAAAATCAATTATAAAAATAAATGAAATATCAGAAATAATAAAAAAAAATAATGGAGGTATATTAATAATTGATTATGGATACCTTCACAAAAAAATGTCAGATACTGTTCAAAGTGTTAGAAACCACAAAAAAGTGGAATTTTTAACTAACATTTACGAGTCTGATATTACTCACCTAATAAATTTCAATTTTTATTTAAAAAAATTTAAAAAAAAATTGGATAAAACAAAAGTTACAACTCAGGGTGAATTCTTATTAAACATGGGAATATTAAAAAGAGCTGAAATAATTAGTAAAGACTTAAGCTTTATTAAAAAATCGGATTTATATTATAGAATTCAAAGATTAGTTAACAATAAACAAATGGGAAAATTGTTTAAAGTCATGTTTGCTACGAATAAAAAAAATAAGTTTAGTCTGGGTTTCAAATGATAAAATCAAAGTTGCTAAGAAACTTTAAAAATATATCCCACGGATTTTTTAATTCTGTAGGAGGGTATTCAAACGGTATTTACAAAAGCTTAAATTGTGGAATAGGATCAAAAGACAAAAAAAATAAGGTTTTAATGAATTTGAGGAAAGTTTTAAAAAAAACAAATGTACCAAATAATAATTTGGTTTTGTTGAACCAAATTCACAGTAGTAAAGTAAAGTTTGTAAATAAAAAAAATACAATAAATAGATTTGTTGGTGATGGCTTAATTACTAATAAAAAAAATTTAGCGTTGGGAATTTTGACAGCAGATTGTGCACCAGTTTTAATTTTTGATCCAAAAAAACAAAATATAGCTGCACTTCATGCGGGTTGGAAAGGTGCTTATAAAAACATAATCAAAAATACTTTAAAGAAATTGAGGGATAAAGGATCAAAAATGAAAGATTTGATAGCTGTTATCGGTCCATGTATATCTGTAAAAAGTTATGAGGTGAAGAATGATTTTTTAAATAAATTTTTAAGAAAATCTTCTCAAAATAAAAAGTATTTTAAATTTTACAATGATAAAATATTTTTTAGTCTTAGTTCATATATAAAATCGCAATTAACAAAATATAATGTTAAAAAAATTGAAATTATCCATAAAGACACTTATCATAAAAAAAATAAGTTTTTTAGTTCTCGAAGATCAATTAATAATAAATTAGATGATTATGGTAGAAATATATCTGTAATTATGATTAAATAATCTTATCTTAAAAATGAAGCTTCTCACAGGTAATAGCAATAAAAATCTTAGTCAAAAGATATCGAAATTTTTAAAAAACAGATTAGTTAATTCAAGCATTAGAAAATTTTCGGATGGTGAAATTTATATTGAAATAAATGAAAATATAAGGGGCAATAGTATTTTTATAATTCAATCTGTGTCGTCACCTGCTAATGATAATCTAATGGAATTATTGTTATGTGTAGATGCACTAAAAAGATCTTCGGCTAAAAACATTACAGCTGTAATTCCATATTTTGGATACGCGAGACAAGATAGAAAAGTTGTGCCTCGTACATCAATTTCAGCAAAACTAGTCTCCAATTTAATTGCTAAAGCTGGAGCAGATCGAGTAGTGACGGTAGATCTTCACTCTGGACAAATTCAAGGTTTCTTTGATATCCCAGTTGATAATCTTTTCGCAACACCCATTTTTGCAAGACATATTAAAAAAAAATTAAGTCGAAAAAATTTAATTTGTATAGCACCTGATGTTGGTGGTACAGCGCGGGCTAGAGCGCTTGGTAAAATACTAAATGTGGATTTAGCAATTGTTGATAAAAGACGTCCAGCTCCAGGTAAATCTGAAGTAATGAGTGTAATTGGAAATGTGAAAGGCAAAACTTGTATAATGGTTGATGACATAATAGATTCAGGCGGTACAATTGTTAATGCTGCAGCTGCTCTTAAAAAAAGAGGGGCAAAAGACGTTCATGTCTATGTCACTCATGGGGTTTTAAGCGGTGAGGCTGTGAACAAAATTTTAAAATCAAATATTAAGAATTTAGTAATTACTGACACTATTGATAATTCCAATAAGGTTAAAAGTAGCAAAAATATTGAGGTATTAACTATTTCAAATTTAGTTGGAGAGGCGATTAAAAGAATTTCCAATTCAACCTCTGTATCAGATTTATTCAAATAATTTACTTGTAAATATATAATTCATAAGTTAAAACGCCTCATTTTTATGACTACAATTCAAGCAACATTAAGGAAAACAGAGACTAAAGGTCAAATAAATCTTCTAAGACAAACTGGGCAGGTTCCTGGTATCATTTATGGAGGAGAAAATCCAAATGAAAAAATTTCTTTATCTAAAAAAGAAGTAATTGGTTTAATTACTAGGGAAAACTTTTTATCAAATGTAATTTCAATAAATATAGATGGTACCGAACAGAAAGTGCTACCAAGAGAAATCACTTTTGACACCATTACAGATGAGCCTATGCATGTTGATTTATTAAGAATTGTTAAAGGTGCAAAAATTATTTTAGAGATCCCAGTAAAATTTATTAATCATGAACTTTCACCAGGTTTAAAAAGAGGTGGGGTTTTGAACATAGTTAGAAGAAAAGTAGAATTAAAGTGTCCAACTGAAAATATTCCGACTGAATTAGTAGTTGATCTTGAAGGATTAGAAATTGGATCTAGTATTAAAATTTCATTTATAAAATTACCAGAAAATGTGACCCCTAAAATACAGGGTAGAGATTTTGTAATTGCAACTGTTGCTGCTCCAACCGTAGTTAAAGAACCAGAAAAACCTGCTGAAGCAACAGAGGAAGCTGGTGCTGAGGGTGAAGCTGCATCTGAGGGTGATAAACCAGCTGAGGGAGAAGATAAAGCAAAAGAAGATGCGAAACCAGCTGCTGAGAAAAAATAATTTTTAAAGGAAATATATCTAAAATTTTAATTATGCTGTTACTAGTCGGCCTAGGTAACCCTACCCAAAACTCAAATAATAATAGACATAACATAGGATTCAAAGTAGTTGATGCAATAAATCAAAAATTTGGCCTTTCTAAACAAAAACCAAAATTTAAGGGATTGCTTACTACTGGCAATATTGGTGAAAAAAAAGTTTACGCTATCAAACCCCTCACATTTATGAATAATTCAGGAATTTGTATACGAGAGTTACTTGAGTACTTTAAAATGGATGTTGAGGACGTTATTGTATTTCACGATGATTTGGATGTTGAATTCGGTAAGATAAAAGCAAAATTTGGTGGGTCAAGTGCAGGTCATAATGGAATAGCATCAATTGATAAATTTATTGGAAAAGATTATTCAAGAGTAAGAATTGGTATTGGAAAACCAGATAAAAAAATTTCAGTATCTGATTTTGTTCTAAATGATTTTACTGATGACGAACAAGAACATTTAAAAAAAATTACAACAAATATTATAGAGTCATTTTCTATTTTGATTGATAAAAAATTAGATTTATTTTCTAGTACTGTGAATAACAACTAAATTAATGGGTTTTAAATGTGGTATAGTAGGATTGCCTAATGTAGGTAAATCTACTCTATTTAATGCTCTAACTAACTCTAGCAAAGCACAAGCAGCTAATTTCCCTTTTTGTACAATTGACCCTAACATAGGTTTGGTTCCAGTTCCTGATGATAGATTAGATAATTTGGTAGATATTTCTAAATCGAAAAAAAAAATTTATACCACTATATCATTTGTTGATATTGCAGGTTTAGTCAAAGGTGCATCTAAGGGGGAAGGGTTAGGGAATAAATTCCTATCACATATAAGAGAAGTTGATGCAATAATACATATGATTAGATGTTTTGATTCAGATGATATTCAAAATGTCAACCCTGACGTAAACCCAATAAGAGATTTAGAAATTATAGAGACAGAGATGAACCTTGCGGATTTAGAATCTATACAAAAGAGATTAGATAAAAAAAATAGAAAAAATATTAAGGAGGATCATATTAAAATTTTAGAAAGAGCTATGTCATTAATAAATAGTGATGAGAATTTAGAACAACTAGATAATGAGTTCGAAAAAAAAGATATCAAGATATGTGGATTATTATCAACTAAACCAAAGCTTTATGTTTGTAATGTTGATGAAGATAGTATTACAAAAGGAAATTATTACACAAAGAAATTTATTGAAAAATTTGGAGAAGATAACACCTTAATAATATCTGCTGATATAGAAAATCAAATTAATGATCTTAGTGATAAAAAAGAAAAGAAAAATTTTATGGAAATGCTAAATATCAAAGAAACTGGTCTTAATAATCTTATTCAGAAAGGTTATAATTTGCTGTCATTAGAAACATTTTTTACCTCTGGTCCAGAAGAATCGCGAGCATGGACAATTACAAAAAATTGCACAGCTCCTATGGCGGCAGGAGAGATTCACACTGATTTTGAGAAAGGATTTATAAGAGCTGAGACTATATCATATGATGATTTTATCAAAAATGAAGGTTGGGTAAAATCTAAAGAAAACGGAAAAATGCGATTAGAGGGAAAAGATTATATTGTAAAAGATGGTGATATACTAAACTTTAGATTCAACACGTGACCATATTTTTTTCATACTAAAATAAACCAAAACAGTAAGAATAATTAAATAAGAT
>MDTB01232534.1_pt1 | contig 10201 bp, 12 predicted proteins | sample 811161 | NCBI WGS metagenome assembly MDTB01 (sample SAMN05326650, study PRJNA326480) | marine metagenome | isolation source: seawater | place: Mediterranean Sea | collected 2009
ATTTAAAGATTTTATACCAGGTAATTCTTTTCCTTCAAGGTATTCTAAAAAAGCTCCACCTGCAGTTGAAACAAAACTAAAGTTATTAATTAAATTTAATTTGTTTAATACAGCAACTGTATCCCCACCACCTATTACAGAAAAGAGTTTATTATTTTTTGTTTTGATTGAAATCTCTTTTGCTATTTCATAACTTCCTATTGCAAAATTTTCGTTTTCAAAATACCCTGCAGGTCCATTCCATAAAATTGTTTTTGAATTATTAATAATATTTTTTATAGATTTTATTGTTTCTAAACCAATATCTAATATCAAATCATCATTTTTAATTTCATCGATTTTTTTGTTATTTGAAATATCAGTCAAATTTTTGCCCACTAAGAAATCTGTAGGACATATTATTTTACAATTATTTATTTTTGCTGAGTCGTAGATTGCCTTGACTATTAAGTCTGAATCTTTTTCAAAAATTGATTTTCCAATATTATGATTATTATATTTTACAAAATTATTTGCCATAGCACCAACTACAATGATGTTGTCATATTTTTTTGCTAAGTTTGTAATTACTTTAATTTTTGTAGAAATCTTAGAACCACCAATGATACAGCTCACAGGTTTTTTAATATCTTTAGTTATTTGATTTAATGCATTTATTTCATTACTCAAATATAACCCTCCATATGATGGTATAAATTTTGTTATCTTTGATACTGATGCATGAGCTCTATGTGAACAGGAAAAAGCTTCATTAACATATATATCCCCCAAACTTGCAATCTTTTTTGCAAATTCAGTATCATCACTTTCTTCTTCAGGATAAAATCTTATATTTTCAAGTAAAATAATTTTTTCATCGTCATTATTAAAAATCTTACTTTTATTTAAATTTTTTAAATCCTTTGTTATTAGCTTTATTTTTGCATCTAGCTTATCTTTTAAATATTCACAAATTGGTTTAAGTGATAATTCAGAAGTATTTTTACCCTTAGGTCTTCCTACATGTGTAATAATAACTATTTTCGCATTCTGATTTAAAAGATGTAAAATAGTTGGAATAACCTTAATAATTCTGGTGGCGTCTAAAACTTTTTCATTTTTTAGTGGAACGTTTAGGTCAACCCTAAGCAAGACTATTTTTTGATTTAGATTTTTCAGATCTATTATTTTTTTCATTAAGAAACTTTATGAAGATATTTAGCAAGATCACACATTCTATTTGAAAAACCCCACTCATTGTCATACCAAGCAGAAATTTTACCCATTCTATCACCTACAACACTTGTAAGAGAACTATCTACTATTGCCGAGCAAGAATTATGATTGAAATCAACAGAAACTAATTTTTCGTCAGTAATTTCTAAAATTCCTTTTAGATATTTTTTGCTAGCTTCTCTAAATGCATTATTAATTAGCTTTTTACTTAATTTCTTATTTGTATTAAATACCAACTCTACTAAAGATACATTTGGGGTGGGCACTCTCATTGCGACACCGCCAAGCTTTCCTTTAAGAGAAGGTATAATATCTGCTATAGCTTTTGAGGCACCAGTCGAAGTGGGAACTATAGATTGACTTGCTGACCTTGCTCTTCTAAGATCTTTGTGTGAATTATCGAGAATTCTTTGATCACTTGTAAAAGCATGAATTGTCGTCATAAATCCATTCTCTATTTTAAAATTTTTATTTAAAACATCTGCAACTGGAGCCAAGCAATTAGTTGTACAGGAAGCTGCGGAAATAATTTTATCATTTTTAGTAATTTTTTTTTCATTTACTCCATATACAATAGTTTTATCAGCATTTTTACATGGAGCGGATACTATTACTTTTTTTGCACCGTTTTTTATGTGGTTTAAAACTTTTTCTTTTGAATTAAATTTACCAGTGCATTCGAAAACTATATCTACATTATATTTTTTCCATTTTATATTTTCAATATTTGACTCCTGGGAGTAAGAAATTTTTGTCTTATTTATTATTAATTGATTTTTGGTATTTGTAATTTTAGCCTTTAAAGCTCCATGAATTGAATCATATTTGATTAAAGATGAAACTACTTCAGGTCCAGTTCTATTGTTGATATGTTTTATTGCTAAATTTTTATCATTTTTTTCTATAATTGAGCGTAGAACCAATCTTCCAATTCTACCCATGCCATTAATTCCAATTTTAATTTTCATTTCTTAATTAATTTAGTAATTTCCCTTGATATATTTTCACTAGTTAAACCAAAAAACTTATAAATTTCTTTATAAGGAGCACTTTTCCCAAAATCATTTATACCAAATTTTTTACCATATTTTCCAATATATTTATCCCAATTATTCGTGGTTGACGCCTCTATAGAAAACTTATTTTTTGTTTCATCTAAAATCTTTTTTTTGTAAGAATTTTTTTGTAGATCAAAAATTTCTTGGCATGGCATTGATATTACTTTAGTATAGATTTTGTTTTGGGCTAATTTATGGCTAACTTCTATTGCTATACCAACCTCTGACCCACTAGCAATTATTGTTAAATTGACCTTATTTTTTGTTCTTAAAACTTCATAAGCTCCATATGAACATTTATTTGAATTAAAATATTTATTTCTTATAGGTTCCAAGTTTTGTCTTGTAAGAGACAAAACGCTTGGTGTTTTAATATTTCTCAAAGCTAATTCCCAGCATTCGATAGTTTCAATTCTGTCAGCCGGTCTAAATATATTTAAATTTGGTATTGATCTTAATCCTGATAATTGTTCAATTGGTTGATGCGTGGGCCCATCTTCTCCTAGTCCAATTGAGTCATGAGTCATAACATAAATCACTCTTTGTTTCATAATAGCTGATAGTCTAATGGAGGGTTTACAATAATCAGAAAAAATTAAGAAAGTTCCACCATAAGGTATTAATTTACTATGAAGTGAAATACCATTCATTATCCCGCACATTGCATGTTCTCTTACACCATAATGAATGTAATTACCTCCCAATTTACCTGGTTTAATTATATTTTGAAATTTTGTTTTTGTATTATTCGATCCTGCTAAATCAGCAGACCCACCAATTAAGATTTTATTATGTTTTGTTAAAGCAGTTAAAGCTAATTCAGATGATTTTCTAGTAGCTAAACTTTTCTTATTTTTTAAAGCTTCAATTTTTTCTTTTTTTAAATTTTTTATAAATTTTGTTTCAAAGATTTTTTTAATTTTATCTTTATTTTTTTTATTTTCTTTATTCCATTTATTTTCAAGTTTAATTCCATTTTTTCCTATTTTTTTCCAGTTATTTATTATTCTTGAAGGAATTTTAAATGGTTGATATTTCCAATTTAACTTTTTTCTAACAAGTTTAATTTCATCTTCACCTAATGGACTTCCGTGAGATGAGGCCTTGCCAGATTTGTTTTGAGATCCAAAACCAATTTTTGTTTTACAGGAAATTACAGTAGGTTTTTTAGCATTTTGTACCTTTTTTAATGCTTTGTTTATTTCTTTATAGTTGTGACCATTAATTAAAATATAATCCCATCCATAACTTTCAAATCTTTTTTTATAATTATCAGAAACTGCAAGACTTGTAGGTCCATCAATTGATATTGAATTATTATCGAATAACATCACTAAGTTTTTAAGTTTTAAATGACCAGCTAAACTCATGGATTCGTGGCTTATCCCTTCCATTAGGCAGCCATCACCTGCAAGAACATAAGTTTTATGATTAATTATTTTTTTCCCCAAATTACTTTTTAATATTTCTTCAGCTATTGCAAAACCTACAGCGTTTGCAATGCCCTGACCCAAAGGTCCTGTCGTTGTCTCTATTCCAGTACCTGGATGATATTCTGGATGACCAGCACATATACTATTTAATTTCCTAAAATTTTTAATTGAATTTAACGAAACACTTTTGTATCCAGTAAGATACAAAAGTGAATACAAGAGCATTGAACCATGACCAGCTGATAAAACGAATCTGTCTCTATTTATCCAATTTGGATTTTTTGGGTTAAATTTTAAAAAATTTTTAAATAATATTGTTGCAACATCTGCCATCCCCATTGGCATTCCAGGATGCCCAGAATTGGCTTTTTGCACCGCATCTACTGATAGAAACCTGATGGCATTCGCTAAATCTTTATTTTGTATTTTCAAATATTATCCTAACTAGACTAAGAAGACTCAATTTTATATTATAAATATATATATATGAAAACTAGCTTTGAAAAAGAAAAAAAACTTAACGATGCTCTTTCAAGATTAAAAGATTTTTATATAAAAACAGGAAGATCTAATTCTGATTTAAAGTTTTTAGAAAAACAGAAAAATCAATTAGAAATTGAAAAAAAAGAAATATCTGAAAAATATAGCAATTTAATTAGTGAACATAAGAGAATCAAAAATGAATTGAATTTATATAAAGAAAAATTACAAAATGAAAAATCAAAGGATTCAGATTTTTCGAATAAATTAGATGAATTAAATCAAGAGACTGATACTCTTTTAGAGGAAATAGATAAATGGCAAATGTAAATATAAAATTTAACGGAAAGGATTTTCTCTTATCATGCGATGATGGCCAGGAAGAGCATCTTGAGGAGTTATCTCTTAATATAAATAACAAATTTAAGACACTAAAAAAAGATTTAGGAAATATTGGAGAAAATAAACTTTTATTAATTACCTCTATAAAAATAATGGATGAGTATTTTGAAACAAAAAAAAATATTGATAAAAGTAAAAAGGAAATATTACAACTTACTGCAAAATTTAAAGAATTAAAATCATTGGTTTATGATTATAAAAAAAGTAAAGAGGAGGAAGTTATTTCTTTAAGCAATGATCATAAAAACTTTAAAGATCAAATTGAAAAAAACAAGACAGAATACGAAAAGATAATTAGTGATGCGGCAGATCAAATTGAAAAATATCTAGAAAAAACAAGTGAGACAAGTAAAATACAATAATCTACGTGGAAAAATCACTTTTAAGAAAAAAAATAATAAAAAGTAGAAAAATTAACTTTAAAGAAAATTTATGTATTAATTTTTTGAAAATTATTTCTCTTATTAAAAAAGTCAAAAAAACAAATATAGTTATAGGCGGTTATTATCCAATTAATTATGAGATTGATGATATTAAAATACTAGAACTTCTTGAAAAAAAAGGTTTTAAAATTTGTCTTCCAAAAATTAAAAAACATTTTCAAATGGATTTTTATAAATTTTCTAATAACGATGTACTTAAAATAAATAAATATGGAATTCCTGAACCATTATCGAATGCAAAAGTTTTACCAGATGTATTATTAGTTCCCTTAGTTGGATTTGATAAAAATTTAAATAGAATAGGATATGGAGCAGGCTACTACGATAGAGTGATATTGAAAATAAAAAAAAAAAAAAAATTATTAACAATAGGCTTAGCTTTTCATTTTCAAGAAATTCAATTTATACCAACAAATAAGTATGACCATAAATTAGATTTTATAGTAACCAATAAAAAAGTTTTTAAATGAGAATTTTATTTTTAGGTGATGTGGTAGGAAAATCAGGCTGTGATGCTATAGAAAATTATCTCCCAGAAATTTTAGAAAAAAATTTGATAGATTTTTCAATTGTAAACGGAGAAAATGCAGCATTAGAGGGAGTTGGAATTACCAAAAAAATTACTAATATTTTTTTTGAAAAAGGGGTTGATGTAATTACTACTGGAAATCATGTTTGGGATCAGAAAGAGACAGTCGAACATATTGAATATGAAGACAGATTGCTTAGACCCGAAAATTTAATTAAACCATCTCCTGGAAAGGGTTTTAAAATTTATAACTATAAAGACAAATTTAAAATTGGAGTATTAAATTTAATGGGTAATATATTTATGAAAAAATGTGATAATGTTTTTGACATTTCAAAACAATTTTTAAGTAAAAATAAATTAAAAAAAGATTATGATTTCTTAATTGTTGATATGCATGGTGAAATTACAAGTGAGAAAATGGCAATTGGACATCTTTTTGATGGAAATTCAACTTTAGTTGTTGGAACACATACACATGTACCAACAGCAGATTTGGTAATTTTAAAAAATGGAACTGCTTATCAAACGGATGCAGGCATGTGTGGTGATTACGATTCTGTTATAGGAATGAATAAGTACAATTCCTTAAATAAATTTTTTAAAAAAGATTCCAAAAAACATTTTCCTGCAGAAGGAGTCGCAAGTTTATGTGGTGTTATAGTTGAATGTGACGAGGAAACGGGACTAGCAAAAAATGCTTATCAGTTTATTCATGGTGGAATATTAAAAGGTTCAAAATAATTATGGCGGGACATTCTCACTGGGCTGGTATAAAACATAAAAAAGGTAAAGCTGACAAATTAAGATCAAGTTTATTTTCTAAATTATCAAGAGAAATTACTGTAGCAGCTAAATTAGGAGGTAAAGATCCCGAGATGAATGCCAGATTAAGAGCAGCGATTGATACTGCTAGATCATCAAATATGCCTAAGGATAATATTAGTAGAGCAATAGATAAATCTGAAAATAATCAAAATTCTAATTATGAAGATATTAGATACGAGGGTTTTGGACCAAATAAAATAGCTGTAATAGTGGAGTCTTTGACAGATAATAAAAATAGAACAGCATCTATTATAAGAACAATTTTTCAAAAAAATGGTGGAAATTTGGGTACTCAAGGATCTTCGTCACATAATTTTAGAAGGATCGGTACAATAAAAATTAGCAATGAAGATGTCACTTCAGATAAAATTTTTGAGTATGCTTTAAATGCTGGAGCTGAAGATTGTCATTCTAATGAAAAAATACATCAAGTAATATGCGATCCAAATGAAGTCTATAATATTAAGAAACAACTTGAACAAAATATAAAAAACTTTATTTCAACAAGTGTAGAATGGTTTCCACTTAATAAAGTTGAAATTACTGGAGAAAAATTTGAAACTGCTATTAAATTTATTGAAACATTAGAAGAAGAAGATGATGTTCAAAATGTTTTTACTAATTTAAAAATGGAAAATAGTTAATGTTAATAATTGGTATAGATCCTGGTATTAGTGGTGCAATTTGTTTTTTTGAGGATGGAAAAATTATTGATGTAATAGATATGCCAAGCATGTCTGAAGGAAAAAAAAAACAAAAAACAAGTAAATGGAGCTCAAATTTCGAACGAAATTAAAAAAAGAATTGAAAATAAAAAATATGATGAAATTAAAGTTGTGATAGAACAAGTTGCTGCTATGCCAGGGCAAGGTGTTACTTCAATGTTTAATTTTGGACAATCCTTTGGTGTGTTAAAAGGTATTTGCTCTGCACTACAATTGTCTACTTATTTTATAAGACCAGCAAAATGGAAAAAATATTTTAATCTTATAAATACTTCAAAAGATGCTAGCAGAACAAAAGCAATCCAGATTTTCCCTTATTTTTCCTCAAATTTATCCAAAAAGAAAGATTCTAATAAAGCAGATGCAATTTTAATATCTAGTTTTTTTTCTGATACGCTAAATTCAGATATTTAAATTAAATACTGAGCCCAAATCATGACACATTTTAATGACAATCATAAATTATGGAAGCAGATATCACAACACAGGCGGTTGGTTTAGCAAGTAATACCGATTTTTCATTGTGGAAATTATTTTTAAGAGCAGACTTTATTGTTAAAAGTGTAATATTGATACTTATAGCTTGTTCAATTTATTCGTGGGCAATTATAGTTGAGAAAATTAAATTGTTTAAGAAAATCCACCTATCTACAGAACAGTTTGAAAAAAACTTTTGGAAATCTAAATCTGCCGAAACTTTTTATAATACTTTGCCAGAAAGAATTGATGACCCTATGGCAAATGTTTTTAAGAATTCCATGAAAACCTTGCTTAAGTCTAAAAGAAATCAAAACCTTCAAGAAAGAATGTCAAGAATGCTAGAGATACATATAGAGCAAGAGATGGAAAAAATAGAAAAAAACTATACTTTTTTAGCCACGGTTGGTTCAACAGCACCTTTTATTGGATTATTTGGAACTGTATGGGGTATAATGAATTCTTTTCAATCAATAGCTATTTCGCGAAATACAAGCTTAGCAATTGTGGCCCCAGGAATTGCTGAAGCATTATTTGCTACAGCTCTAGGCTTACTTGCGGCGATACCTGCGGTTGTTGCTTTTAATAAATTTAATAACGACTCGAAAAAATATTCACAAAAACTTGAGAGTTTTTCAAAAAGATTATTATCAATAATTTAAAATGGCTTTCAAATTTAAACGTTCATCAAGAGATCCAATGAGCGAAATAAATGTTACACCATTTGTAGATGTAATGCTTGTACTTCTGGTAATTTTTATGGTTACAGCGCCATTATTAACTGTTGGAGTTCAAGTTGATCTTCCAGAAAGCTCAGCAGACTCTCTTCCAGAGGAACAGGAACCACTTACATTAACAATAAACTCAAAGGGAGAAATATTCATTCAAGAGTCAAAAGTTGATTATGATAAAATTATTGCCAAAATATTGGCTGTATCTAAAAATAGAACAGATACAAGAATATATGTTAGAGGTGACAAAAATATTAATTATGGAAGAGTTCTTGAAATAATGGGAATGTTATCAGGATCAGGGTTCACTAAAGTTGCTCTAATTTCTGAACCTTATAAAGAAAGATAATTTTTTTGACAAAAAATATTTTTATTTCATCAGGATTACATTTATTAATATTATTAATAGCTACATTAAGTTTACCTTTTATTGGAAAAAAGCCAATTAGTTTACCTCCAATAGTTTCAGTAGAACTAATACAAATCACAGACCAAACAAACATTCCATACGCTCCCAAGGCAAAAAAAATAATAGAAAAAGTTAAAAAAAAGGAAAAAGAAAGATTAGTATCTGAACAAGCTCCTCCAAAAAAAGTTAAAAAAGAAAAACCTGATGCAGTCCCTTTACCAGACAAAAAAGTTGAAAAAATAAAAAAAATTGAGAAAGACAAACAAAATCCGGTTAAAAAAGATACAGACGTTAAACAAGTCTCTGAGTTTGAAAAAGAAGAGATTTTCGACACTAATAAAATTGCGGCCTTAATCGACAAATCTAAGCAGGAATTAGCAGAAACAACAAATAAAACTAATAAAATTACCCAATCTGATGATATTAATATGACTAAAAATACCTTAACACTTAGTGAAGAAGATGCCCTAAAGGCACAAATTTTTGGTTGTTGGAGTATACCTCTTGGTTTACCATATAATGAAGATTTGCTTGTAAGAATAAAATTACATTTAAAGCCTGATGGAACAGTAATTAAATCTGAAATTTTGGATCATGCAAGAATGAATAAACCAGGACAAGGATTTTATAGAGTGTTAGCAGAGAGTGCACTTAGAGCAGTTAGACTTTGCCAACCATTAAGGGTACCATCTACAGGTTATGAAAGATGGAAAAATTTGCAATTAAATTTTGATGCAAAAGAAATGTTGGAAGGATAAATGTTTATATTGAGAATCATAGTAATTTTTTTTCTTTTACAGTTAAAAGCAATTAGCTTGATAGAAGTTGATATTACAAGAGGAAATTTGAATCCTTTACCTATTGCTGTTTCTCCACTTTCCACAGATAAAAATTCTAAACAAAATTTTGAAAAAGAGATTGAAATTGAAGATCTTGGATCAGAGATTTCAAAAATCATAGAAAATAATTTAAAAACATCTGGTTTGTTTAATCCATTACCTAAAGACTCATTTTTACAAGAACCAGATATCGTACACTTTAAGCCTAGATTCGAGGACTGGAAACTTATAAAGGCTCAAGCGCTCATTACTGGAAAAGTTCAATATATAGATGAAAAATTAAGAGTGGAATTTAGAATGTGGGATGTTCTAGCTGCAAAAGAAATCATGGCTTTAGCATTTACAACTGTACCAACAAACTGGAGAAGAGTAGGTCATATAATTACTGATAAAGTCTATGAAAGACTTACTGGAGAGAAAGGCTATTTTGATACCAGGATAATATATGTAGCTGAAGAAGGACCCAAGACCCAAAGAATTAAAAAATTAGCAATTATGGATCAGGATGGTTTTAATACTAAGTATCTAACATTAGGGAATGAATTAGTTTTGACACCAAGATTTAATCCAACAAATCAAATGGTAACTTATTTATCTTATTTTAGAAACTTACCAAGAGTTTATCTTTTAGA
>MDTB01092523.1_pt1 | contig 10200 bp, 9 predicted proteins | sample 811161 | NCBI WGS metagenome assembly MDTB01 (sample SAMN05326650, study PRJNA326480) | marine metagenome | isolation source: seawater | place: Mediterranean Sea | collected 2009
CTTTTAGAAAAGATAAATAAAGAAATTTAGCTATTTTAATTTTCTATTCTTAAAGTTCATTTTTTTTGGTCTGGTTCCAACTTTTCTTTTGACTAACTTACTTCTAATGGCTTCCTTAACTTTTTCTTCTGTAAAAGTAAAACCTAGAGCTAATAATATTTTTTTAAGCTCAGCATCTTTTTGAACGTCTGGTACGTGATACCATGTCCACCCTAGCAAACCTTTCTTTTCGTTTATTTGCTTTTGTTTTTCTAAAATGTTTGGAGCTATTTCTTTTTCAACAATGTCTTCAGGTATTTCAATGCTTAGGTCATGTGCAACCATAATAATATCACACTTTTTACCTTGACTATATGCCTCTTGTGCAATACGATACTGTGTAGTTAGCTTTTCAATAAGTGGCTGTGAACCCAAACCTTTTGTTTTGTCTGGGTGCGTCAATAATGCTATTTTTCTATAAAGTTTTTTAGCCCAATCTTCTATGTTAACCTTATTTTTAATTGTTTCATTATCATCATCTTCAAGATCTACGTCAGACAGGGTAAGGTTTTTGTCATCTTTTTTTCCTAGAAACACAGAATCATAGACCTCAGCTTGTCCTTCTTGATTCTTTTCTTCTAATTTACTACGAAAAAACGAAAGTCTATAATTTAAGTCAATTGAGCCTTCTTTGTACTCGGCGTCTACTTGATTAAGTTCTTCAAACAAATATTTGTACTTTAGAATTTTAAGAACGTTTTTTTGCTTTAACTGCATCATAAACTTCTTTTAGTAAAAGAAAAGGCCAGATTGGAGATAGCTTTAAATGCAATTTAAGTTGTTTTTGTTTTTCTATGATTTGAGAACGTTTTTTAACATCAGCTTTCGCATACAACAAATCAACAATACCTAATATTTGGCTAGTAAAGTAGGCAAAGCAAACAGCTACAACACAGTATATTATTACGTAAATGTGCATCTTTTAGTTACCTCGGGTTAAATGTTTAATTAAGTCCATAATCTCTTTATCTGATATTTTTGCTTTTTCTTCGCGTATTATATTTTGCTTTGTTCTATTTGAAACATTAACTTTTGCGTTGCTAGCTTTCTTTTTAACTTCAACCAAAGAAGCTGTTGTTTTGATTCTAGGCTTTGTTTTAACTTTAACTGATTCAGCAGTTACTTTGAGCCTCTTTTCAAACGAACCTTGCAGTTTAAGAGGTTCAAAAAATCGATCATCTACGACGACTTCTAAAGTCATATCGTAGGTTCCTTCCTTTAATACATGATCTAGGGGTGGTAAAGTAACAGATACTTCATCACCAGTACTTTGTCCCACAAAAGCTAAGGCCATTTCTTTTGACTCAAGCATTAATCTACATTTTGCAGAACCAGGTCTTGTTCCTTCTATTTGAACTTGGAATGTAAGTTCATTTTCTTCATCAATCATCAAGTCAATTGTCGACATCTTTTCTCCTCACTTGTGTTACTTTTACTTTAATATCCGGCTGTTTAACAGTTAACTTTGTAGGTGTTACCTCTATGCGAGGTGTTGGTTCATCTACATAAGATGTTCTGATAGTATTAATTATCGGTTTAACAAGATCTTTTCCATTAATTGATATTAAAGCTACACTAACTTTTAATTCTTCAATTAAATTAGCAACTTGCTGCTTTGCTCTTCTTCCTCTTCGAACCGCACCCCTAACAACTTCGGCAACAGCAGACACCAAAAAACCTCGTGCTATTAAGTTAGTTGGCGTTGCGCCAGGTCCTAATCCACGAGTAACAACAAAACCAGGCATTATACACTACCTGTGCCTATTAATCGCCTTTCAAATAATTCATCAATTGATGATGCTCCATTTCGATCAAATAACGCGTATCTCGCTATTTCAGTTGTGTTATCATCTTGATAGAAAACCATCTGGTTCGTGTTCTCATCTACAAGCCACCTACCCGTGTGTATGTACCTTGCCATTTTTTGATCTATCTTAACTTCTTCAGTTGCATAAACATTTGTATTACCATTTATAGACCATACAATTGAACCACTAAATTGTGTGGATAAATTTAATTGAACACCGTATAAACCTGTTGATGTACCCAATTCATAAACGCCTGTATTTCTTGCGGACAATACACTAGCGCCTAAAGTGTCAAACAGCTGATACCTTATGCTTCCTGAAATACCAGAATATCCCTTTCCTAGGTTTGCAGTTTGTAGTACTTTCAATTAGCTTCCTGATTTTCTTCTTTTTCGTAGTGACCCTGGTCTTGTCCCTGGCTTACGTCTGTTTTCTGCTGCATGCTTTCTTCTTGCTGTAGCGAGTCGTTTCCCAATATTTCTTCTTTTTCAATTCTTTGAAACTCTTGGGCTAGTGACATTCGCACTGAATTCTCTGTTGTGGTTGCTAAAATAAAATCCCTAACGTTGTATAGTGTATCTAACAAATATTTTATTTTTTCATCGTCACTTTTAAAATCTTGTGCCAACGCATCTTTAAGACTTTTGTCGACAAAGGACTTGATTTGACCAACCTGATACAATGTTTGATTGTTTAAAGTAGGCATTACAGTTTGTTTAAATTTGTTTGCTAACATTTTATCTCCTTTTTTATATATATTCGATTTACATTATAAAGAAAAAGGAGGGGTAGTAAATACCCCTCCTCAGAAAATTTATACTTAGTAAATATTATTTCTCTATAATTGTAACAATGTCATCCGCTTCTAAATCGAAACCGAACTTAATAGTACGCGATGCTGAAACTGTGTAATCTCTTACACCAGTACCAACATTTGCATCAGTCCCTGACATCATTAACAAACCATTTACAAATACGTCAACACGATCGTAAGCAGTTGAAATTAGTGTTCCCGGCTGAGAACCTTCTGCTAAGTTAGCTGTTGCCATACTAACCGCTGAACCCGAAGCAATTCCTGCTGCACCAATAATTCTAACACCTTTCTTAGTAGCTGCACCACCTACGGCAGAGAAGCTTAAGGTACCAGAACCATTTGATACAAGAGCTTGTCCAGAAGAAGAAGCATCTGCACTTGGTAATGTAAATGTTATTGAACCATCAGGCAGTGTAGCTGGTGATTTTAAACCAACAAAGTCGCCAAACGTACCAGTTGCGATAAGCCTTAATTCAGCTGCATCAGCACCAGTATCAATATCAAATCCGCTTGATGCAGATAATACTGTGCGCGCTGTTTTCTTAAGTTCAAGGAAACCAACATCAAATGATGGGGCAGCTGCATTGAAAAGACCAAACGTAAGAACATTTGCTTCATTCAGGTCGATAGCGCCTCTTGTTGTAGTACCGTTATTTAACGCAAAGTTAATAATACCAGAACTTGAGTCTAGAACCAAGTCATTTGAAAGTGACGAACTTATAACCATTCCTGCTGAATCGGTAAGATCGATTATCTGACCCAATAGTGTACCTTGTTTTGCAAGATTAATATTACCATCATTTGCATCAAGAGTAAGTGTACCACCTTTTTCAGCAGACGCAGAAAGTAATAAACCAGCTGAGTTCGCTTCTAAAACACCAATGACAGATGAGGTTGAACCTTCTCTAAATGTTACAGTTCCAGCGTGTGAATCAATAAAGATACCTTTTCCAGTTCCGTTACCACCTGAGAGAACTAAACTGTTAGTAGCTGCCTTGATGTTACCGAAAGTTGTACCATTATTTTTAATAGTTACATTGTCACCGTTTGTGTCAAGAATGATATCTCTTTCCACATCTAGAGTTAAATCTTGACTAGAAGCAACTGTAAGATTACTACCATCACCGGTGATCTTTTCACCAGCATCACCAAATGCCAATGCATCACCAGAAGATAATAACAATTGATTGTTACTATGTGTTAATGAAACGTTACCATTATTAAAGTTAATAACACCACCATCTCCTAAGAAAAGATCTGACCACATCAATGATGTACTACCAAGTGCATAAGTGTTACTTTCACCAGGATCTACATCACCAACTTCAAGAGTACTGTATTCGCCCGTTACAATTGTGCCGAATGAACCAGAGTTAGGTGCTGTTGCTGATTTTGCTAGTGTGAAGTTTGTGCCATCCCACCAGAAACCAGGTAATCTAGCAGTAGCAGTTCCACGAGCAAAGATAAGACCTCTATCACCAACGTTACTCCAGTCTGCAGGACCGTCAGATCCACTTACACCAAGACCGAGAATAGGATCTTGGATTACTAAGTTTGAAGAACTGACTGTAGTAGTTGTACCTTGAACAATCATAGTACCAGGAATAACTACTGTTGAAGTTCCAGCACCAAGTGTCAACTCATTAGCGCCAACTGTGGCACCAATAGTTAATGCAGAAGCTGAATCAACATCGATTGCAGTACCTGCAACTACGACTGTTGTGGCTGCGCCACCTAGAGTAAGATTATTAGCCCCTACACTAGCACCAATGGTTGCGTTACCTGCATTAAAATCTATGTCATTACCCTCAACAGTAATGTCATTTTTGAAAATTACATTTCTGTTAGTACGTGGAATAACCATATTTGTGTTTGTACCCGCTGTACCACCCGCACCAAAGTGTAAGTTTCCATCGTCATGATCAACACCAATATGTAAGTCACCAGCGTTAGCGTCAAATACTAATACTGTATCCTCTGTTCCCGCATCGCCAATTGTAAGTTTGGGATTGGTACCAATAATTGAAATGTTTTGAGCGATCTCTCCAGCATCAAGTGCTGCGAATGTGTTACCACCATTAATTCTTTTAATGGCAGAAGCCAATTCAGAAAGAATGCCTACCATTGATCCTGAACTTAATGTAATATCACCAATGTTTGCTGCAGAATCTGCATCTTGGTTATCGACAATACCACCTGGGCCTGCGTCGAATGAACCGGTTATTTGACCGATCCTTAACTGTGTCCTATTAGCCATGATTATCTCCTTGTTTTAAAATATAGCTTATGATTTTTGTTTTGGAATACAACTATAACTATCAACAACGGGACTCAACTTATAAAAACATTGAAACACTATATGCGTGAAAAAGTGTTTTCGTGTTTATATATCTAATTCAAAGCATTAATTCTTAAATAAAATATTTTTTAGATTTTTTACATGTGCATCGAATTTTGCTGATTCAGAATTAACAAATTCAACAGCAAATTTACTTGCTTCATTTTTTGGATCATCAAATTCAAAACGGAAGCGACCATTCCTCTCTCTAGTAGCAGATATCAATTTCATACCTTTCATCATTAAAAATGCAGCGATCGCAATATCGGAAGTTATATACTTCATGTCACCGCCTTATGATAAATTGCCATAACTAAGCTGCCCTGCTCTGGAGTGGAACCGGTAGTGAAAAATACGTTCGAACCGGTAACTGAATAATCTTGAAATGTTGTTAAAGCTGGGGGCGTCTGGAGTTGTCCATTCACAAATATACTTATCTCGTTAGAAGCGAAAGGTGTGTTTGCAAGAGTAAAAAATGTATTTGATCCGTTTGCGTTTCCAGACAGTAATTCATTAAAAACCAATTCCTTGTTTGTTTTTAGGTTACCTGATATAACAACATCGCCACCAAAAACTGATGTTCCTTTTGTTGATGTACCAATAGAACTCACGGATCCAGACACGTAAAAGTTTACATCAGTACCTGAAGACTCGTCATAAGATGAAGCTGATCCTCCAGACAAGATTAAAACTTGATCAGTACCGCCGTCTATAAAAAGTGCATTAGTTTTATTGTTTGTTTCTACTCTAAAATCTTTATCTGCGCCAGCTTCATTTATTATTACACTGCCATTTAAAGAAGCATTTCCCGTTAATGTAAAATCAGACCCATCAAATGTGAGATTTGCTTCACCGTTCAAAGCATCTGATGATGTAAACGTTGCAATTCTATTGTCAACGCCATTTGCAACAGCAGAAACAACACCAGAACCACCTCCTGCTGAAGCTGACGTAATGACTTCTTCTGCCATCTTTCCGACGTAAGCAAATGCTCGAGCATGCGCAGGTATTTTTCCAGAGTCAAAATCCTGTAAGAAAAGTATGCCGTTATAATAATCAACATTCCAATCAATGTTATCTAGTAGTGGAATCTCATCACCAACACCACCAGAACCGTCATCCTTATAAACCTTTACTATGTATGGGTTGGGTGCTGCTTGTGAATAAAACGGTGGAACAAGCTGAATTCCGCCTAGTGTATGATGAACTATTTTGTGGTCATCGAAAGTTCCGTTCCCTCGACGTGAATTACTACTAGAAGCTTGGTAATCTGTAGGCAATCTAAATTTGTAAGTATGTGTTCCAGATGATTGAGAACTTTCACCAGAGTCTGAACCAGCGCCGCCGCCTGCTGAATCAGCATCATAAACGGTACCTGTCAATGCCTCTAGAACAAAAGGAATATATTCAACTGTTGGGTTGCTGCCTGATGCACTTGATGTTAAATAAAGAGTTTGTGCAGGTTCAGTAGGTAAGACCTCTCCGAATATTAAATTAGTTGAAGCTTGGATGTTGGAACCAATTAGTTCCTCTCCATCAACTTTTAAATTTGACGTGTGAGCTTTACCCAATAATTTCTTTTGAGCGAAAAACGTTGCTGAAGTATTACTCTTTCCTGCCATACTAGCTCCAGCTCACTGCGATTCTTGTAAGATATCCGGTCCAATCTTCATGAGCTGATATCTTAATTGCAAAGTATTCAGCACCGGATACAGTTCCGTCAACAGTCTTTCCATTAAAAGTACAAGTATTTGTTTCGCCATTAGTGTCAATGCTTTCATTTAAGTCACCGCTTAAACAACCATCCCCGTCACTTATGTTTCCGGCACCTGCTGATGGTTTTCCTAAATCTAGCCAGCCCGTTTTTGATGCACCGGGGATTTTTAGTTCGACGAAAATATTTTTATTAGCGCCTAATGATGCTGCACTCGGCCCAGTTTTTCCAACAATTGTTGCATCGCCGTACAAAGTTATGTCAACACTTGGTCTATCATTAGATGTATTATTTAAAAAGCCCCGGTAAAATTCACGAGTACTTTTTGTTAAAGAAGAATAATTTACGTTCCCATTAGGGCCTTCAAAGACGCCACCTTGTGAGTGATTTCTAAAATCACCTGAATTACCTCCTTGCTTAGGACTAATCAGAAGTCCATCAAAATACATTAATCCAGATGACAAGTTTGGATTGTCTACATTATCATTTACTGATATTCTAGAGTCCCAATTATTAGCGGAGGAAACCACTGATGCTTGTGTTGTATAGTTCCCGCTTACAATCCTATAATCTTCTCTACTAAAATACTCATTAGTATTTGAATTTGAATTGTTACTTGCAGTATATACCAACAAGTTTGTTGCTGTTTGTGTTGTTATTGTTAAATTATTTTTAAGCGGGTGAACAAAGGTTAGTGCAGCTGCGCAATCAAGTAAAGGAGAACTAGTTACACTGGTAAATGCGCCACTTAGTGAAGTGGCTGCACTAAATTGAATGTTGCCTGTAACATGTAACAATTCAGTTTCTGAATTAGCTGTTGAACTGAGGGTTTGTAGTGGAGATGCTCCATCATTTTCTGTTTTAGTGCTTGTTAGGCCACTGCCGGATTGAATTATTGATGCTGCTGTTGCGTTTGAAAGATTACTTATAGTAACAGCACTGGAGCTATCTGAATACACATTTTTATAAATGTTACTGATTCTTGCTTCTACACTTCCCGTAGGACTTATAAAATATCTTACTCCACTTAAGTAAAATATGTCGTCATCTCCGAACTGTGTCATTTGTAAACCGGAACCAGAAAGGTTGTTTACAGATCCAGATACATCATTTACCCATTCAACATAATTAGTTGTTCTCGTCCCCCAAGAACCAATGTGTTTTACTCGAGCATAATTCCAACCGTTTCTTTGATGGTTTGTATGTACACGATATTTACCTGTCCTCTGTACCTCCAAGTAATGCGGCACTTCATTATCAAATTCTGCAGGTTTCCATACACTCAAATTAAAAAAGCCGCTGTTACTTGTTAGAGAAGATCCAGTACCACTTCCAGGGTTTCCCGAACCAACGTTGTCGAAGGCACCAGCCAAACTTACTGTATGTACATCTGCGCCATTGATTTCTAACACTAGTGAGCCACTATTTGCGTCTGAAAAAGCGTTTGCAACATAGTCGGGGGAGTTTGCTGATACGTCTTCGTTTAAGTCTCCTTCAATATTCGTATCTAAAGCAAAGACAGATCTTCTGAGATTGTTAGAATTTGCATCTGTTTCATATAATGCATTAATATCGACAGCTGATCCTAAACCGGCTGAGTCACCAACATTTGTATAACCAGTGATCGATTTTGATGCACCAAAAGAAAGCTTACTATCTGTTCCATCGTCGTTGCAGTCAATATCATCTAAATCTGGTATTGCTGTTATTGTTCCTGTTCCCGCTCCGAAACTAACTGTTATACTATCAATATATCCTGTCCAAGAAGCATCAGCTTCAACACGTACACCAATATACTCGTTATTGCCAACACTCACTGTACCTAGTGTAACAATGTTTGTTGCGTTTAAAGAATTATCGAAAGAAAGCGCTCCATTAGCAGTATGAGCACCGGCATTATCACCGTAAGAATCTAATACAAATTCTGTTGCTAGGTCCAACCAACCTGTTGATCTTGTACCATCACTTGGGAACTTTACAAAAACTCTAATTCTTCCGCTATTTAAAGCAGTTGCTGCTGGTACAATAGTTGAACTTGACCCATTTATTACAATAGAGAAATCTTGCTTATCGGATCCAGTTTCATTTTTGAACCATCTATAGAAAGTACGTTGGCCAGATTCACCAGAATAATTAGGATTTTCACTTGGAGCATTATCTAATTTACCACCATCAGCCGTTGATCGGAAATCACCAGATCTTATTGTGTTGGCAGGAGCATATAATCTACTATTAAAGAACTGTAAACCATTTGAGTGTCCCCCGTTAGAGGAAGTCATATGTACACTTCCAGTCCAGACATTATTACCAGCTATTAATGAAGCTTGCGTGTCGTATGTACCGCTTATAATTCTAAAGTTTTCACGAAGAAACGTCTCAGATAGATTATTTGATGTATTTGATAAGTTGTACATCAAAATACCAGTCGTCTGTGCGGCCGCGGCTGATGTTAAATTTGATTTGAGAGGATGTGTAACATTAACTGATGATGTAAGGGCGCCACTGAGGAAGTAGTTTGCAGTAACTGCTCCTGAACCCGTAATATGTAAAACTTTTGTATGATCTTCACTACCTCCAATTGTGGGTTTAGATAGTGCTGAAATTGAGAATGATGGGCTTGACGATTCAGCAGCGCTATTATTAGTTGTAAATGTAATATCTGAGTTGTCATATACATATTTGTATGCATTTGTTACGCGAGCCTTATATTCTGCAGACCCACTTCGAAAATATTCTACACCTGATAAGTGTATGCTTCCGCTTCCTTCAAATGACAAGCTACTAGCAGCTGCTGCTAAAGCGTTAGCATTGTCATCATTTACCCACTCAACATAATTAGTTGTCGTTGTCGAACCACTTTTTACATGCTGGACTCTCGCATAGTTCCAACCTCGCCGTTGTGTATCTGCAGAAACTACAAACTGTCCAGTTCTATGTTTAAAAGAATTAAAAGCGTTACCGTTTGAAAAAGTCCCAGTTGTTGGTTGTGAAAAGAAATTAAAACCTGAACCGTTGGCGTCTAAATGTGAACCGGTACCAATACCTGACGTACCGCTACCAATATGTGCAACGGTAAGGTCAACTTCTTTGATTGTGCTACCGTTCACATTTAATCTAACAATACCAGTGTCACTATCACCAAATGAGAAAGCTGGATAATTTTCTTTTGAGTTACCCTGACTGTTAGCAACAACATCAGAATTGAGTACACCGCTAATATGTGTAGCACCACTAAACGCACCCAACCTTATATTATTACTACTAGTAGCTATATTATAAGCGCCATTAACATCTACAGCTGCTGCTAAACCTGCACTACTTGCAACATTTACATACGCTGGTGTTGCTGACGATTGATCGTTCGAAGTACCAAAAGATAGAAACAGGTTTGTACCTGTCTGGAGAGAGTTTATATTATCTAAGTTTGGTGCAGGTGACGGAGCTAATGCTTTAAGCACTTCGTTCATTCTATCAACAGCAGTCCCTA
>MDTB01205872.1_pt1 | contig 10200 bp, 16 predicted proteins | sample 811161 | NCBI WGS metagenome assembly MDTB01 (sample SAMN05326650, study PRJNA326480) | marine metagenome | isolation source: seawater | place: Mediterranean Sea | collected 2009
ATTAAAATATTTTAAATTATAATTACTATGGATAATGAATTAGAAAAAATAGAAGAATATTTAAATCAATTAACTGAAAAAGAAAAACTAGCTTTAAATAAAGCTAAAGAAATTTTAGGAGATTCTTTTAATATTAAAAAAAGTCTAGGATTTATTATGTGGAATAATAAGAAATAATATATTCTATATAAAATTATATTTTTTAAATAAAATATTTAAAAATTATTTTATTTAATAAATAAAATGGAAGGTTCAGTAGAACAATCTACTACAAAGACTGTTGAGTGTTGTGAGACTAAAGTCTGTGAAACACCATTAAATGAGTACTGTAATACTAATAATATTAATAAACCATACCAAAGTTCTTTAATTATTAATACACAAGAATATCATAAGGTAGTTCAAAAATTAAGATCATTTTTCCTGTCAAAAAATTTCTTAGAAGTATCAACACAAAATAGATTAAGTATTCTTGCTGCTTGCGAAGATCCATTCAATGTTGGTACTTTTAATTATTGTGGAAATTGCTGGCCGCTTCCCCAAACAGGACAGATGTGGTTAGAATATGAATTACTTAAAAATCCAGAACCAGAAGGTTATTTCTGTTTAACTACAAGTTATCGTATGGAAAAAGAACCTAAACAAGATCGTCATGCTCTAATTTTTCCTCTTTTTGAGTTTGAAGCAAAAGGTGGTATGGATAAACTTTTAGAATTAGAGAAAGAATTACTAGAGTATCTAGGATATGATAAAGAAAAATTTACAGAAGGTAAATATAATGATATTGCCAAACTATATGAAACAACAGAATTAGACCACGATCATGAGGAAAGATTATACAAAGAGCTAAGTCCAACATTCTTTTTAACTGATTTTCCAGAGTTTACAAATCCATTTTGGAATATGAAACGTAGTGGTGATGAATCATCAAATAAAGTAGATGTTATTTTAAGCGGACAAGAAACCATTGGTTCAGCAGAGCGTGAAACAGACAAAGAAATTATGCGTGAACGATTTAATACTATTATGGATGGAGGATACAAGGAAAAACTTTATGAACTATTTGGTAAAGAAAGAACTGATATTGAATTAAATGATTATCTAAATTTTGATTTCTTTGAGAGATGTGGTGGTGGTATTGGTATGACTAGATTAATTCGTTCTATGAAATTAGAGGGTTTAATTTAATTTAATTAGTTATATATATGAATAATAAACCAAAAATACCTATGAATTTAATTTCAACTGCAAAATCAATAGATCGTACTTTTTTAGCACAAATAAGAACAGCAGCAATATTTAGTGGATTATCAGTATTATTAATAAGAAATAAACATGCTACAAAAACAAAATATGTTTTAGTAGCGTCTATAATTATATTAATATGTTTAATGTATACATATTATAAAAGTTTAGAAAATCTTTTACGTAATACTAAAATCAAAGATAATTACTATTATAATGAATTTTATTATAATGTTAGTTTTGCAGTTTTATTAATAATTATACAATTACTATTAGTTTTAACATAATAAATATTTATTAAGATAAATATTTATTTACTTATTTTTGAAAGAGAGATAATCTATAGTTTCAAACTCTTCTACATCATTTTTTTTATTTTGTATATCTTGATTTACTTCTCTCTCTTTATCTTTTTCATAATCACAAATTTTTCCTTTATAAAAATAATTATTAGAATTTTCTGGTACCGGAATTTCTTTATCTATAACTTTTAACTGATAATCAATAGATGCTTTTTTATTTGGTTCACTAGATTTAAGTTTTGCAAATACATTAGTATTATTAGGCTCATCTGATTTATTTTTATTTTCCATATATTGTGATAAAGATTTCATAATCTCTTCACTAGTATTATATAATAATTTTTTACAATCATATTCAATAACAAATTTTCTAGCAACTACTTCTAAATAATGATATTTAATATTTTTATTGTCTGAATAATAAAAAAATCCCTCTTTATCTTTATCATATCCCATAAAAACTAAACCATCTGGTGTACTTTCAATAATAGTTTTATCTTTAATATCACTAAATGTATTTACATCTTTATTTTCTAAACTAGTATATTCTTGTAAATATCTAGTTTCAAAAATATCTTCATCATCACTATCATATCCATACATTTGTTTATATTCTTTACCCACTTTATGAAATAATTTTTGAGCTACAATACATGTAGCAAGAGACGTTCCAGTAATAACAACTCCAACCCCAATAAATAATGCTCGTAAAAAAGAATTAGTATCATCATAAATTGAATGTGTTACATCTAGACTAGAACAATTATTAATATCCATATTGTAAATATTATTAGTAAATTTTTAAGTTTATTTAATATTTATAGTATAAATTCACTACTATTATACGTAATATAACCAACAAAAATTAATATAAATAAAATATAAATTAAACGACACTTTCTATTTAATATTTTCCACTCAGTTTTTTCTTTTTCGGACTTATTATTTATTAAAAATAATGGAAGTAAAAACATTATACTAAAAATAAAAAATACAATACCTAATATAAAAGTAAAACTTAATACCATTTATATTAAATTAATATAAAATAAAGTAAAATTTTTGGATTTTATATTTTATTTAGATAAATTATAAAATGGGTTTGGTAGTTGAGATTTCAGTAGACATTCAAAAAAAACCTGATGTAACACAGGCAAAAATATTTCTCTCAGAATTAGCAGAAATGCATAACTGTAATTCAGAATATTATATTTATGAAACAGAAGGATATAACTGTAAAATAGAGAGAAATGAATGCATACATGTAGTAGAATTTAATATTCCATTAACAGAAAATGAAAAATCAAATATAGTAAATTATTTAATAAAAATAATAAATAAAAAATATACAAATCTAGACACCGTATATAAAGAAGAGGGAAAAATAGATATAATATATAATTCTGTTAAATCACAATTTACTAATGTTAATGGAAAACAAAAAATTATTAAAAACAAACCCATAATAAATCAAATAAAAGAAAAATTATATAACTAATATTAAAGTTATTTTCTTTTTGTTTTACGTTTTTTTTGTTTCTTTTTAGATTTTTTACGTGTTTTTTTACTATTAGTTAATGGGTAATCGTCTTTAAGCTGATCCATTAATGATTTTTTACTTTTAGATATTTCTAATAATTTTATTAAATCTTCTTCACTTAATTTTGATTCTTTAATTTCACCACTAATAATTTCATCATTATTATTTAGTATGTAGTTCATATTTTCACCATCACTCTCTGTAAGAAATCCTTTATTATCTACTAATTCTCCATTAACATATACTGCAGATAAACCAGAGCTATGAGTAACGTCCATTTATATATTATACTTATAATATTTATTTATTTATTTTGAACTTCAAATGTATTTAATAAAAGTGCAAATAATAGCCAGATAAGAAGAGGTACAAGATAATACTTAATCTGTTTTTTAACACTAATCAAAATATAAACTAAAGAGAGAAGTGACAGTAAAATTATATAAATACCGCCAATCTTATTTTTTTGACATACATAAATAATGAGCCATAAATTAAGTAAAATATTTAATATAATATAAAATAAACTATATTGTTTAGATTGTGTCCAAGCAAATCCAAGTAATAGATATAATATAGGCCAAACAACTCCAAAGACCCATGGTTCAGGTCTAAATTTAACAGATTGTCCGGATGTTTTTGAAGGTCCACATATAGAAGAAACAGTATATCCAGATATTAAAGGTAACACTAACAAGATATAGTCAATATAAGTGAAATTATTTTTCATATATATTAATATAAGAAAAGATATAATATAAATCACATAAATAAAAGCACTAAAATTAAGACACTTAAAATAAAACACTAATTATAAAATAAAATTGATATTTATTTTATAATTTAAAATTTAAAAAGAGATGCGAATTATTTCATGGAATGTTGCAGGAATTAGAGGAATTTTAAAGCGTGGCAATCTTCAAGATCTTATACAAAAAGAAAGTCCTGATATAATTTGTTTGCAAGAAACTAAAGCGGAAGAATCTCAGGTAGAACTGCCTGAATGGATAAAAACACAATATCCATACAGATTTTGGGAAAGTACCAAAGGGACCACTCAAAGAAAGGGACTAAGTGGAACAACAATCTGGTCTAAGATAAAACCAATAAGACAATACAATCCACCAGACATGGATGAAGAGGGGAGAATTACAACCATTGAATTTGAAGATTTTATCATTATGACTGTTTATACACCAAATTCACAAGGTCTTGATAGTCATCGTCTGACATTTAGAACAACACAATGGCATAACGGATTTAAAGAATATATTAATGCACTCATCCAACTAAAACCTACAATTATTTGTGGAGATTTAAATGTAGCTCATAATAATATTGATATTCATCATCCAGAACAACATCATAAACACGCTGGTTTCCTTGATATAGAACGTACCCAATTTCAGGAATATCTTGATATTGGATATATAGATCAGTTTAGAAAATTTAATCCAACTACTGAAAAAAGATATACCTATTGGAACCAAATAAATCCAAAAATAAGAATAAATAACTCAGGATGGAGAATTGATTATTTCTTATGTAGTGAAGATGTATCTGTAAAAAAATGTGATAATTGGGATAAAATTTATGGCTCAGATCATTGTCCTATCTATTTAGAAGTATAATATAAAATACTATTATTAATTTTTTTAACACTTTTAGCAAAATTAATTAATAAACTAAAAAGAATTTCCTTTAGTAAAATATAATTTTCTTAACAAAATATATAAATGATTGGTGGAGCTAGAACTAGATCAAGAAGAGGTGGACGCAGAACTCGCCGTGGTGGCGCTTCTGCGCTCCGCAAAGCTGCCTTACCCGCACTATTAACTGGACTCGTTCTTTCACAGAGCAAGCGTCGTGGTCGTAAATCACGTGGTGGTCGTAAATCACGTCGTGGTGGCCGTCGCACTCGCCGTGCATAAATTAATTATTTAGGAAATTTTATTTATAAAATTGATTTATAAATAAAATGATTTAATAAAGAAATCAAATGCAAAATTTAAATCTTCAACAACAACAAATATTTAATAAGTATTTAAATGGTGAAAATATTTTTATAACAGGACCAGGTGGTACTGGTAAAACTTATCTAATAAAAGAAATAGTAAAACATGCAAAAGAAAACAACAAATCATATAAAGTTTGTGCGCTAACAGGTTGTGCTGCAATTTTATTAGAGTGTGGTGCTACAACATTACATGCATTTGCAGGAGTCGGATTAGCTACAGGCCCAGTAAATCAAGTAGTAGATCGTGTAGTTAAAAATAAACATCGTAAAGTAAATTGGCAAAAAACAGATATACTTATTATTGATGAAGTAAGCATGTTATCATTAAAATTATTTATTATTTTAGATCTAATAGCAAAACGTGTAAAACATAAACGTGAAATTCCATTTGGAGGTATGCAAATAATTTTTTCAGGAGATTTTTATCAATTACCACCAGTAGGTAACGAAGATGATCCAGATACTACAAAATTTTGTTTTGAATCTCCATTATGGAATGAATTATTTAGATTAGAAAATCAAATCATTTTACAAACAATTTTTAGACAAACAGATAATAAGTACGCTAAAATTTTAAATAAATTGCGAGTTGGTAAAATAACAACTACTGGAATGACCGAATTACAAAAATGTGTTGGAAAACCTTTTAATGATGAAATAAATCCAACTATTCTATTACCAAGACGAAAAGATGTTGATATTATTAACAATAAAGAATTTAATAAATTAGATAATACAGATGAAAAAATATTTAATATGTTACCGGTTGATGAATTAGAATTACCACTTTCAAAAGAACAATTAAATAATATTAGTTTATTTACTAATCAAGAAAAAAATCAAGAAGTTGAATATTTATCTGATAATATAATGGCTGAAAAAAGTCTAGTTTTACGTAAAGGAACAGTAGTTATGTGTATTGCAAATTTAAATATAGAAAGTGGCATTATTAATGGAAGCCAAGGAATTGTTATAGATTTTAAAAATGGTAATCCTCTTGTAAAATTTAATGATGGTATAGTCCAGGTAATTGCTCCTCATATTTGGCAAAGTGAAAAAATACCTGGAATAGCTGTAAAACAATTACCATTAATTTATGCATGGGCTATTACTATACATAAAGCACAAGGAGTCACTCTTGATAAAGCTTACATTGATATTGGAAATCAAATATTTGAATGCGGTCAGAGTTATGTTGCTTTATCAAGAGTAAAATCATTAGATGGTTTATATCTCAAAAATTTTGATTTTACAAAAATAAAAGTTAATAAAAAAGTACAAGAATTTTATAGAATATTAGAAAATTAGTCATATAACATCTCTAAAACTAATGTAAAAGACCAATCCATATTATTAAAATCTACTATTCTTCCATATTCATCTAATACTTTAATATGTAATTTTTGTATATCTACTGGACCGTAATACATTCTATTAAATGTCTCTGTTGCATCTGGATCACATGCCGTATTATATTTTCCTTCATTTTGTAAATAATGTCTATATTCTACTCTAGATATAATATTTTCAACCAGAGTAGAATCACTAAATGTTGCTATAAAACCAGTTTGGTGCGCAGCATGTGTAAAATCATTAATACTAATATATATATATCTTGGAAAATCTAAATTTATAATACCTTCTGATATAGCTTTGTGATCTTTTTCAACTGTATATGATCCAAGTCTATATCCTAAATTCCATCCTAATTTAAATGGTAATGGTGTCTCTAAATCTGGATTACCACTACAATCTGTATTAAATAATAATTCATATTGCCTATTTGCAGCGATGCCATTCGGTGTAAGTTCAAATTCACTAAAACCATTAATAGGATTAATATTATAAGATAAATCTACACTTTTATTAGATAATGCATTATCTAGGTTTTCTTTGAAGGCATCACCTTCAGTAAATCTCAATGCTGCTGATGTAAATTGAGTAGTATAATTACCATTAGAGATATCAATTGTCTTTATATCAGTGGTTCCTATTTCTTTAACTACAAAACAATTATTACAATTATTAATACTATGTATAGATATTGGTATTTCAAAAGACGTTAATTTCATATTAACTACTTTTTTAAATGTTTCTGGTAAATCTAAATGAAAATCAGAACTTTTAGCATTATAATAAGATTTACGAAATTTACTATCAATGTTAATTGTTCTTTTAATAGTTTTAATATTAATAGGATTAAGATATCCAGCAGGATAATGGCCGCCTATACCTTCATTTATATTAGCTTTTAAACTAGCTAGTGTATTAGGATTATGTATCAATGGATTAGATAAAGGAGTATTTGGAACTATATAACTAGTTTGTGAACCATATGTTAAATCAACTTTAGCAGGAGGATGCATGTTAATAGTATCATCTTTCAATTTATGTTTGGCACTATTTAAAAAAATAACAATCTTATTTCTACTATCAAAAGGTAACTTCATATCATTTAATATTGAAGTTTCAATTTGAGAAATATGTTTTTCAATTAGATCTGCATTCATAACACCACTTAAACCAAAAATTTCTTTAAGCTCTAAATTAGAATATTTAGTAACATCAAGATTAAGATTACTTAAATTATTCATTATATAAATTATATGTTTATTTTTTAGATATTAGTTAATTTTATTATAATTTTGAGAGTTTTCAATATGCTTACATGTATTATTTTTACTATATTTAAAAGCAGGACACGTACATTCCTCTTTAATAATTTTAGTTCCTAACCTAGTTTGACTTCTTGTATAAATATCTCCATTTGAACCATAAATTCCCCATGTTATAATTTGTGGTGTATCTTGAACCTCTGTATTATTTTCCATAACAACTTCATTTTCTTCTTCATCTAATAGCATTACAGCCATACCTGCATAATTATGTAAATCAATTAATGTATCCCTTAATCTCTCATCATCTACTAATGTTATACCTTTATTAGTAATACTTTGAAGTCTCATAATTTTATCTCCCATTCTTACTAAAACTCCTACTGTACCATAAGTTGCAAATGCATCTCCATAATCACGATTTTTGCGTTCAAATAAATTTAAACCTTCATCCTGTACTTTTCTTAACTGTTCTACTCGTGTAAGAGCCATATTGATTTAAAATATTATTTTAATTTTAAATCAATTTTATAATTATGTACGTCTTCTAACTGCCCCAAGTGAACCTCCTGTTGTATGTATAAGACTAGTACTACTATTATTACCTTTTTGATACCACCAATCATTAGTTTTAATCATTGTTCTTAAATTAGGTCTTGCAGGAGTACATGGTGTAACTAATTGTTCTCTAGAATCAAATGTTTGATCATAACCATATCCAGCTGGTCCAACCCATCTATTACCTTGTTCGCAAGCTCTTAATTCAGGACCTGTTGGTCTACCTTTACTACCACCCATAATTAAACTAAATCCAAATGGTGGAGGTCCATATGCATTAGGATATTTTTGATTGTAAACACCAAAATAAGACATATATATAAATATAATATTAAATTATTTTCCACATCCACAACCAGAACCTTTACTTTTTGGTATATTCATATTTTTTAATTGTTGTTGATTGTTTTGTTGTACGTTTTGTTGTACGTTTTGTTGTAATCTTGCTCTAAAATTAACCAAATTATTTTGTTGTAAATTAGTATTACGTACACTAGAAGATTGCATTCCTACTCCTTGTGGATTAAATGTAAAAGACATTGCTATTTGACGTGACATATATATAATTATAATATAATTATAAATCAACTGCTAAATTAAATTTATAAATCCATAATTTCTCACCAGGAGAGAGAACATTTTCAGTACTTGTAGCAACAGTATTTAATCCAGTCGGCATCATGATGGCTGCGCCCGGCGCCGGAGACGGTGGCGGTGATGAATATAAATAATATTTTATAGGAGTAGCAGGTGGTATAGTACCAATAGATCTAGCCCAAGATTCTCCTGTAGGTGGTAATGGAGGAGCTATAATAATCCATTTAAAACCATTAGATGGTTCACTAACTAATGGATTACCTGTTATTATTATTATTGGTTGCCAAGTATTGACTATATTATCTACTTTATTTTGTTGTTCGATAGTATCTAAACCTATTAATAATGTACCTATGGAATTTTGCCAAGCATCTACCCCACTAATTGACGTAGTTCCAGGCTTACGGAAAGCTAGAGAGTATGACCAGGTGGGGCCGGGAACGGTGCGAAAAGGTATATCACTAAGAATTAGATCACCTAACGAACCCCATAAACACCATTCATTGCCTTTACATGTTGGATTTAAACTAACAGGACTAAATTTATAAGACATATTATTAATAGTTGCACTATCATAGACATGTTGTGGATGACCTTTATCATTAAATCCACGCCGATATCCAAGTAAAGGAAAAGGATGACTTTGAGTAACAGTTTGGGAAGGTTTTGTTAAAATAGTACCCTTTTTCTTAGCTAAATATCTATCATAAGATCCATGTTTAACATCTACACCCTGACCGCCAGGTGTCATTGCACCAGGACGATTTCCTGTAATAGTAGATCTTGTAGAATTACCTCTAGTAGGTACATTAACATATCCAGAAATATTTAATTGTTGTGAACCAACATTAAGACCAAATGCAGGTTTACGATGTGTTGGGGTAATAAAAGCACCACTTCTAGATGGTGTACTTCTATCACTTTGATTTCTTAAATAATTAGGATTACCCCAAACACGACTACTCATACTAGTAAATTGTTGTGGTGTACCCTTAAATGAAAGTATACCTTGGGCGACAGTTACATCTTCAAGAGCACTACGAAATTGTGAACTAGGCATTCTAGACTGATTTTGTATTCTTCTCTCTATTGCTACATCATCAAAACTAGTACATCCAAAACTAATATCCTGATATGGAAACTTATTAATTTGGCATTTTAAAGTTTGAATACAATTTGCACCACTTTGTGGCGTACAAGGTTTATATAATGGTAAATTGCTAGAACAATCACATAAATTAACTATTCCCGGCATTGTTGTAGCCATAATTTATATAATATAATTATATAATAAAATTGAAAATAAAATCGTCCAAAAAATAAACC